>Ga0315292_10000924_pt1 | contig 14928 bp, 14 predicted proteins | sample YL17G13_0_MG_FD_204029 | JGI IMG/M metagenome (GOLD analysis project Ga0315292, IMG submission 204029) | Sediment microbial communities from Yellowstone Lake, YNP, Wyoming, USA - YL17G13_0 | ecosystem: Environmental > Aquatic > Freshwater > Lake > Sediment | place: USA: Wyoming | collected... | reverse complement strand
TACTTCAAGCGCGTCAGACTCCTTTTTATCATGAAGCGATTGGTATATGAGGGGGACATAATTTCCCGGGGGTTCATCCGAATGTTTGGGATGTGTGGTTTGAATGGTGGCTTTTGCTTCCGGCCAATCCCCGGTTTTCCGCATCTGCTCCACCAACCTGGCAGCGGTACTGATTTGTACATCGTCCTCTACTTTGTCCTTAACCCAGGTCAGAATGGCGATATCCTGCTCGGAATATAGCCGGTAGCGATTATCCCCCCTCTGCGGGGTCAGCAGATGGTAACGTCTTTCCCAGGCGCGCAGCGTAACTGGAAGGATACCGGTCCTCGCGCTTACCGTTTTGATCGGGTAGATCGGTTTATCAGGGAGTTCGTTAAGTTTTGGCATTATGATTCCTGGGAGTTAATTTACAAAGATTATACAGAAAGAATATGATTCTGACGAGTTATCGAGGGGAGAAGCCCGGATACCCACCCGAGTCGTTGTGCTATAATCCAAAGTCCATGAGAATTCTAATCACAGGCGCAGCCGGTTTTCTGGGTTCCGCTCTTGCCAACAGCCTGGCAGGCGAGGGGCATACGGTCAGAGGGGTGGATAACCTCTCCACCGGCACGCCTGAAGCGCTCGTACCGGAAGTTCATTTCACCCGTGGGGATGTGAAGGACCGCCCAAAGCTTTGGACCCTGCTTCAGGACGTTGATTGCGTTTACCATCTGGCAGCCAGAGTGTTTGTACCTGAATCCATGCTCTATCCGGGTGATTATAACGATGTGAATGTTGGCGGCACGGTGACCCTGATGGAAGCCATGCGGGACGTGGGAGTGCGCAGGGTGGTATTTATATCTTCAGGGGCGGTCTATGGTAATCAGCACCACCAGCCGGTCCGGGAAAGCTTTACCCCCGACCCCCGCTCGCCTTACGCGGTCTCCAAACTGGCAGCGGAATATTATGTGCGCACGATAGGTTCCCAGTGGGGGATCGAAACTGTATGCTTGAGAGTTTTCAATGCCTATGGCCCGGGGCAGCAAATCCCGCCCGTACACGCTCCGGTTATCCCCAATTTCATACAGCAGGCCCTCCAGCAGGGTACCTTGGTAATCCAGGGTGACGGGCTGCAGACGCGGGATTACATCTACGTTGATGATGTTGTCAAAGCCTTGGTGGCTGCATCCAAGGTGCCCGATATCAATGGGCTGACGATCAACATTGGCAGCGGGTATGATACCTCCATCCGGGACCTCGTGAAACTGATCCTGGAGGTCACTGGCAAACCTGCCCAGGTTATTTATAATCCGCGCTCGGATAGCGGGCCGGGCAGACTCTGCGCGGATATCCACCTAGCCAAGGACAAATTGAAATTCAGCCCTTCGGTAAAACTGAAGGAAGGGCTGCGGTTAACACTGCAGAAGGACCCGCGTTTTTCACAGGTCAGTACCGGCAACGGCAAGCCTTCAAAATAATTCCTGATTTTATCCAATGAGCAATTTCCATATCCTCCCGGTTTCATTTTATGACCGCGATGCAGTTGATGTTGCCCGAGCCCTGCTGGGTATGCACCTGGTGAGGGTCGAAAACGGCGCACGCATCAGCGGGGTTATCACCGAAACCGAGGCTTACCGGGGGGTGGAGGACCTTGGCTGCCATGCGCATTCAGGGAAAACCAAACGAAACGAAGTCATGTTCGGACCTCCGGGAAGGGCGTATGTATATTTCACCTATGGGATGCATTGGTGCCTGAATTTTGTCACCGGGGCAGAAGGGGAACCGGCGGCGGTACTGATCCGCGCGATGGAGCCTCTTGAAGGATTGGATTTGATAGCTGCTCGGCGTGCTGGACGGAAACGAGAGATCTGGTGTGACGGACCGGCCAAGCTGACCCAGGCGTTTGGGGTCACCGGGGAGCAGAACGGGGCGGATATTTGCAGTAGTAAAAGTGGTTTATTCGTCGAGGAGGCGGAACCGGTGGAAAAGGGAACGATCCTGGTTACACCTAGAATTGGGTTAAATAATGTACCTGAGCCCTGGCGGAGCATGCCGTGGCGGTTCACAACGAGGGGAAAATAACGCCTAATCTCTCCATCAATAGTTCTTCCCATTAATTAATTCGTTATTAACAAACAAGATAAGAGTAAATTCTGTATAGTCATTTCATAATTACTTGTTTTTAAAGGAGTTGAAATTGAAACGAGGACTTGTGGTCATTCTATTTGCATTCCTGGGCTGGTTGCTTTGTTTTGCGACGATCGGAATCGGGATGGCTCTTACATCAATTCAAACAGCGTTGGTCATTCATGCCATCGCAGCTCCCATCATTTTCACCAGCCTCTCTTTGGTATATTTCAGGAAATATAATTACACATCACCCTTTGTGACTGCGATTATCTTTATCGGTTTTGTGGTTTTCATGGATTTCTTTGTAGTGGCTTTGGCGATCAACCACAGCTTCGAAATGTTTACCAGTTTTCTTGGTACCTGGTTGCCTTTTGTATTGATATTTCTTTCCACTTTCATTACAGGTGTTTTTGTCAACCGAAAAAAAGTGGTCTAACCCTACCCACTCCTAAATAAAAGCCGATTAGCTTGCTTGTCATCAGATTTTTCCATCATTAAGTGATGTTAATACTGCCATGACAATTATTAATTAAGCCTGGATGGTGCTGAGCTCCATAGATGGATATTAGTATTTTGATTATTTTTAGTTTCAACTCAAATATTATGAAAAGCGGGCATTTGCCCGCTTGTTAAATATATATCACTCAACGATCCTATCCTTTTTTCTTCCATACCTGTAGCGTGATATGACTCCATCCCCGGAATTGGGGTCCCAAGCCGCTTTGCGAAATATCAAAGGCGACCTTATTGAATGGGCGGTCCCAATCAAGGGAGACGTTTCCGGATAGTGCCTGGTTGACCACACGGGTGAGGAAGAAATAGGTGCTCAGATCCTCTTCGGCGGTCAACTCCATGCGACCCGCGAGCACTTTTTCGACCAGCGGGTGGGTAAGATGTACGTTGTGCCATCGGGGTGGAATGGGATCGTAACCGAGGTGCTGGCGCAAGGCGTTGAGATTCTGCGATCCTTCACGGAACGCTTCGCAAAGCAGGAGCAGACCGCCCGGTTGGACGAGGTCTGGCAGGAGTGCTAGAACCTCCTCCTGGGCGGGTTCATCCGGCAGGTTGATCAGGGCGCGCTGGGTGATTACCACCGGGAACAGATTTCTGGTTTCACGAGAGAATGGCAGTGCGCGCAAGTCCCCGCGGACGAGGGTGATACCCGGCTCACGGTCTTTGAACTCACGCAGCATCTTCCAGGAACGTTCGAAGGCGAAATATGCGCCAACCCCCACGCGGTAACCAGCTGAGCCGGTGCCGTCGCCGCAGCCAAGGTCGAGAACGCGCTCTCCGGGGTGGATGTGGCGGCGAATCATCTCAGTCTCGAGCGTGGCAATGTATTTGTCATTCATCGAGGATGTTTGGGGGTCTTCCCAATACGCGCTGATCTTATTGTCGCGTTCACTATCCATATTTTTTCACCTTAATCATCGAATTCGGCGGTTATTATACCCGAGACCATCCGGATCCCTACTGTGACCCTCTAAAAAAGAGGCGTGATAAAATTATCCAAGGTTGATAATATGAGTCCCAAAGATAAATTAACTCCTTTGGAGAGCGATCGGACCAGCCAGGCAGCCCGGGATGTGTTGAAGGGCACCAGTAAGAAGAGCGGGTTGGCCAGGATCATGCCGTTCCTCGGCCCGGCCTTCATCGCCAGTGTGGCTTACGTGGATCCCGGTAATTTCGCCACAAATATTGCTGCCGGCGCAAAATACGGTTACATGCTGCTGTGGGTGATCGTTGTCAGCAACCTGATGGCCATGCTGTTACAATCCCTTTCTGCAAAATTGGGGATTGCTTCCGGGAATAACCTGGCTGAGCAATGCCGCATGTCGTTTTCAAGACCGGTTGTATGGATTATGTGGGTGATCATGGAACTGGTAGCGATGGCAACAGACCTGGCGGAATTCCTTGGCGCTGCACTGGGGTTCAACCTGCTCTTCGGCATGCCGCTTGGGATCGCCGGCATTGTTACTGCAATTACCACCTTCATTATTCTTGGTCTGGAAAGATATGGATTTCGCCCGCTCGAGGCTGTGATCTCAGCATTTGTTGGCGTGATCGCTCTTTGCTACGTGATCGAAACGATACTCGTGCAACCACCCTGGGGGGAAGTACTTTACCACGCCGTTGTTCCCCAACTGGCTGGACCGGAAAGCATTTTCCTGGCTACCGGGATCCTCGGTGCAACCGTCATGCCGCATGCAATCTACCTGCACTCCTCCCTCACCCAAAACCGGGTAGTGGTCAAAGAACCCTCGCTCTTAAAAAAGCTATTCCGGTTTGAATTGATCGATGTGGGTATTGCCATGGGGATCGCCAGCCTGGTCAATGGTGCGATGCTCATCATGGCAGCGACTACATTCCACAGCCAGGGGCTATCCGATATTGGCACCATCGAACAAGCGCACCTCACCCTCGAACCGCTACTCGGTAAAGCAGCCAGCACAGTATTTGCGATTTCCCTGCTCGCCTCAGGACTCTCCTCTTCATCTGTTGGGACTATGGCAGGACAAGTGATCATGAAAGGTTTTCTAAAGCGGGAAATCCCTGTTTGGATCCGCAGGACGGTTACCATGCTGCCTGCATTAATTGTAATATTCCTCGGGCTGAATCCAACCAATGTACTTGTTTTCAGCCAGGTATTGCTCAGCTTCGGATTGCCATTCGCGGTCATCCCCCTGGTGATATTCACCAGCAAAAAGGAAATCATGGGGGTGCTGATCAATCAAAAGAGAACGACGGTTGTGGCAACCATCGTTACCAGTTTAATTGTTCTTCTTAATATGTATTTACTATATGCCACATTCATTTCAGGATAAAAAATGATCAGCCACCTTCTTATCCCCCTTGATGGATCTTCCCTGGCGGAAATTGTACTGCCCTATGCCAAAACCCTATTCAAGACATTCCATTCTAAAGTGACTCTCATCCATATGTTGGAAAAGGACACTCCCGGAACCATCCATGGCGAGAAACATCTAGCCACTGAAATAGATGCCAGTGAATACCTGGATGGGATTGCGAAAAAATGGTTCCCGAAGGATACAGAAGTAACCTGCCACGTCCACACCGATGTAGTTGAAAACGTTGCCGACAGCCTGGCAGACCATATTACCGAACTCGAGCCTGACCTGGTGCTGATGTGCGCTCACGGCAGGGGTGGATGGCGGGACTTCACTGTCGGCAACCTCGCCCAGCAGGTGATCGGCCGAATTGGGATTCCTGTGATCCTGATTAAGAATGATACAGAACCACAGGGCAGGTTATCCAGTTTTTTGGTTTGCCTGGATGGCACCCCGGAACATGAGCAGGTTCTCCCTGCGGCGATCGAGTTGGGAAAAGGGTTGAATGCTGAAATCGCGCTATTAATGGCTGTACATACTCGATCCTCGCTCCCGGGATCGGACGGAGAAACGGGGCGATTGCTGCCCGGAACCACAAGAGCCGTCCTGGATGCCACTGAGGAATATGCATATCAATATCTCGAAAAAAAGGCGAGATTTTTTGAAGAAGCCGGGTTAATGGTTACCATCCTGGTGCCTCGGGGAGACCCAGCTCAGGAGATTCTAAAGGCTTCAAGTCAGGGAGAATATGATCTTCTCGTAGTAGGCACCCATGGTAAAGCCGGGTTGGGTGCTTTCTGGGCGGGCAGTGTTGGGTCAAAGGTGATCAATTCTTCCACAATCCCGCTGCTGATGAGCCCTGCAAAGAAAAGCGATTATTAATTTAGCTGACTTCCCGCAAACCAGGTGCTAAAATGAGAAGTCAATGCCATCCATTATTTAAGTGAGAAGCATGTTCAGAAAACCTGATCCATCCGCCACCCAACCTGTCGCTCCCGCAGAGCGCGTTACCTCCGTCCTTGGTTCGGGGATCATCTGGAAAGGCGCCCTGCGTGGCAGCGGCGGAATCCGCATCGAAGGCACATTCGAGGGTGATATTGCCATCCGCGGGTTGGTGGTGGTGGGAGAGAGCGGCAGGGTAAGCTGCAAGGATTTGCGCGCAAACACGGTAATCATTGCCGGATCAGTCAACGGGAACATCACGGCGGAGAAGCTTGAGATTCGCAGCACCGGTAGAGTTTGGGGCGATGTGGTGATCGGTGCGTTTGCTTCGGAAGAAGGAGCTTTCCTGCGCGGCCAGGTGCGCATGGAAGATAAGATCGATCTACACTTCGAAGATAAACCTGCAGAATTACCCGTGCCCATTAAGCCGGAATCCGAACCAATAGATATTCCCGAAAAGAAGAAGCCGCGAAAAGTGGCTGGATAGATTTTGAGAGCATAAAAAACCTACGAAATTTTCGTGGTTTTTTTATTCAGGAATGCGGGAGGGGGTTTATGTTAAAATCATTTTATGGATTGGAATTACATCGGCCAGGAATGGGCTGTAAGTCTATTGAAAAAGCATATTGCCTTGGGAACGACCCGGCAAGCATACCTTTTTACCGGTCCCAAGGGGATTGGCCGGCGCACGCTTGCGCTGCGTTTCGCACAGGCAATAAATTGCCAGGAACCCCCCACCCCCGGAGAAGCTTGCGGGATATGTAGAGCCTGCAAGGGGATTCTCAAGAGTGAACAGGCGGATCTATCCATCCTGAAACGGGATCCGGACCGCACCCGCATCCTGATCGAGCAGATTCGTGCGCTGCAGCACACTCTGGCTCTCGCTCCTTACGAATCCAAATACCGGATCGCTTTGCTTATCAATTTTCAAGAAGCCACTGAAGAAGCCCAAAACGCACTGCTAAAACTTCTGGAAGAACCCCCGGATCGGGTGATCCTGCTGCTTACTGCTGAATCGGCGGAGAGCCTGCTTCCGACAATCTCCTCGCGCTGCGAGCAGATCCGCCTTAGACCTTTGAAACCAGTGAAATTGGCTGAAGCCCTGGAAAAGGTCGAAGGTTTAAAAACCGCTCCTGTTGAACAACTTGCCCATTTATCCGGGGGATGCCCTGGGCGCGCCATTGAACTCGGTCGCTCGGGCGAACTATTCCGCAAACGCAGGGAGCGCATCGAGGAGGGGCTGGATCTGCTCCACACCGGTATCGTCGAAAGGTTTTCTTACGCGGAAAAGACTACCAGACGAAACGAGAAAATGAACCAGAACCGGGATGAGCTCAGACTGGTGCTGCAAGCCTGGACAAGTCTCTGGCGGGATATTTACCTGGCTTCATCTGACGCGAGCCTTTATATAACCAATATTGATTTTTCAAATGAGATCATGTTAACCGCTGCGGTGGTAAATGCGGCGGATGCGCTTGCATGCTTGAAAGAACTTAACTCAGGATTATGGAAGCTGGATAACAACGTCAATCTGAGGCTTTTGATGGAAATTATCCTGCTCGGCTGGCCGGAACTCGAAAAACAGGTTTAATCAACCCGGACAATTTCGCTGCGCAGTGTGCGGGCAAGCTCTATGAACTTGGGGGTATAGCGCAATTCATCCGAACGCGGACGGGGGAGATCCACCTCTATCTCAGTTTGGATGCGACCCGGGCGGGGGGAGAAGACAAGCACCCGGTCCGAAAGCAGCAGGGCTTCCGAAATGGAATGGGTGACCATCAGCACGGTTTTACGCTGGTACTGCCAGATCTTCAGAAGCTCGGCTCCCATGTTCTCACGGGTGAGCGCATCCAGGGAGCCAAAGGGCTCATCCAGCAGAAGTAAATCGGGAGATTGGATCAACGCCCGGGCGAGGGCCACCCGTTGAGCCATACCCCCGGAAATATCGCGCGGCCAGTTATTTTCAAATCCTTCGAGCCCGGTGAGGGTAATCCATTCCTGCGCCTGCCTGCAGGCTTCCTCCATGGGAATCCCCTGCATTTCAAGCGGGAGGGTGATGTTGGCGATGACCGTCCGCCAGGGCATCAGGTTGGCATGCTGAAACACCAGGCCGATGCGGGGGGGGTGATCGCCGTGGAAGATGACCTCGCCGGAGGTGGGCTGGAGCAGACCAGCCAACACGCGCAAGAGGGTGGTCTTGCCGCTTCCGGAAGGACCGATAAGGCAGACGAACTCCTGCGGGGCGAGGGCAAAGCTGGCCTCCTGTAAGGTCTCCAGCTCCCCCTGCTCATCCTGAAAGGAAACACACAGGTCGCGAACTTCCAGAACGGCGTCGGTAAGGATTTCCATTAATTCCCCGGAAGATAATCGTTGGTGAAAACCCGGGCGAGGTCAAGGGGCTTCTCCAGCAGCCCCATGCCGATCAGCACCTGCTGCATGTTTTCCCATAATTGCAGCTGCGAATAACCCGGCCGGTCAGTTTTCCACATTTCGATCGAGCTGGCAAGAATATTTTTCTGCACCGGATCATCCTGGGCGAGGTTCTCCACATACTTCCGGCTTGTCGCATAAGCCTCGTCGGGGTTGTTGATCGTATATTCCAGTCCCTGAAGGGTGGCGGCGACCATCTTCCTTACCAGCTCAGGATCTTTTTTGATCAACTCCTCATTCGTGACCAGACCGTTCCCGACCAGGTTGTTGTAGTCTGCGGTCCGCAGAAGGTTGATATCGTATCCTTTGGCTTCGAGTTGGAGCGGTTCATTTGAAGCGTAAACGACAACGGCATCGTCGCGCCCGGTGACCAGCGATTCGAGCTGGGTAAACCCGATCGTATCGAGGGAGACATCTTTTTCGGTGAGCCCTGCTGATTTTAATAATGCGTTGAAGCCGATATAGCTGGCCCCTGAGAGCATGGGGATGCCCACCCGTTTGCCTTTCAGATCCGCTGGAGAGGCAATTCCCTTGTCTTTCAGGGACACCACCCCCACTGGGTAATCCTGATACCAGGCCATGGTGTAAACCAGGGGCAACCCGCTTCCACGCCCGAGGAGGACCTGTTCCCCCGAAGCGATCGTGAAAGGTAGTTCACCTGCGCCAACCAGGGCGACGCTGTCGATCTCGTTGCTGTAATCCAGGCTGACATCCAATCCCTGGTCTTTGAAGAAGCCTTTGTCAATGGCAACGTAAAGCGGAGCGAATTGAATGTTGGGGATATACCCCACAGGGAGTCTTATTGGAATGAGTTGATCCGCAGGTGAAGTTGGAATGGTGGTTTGCCTAGGTTGACAAGCTGCCAAAACGAGAAAAAGGAGAAAGATCAGGGTATTCTTTTTCATTGAGAAACCTTTTAAAGTTTTTGCGGACGCTGCCATTTCAGATAGCGTCTCTCCAGCGCTGCCACAAGTCCATAAAGAACCAGGGCGAGCAGAATCAGGGTGAAAACCGTGCCAAAAACCAGCGCGGTATCGTATTGCCCGCGGGCGAGGTTGATAAGAAAACCAAGCCCACGATCGGCACCGACGAATTCACCCACCACCGCGCCGATGACGGCCAGGGTGGCACCGATGCGCAGCCCCCCCAGGACGAGTGGCAGCGCAGCTGGAACCTCCAGGTAGCGCAATACCTGCCTGCGGCTTGCCCGCATGGAAAGCATGAGGTCATGTAAATTTTCCGGGACGCTGCGCAGCCCAACCAGGGTGTTGACCAGCACCGGGAAAAAGACGATCAGGGCACAGATCAGCACCTTGGAGGTTAGCCCGGGACCGAACCAGATCACCAGCAGGGGGGCGATGGCGACGATCGGAATAGCCTGGCTGGCTACTACGTAGGGGGAAAGCAGGTTTTCCAGCAGGCGGGATTTCGCCAACGCATACCCGAGGATCAATGCAGCGCTGATCCCGAAGGTCATACCCAATAACACTTCGAGGAGCGTGGCAGCGGTGTGATACAGGAGCGAGCCATCCTGAAGCGCTTTCCAGGTGCGCGCGGCGACCTGCAAGGGAGTTGGAAGGATGAAGGAAGGCAGTTTGAAAACCGCAGTCATCAAATTCCAGACCACCAGGAACAGCAGAAGCGATGAAAGCAGAATCCAGCCGCGATGGCGGGCAAGTGCCTGAGGGAACAAGGATTTACCTTTATTTTTGGGTGTGATGCGCATAATAAAATACCCTGAGAAAATATCCTCAGGGCAGACGACCAGCAATTAAGCTGGAAGAATCTGGTGCCTTCTTTTATCCGGACTGTACCGTCGACTCCGGAATTTCACCGGATCTGCGCCTGGCGGCGCTGGTGGGTTTTGACCACCGGTCGGGAATTTCACCCTGCCCTGAAGGAATGTTTCCGTCTCTAGTATATTCAAAACAGCGGTGCATGTCAACTTTTTAACGGCGGGGGATTGATCTGCAGCCCCCGGCACAGTGTGGATTAGGAGGGAATTGTCTTTTTCAAAATAGCCACTTCGATCCCAACCGTCCGCAGGGAGATCCCGAGGTGCAGAGCGATCTCTTTTTGGGTGAACCCTTCGCAGAGGTCGGCCAGGATGCTCTGCTGCCGGAAGGAAAGTGTGCGAATTTCAGGAGTCTCGCGCATCCGGGACGAGGGAGACTCGCACTCGCGGGAGTAGATCACCACCAGGTCACCCATCCGGCTGGCTTTCATCTTTCCCGGGTCAATCATGAGGGTGAGCGATTCCAGCACCTCGAGGTTGGATTGCCAGCCGGTGGAATTGATCGTCTGCATCAGCGTTTCGGCAGTCAGGGAGGATTGCGTGTATATAATGGAAGTGTCGTCCGGGATCATGATCACGCGGGTCATCGGTTTCTTTAATAGAATAAATGTTCTATATTATTACATCTCCGCTTGTATTTGTCAATAAAAACCAAAGAATTTAGCTTTTAAGGCTTAATTTTCCCATTATTTCACCATTTGTCCCTTTTTGGTTACAAAGCCATATCGATCAGATTACAATCCGCTTACAGTTTCTGAAAATCAGTTGACTTTACCTTTGCGCTGGGGTAAATTAGAGTTGGATTAAAGCATAAAAAGGTAGAAAGGTATGATTCAAGACCGTTTCCGCAAACGCAATTCTGAACACAAGCGCGGCCAGGCTTTCCTGGAACTGGCGCTGATTCTGCCTGTCCTGTTGATCATGCTGGTCGGGATGGTGGAAGTCGTTTTCTTCATCGGCCGCTACCTGGATGTGCTGGACCTGACCCGCGAGGCAGCCCGTTTTGCCTCCCAGCGCGACCCGCAGATCAATGAGATCATTGCCGGAGCAGGGATTCCCCCAGGCGACCAGGATTGTTCCACCGCCAATGAATTCAATTTCTTTTACGATACCTCCTGCATGTTCTCACCAACGATTGGTTCATCATCCTGCTGGGATTCTGATTTCTGCAATGGGTTGAACCCGTTCCTGATCCTAAACCCGGCGACAGATGATGTTGTGGTGACCGTTTTCACCCTCAGCACCAACCAGGTATCCAACGTCTGGCCGAATGATGACCCGGCAGGGGACGGAAAATACTGGGCACTCTCGAACCATGATAATTACACAGACCCCGACCCGGGCCTGGATGGCGATAACTGGATGCGTGACTGCCAGGGTGAAACCGTCCGCGCCGCGCCGCACTACACGGAAACAAGCGTCAATAATCTTGTCCTTCCCTACAATGTGGATATGCCGAACGCCAAAGGATACGTGTCGGTAGAGTTCTTTTATTGTTACAGGCAGGTTCTGAGCCTGCCCCTGATCACCCAGTTCATACCAAACCCCTTCCAAATCCATGCCTATACAATCATGCCCCTTCCCCCCGGGTCCCCGACCCCAACCCCCAGCCCTGTCCCGTAAGGATCAAAAAATGGCACCCCGTGGACAAACCCTGGTTATTTTCGCGATCGCAGCCCTGGCGCTGGTATTCTTCATCGGCCTTGCGGTGGATTCAGGCTCGCTGTACGTCACCTACGGCCAGTTGAAACGCGCTGTGGATGCCGCGGCTGTTTCTGCGGCCAATGAATTCAAGCGCCAGGAACCGGGGCATGAATTGGATGTCATCCCGAAGATGACTTATGCGGCTACCGAGATCCTCAAGCTACAGAACATCGACCCCAACAGCGTGGACTTGCAAATCCGCCTATGCGATTCGGATTTTGACGGTTTCCGGGACGACGATTTACTGACCATCGCCCCTGATTTTTATAATCGCTGCCCGATCACGAACGTGCAAGACCCTATCACACATTTATACAAGCAGCCCCGCAAGCTTATCTGGGTGAGGGCTACCCAGGAAGCGCCACTGTATTTTCTGCACCTACTTGGATTTGCTAATATTCCGCTGACGACAGACTCCATCGCAGAAGCAGCCTCGGTGGATATGGTCCTGGTCTTCGATACCTCCGAATCCATGGCTTCGGATACCTTAGCGACACTATGCGCGCCTTTCGTGGCAGCCAACCAGAACTGCCCGTTCGTGGATAATTACAATGCCGCTTGCAACGCGGATAATTCCTGCCAGCCGCTGCTGCAGGCAAAAGAAGCAGCCAAAGCCCTTCTCGGCCATCTCTACGACGGCTACGACCGAGTGGGGATCGTTACCTTTGACAGCCAGGCTAATATCCGATTTCCACTTGGAAGTAATCTTGACTGTAATGCTCTAACTCATCTCCAGGAAGCTGAAGCGGTTATTGATGGAACGCTTACCGACTGTTCCTTTAATCCAATTACAGGTGTCCAACTCCATGATGATGCTCCCTACGCGTTGATGTGGCCGCAGTGGAAAATGTTCCCGGGTGAATACAACCCGGTCAATCCTGAGGATCGTGATGGCGACGGTTTGGACAGGGATGACGCCCTGCCCACCTGCCAGGAAAATGTCTCCCATCCGTTATGCTGCGACGTGAATGATCCCACGGGGCACGGTCCCGGCGAATTTGACCGGTGGGATGAATCCCATGATTACTGGGGCTGGGGCGGCGTTCCCTGTGATGCCTGGAATAAAAATGACGCCTATGATATGAACACTGATGGGCTTTATACCGAAGCGGATAACGTTGTTCCGGGGGATTCCAATTCTCCCCTCTCCACCTGCACCGGCTGCGGCATGCGGGTGGCATCCAACGTCCTGCGCCAGTTTGGGCGCTCGGGATCCGTGTGGGTGATGGTGTTCCTATCAGATGGCGTGGTTAACTTAAGTGACACGACCAATACCGATCCCACCCTTGATTCCCATTACCCAAATGGTTTCTGTACCGGGGGAATGGGACAAGGTTGGTGGAATTCGCAATGTTTTGATGATCAATTCCTCCCACGTCACTGCATCGATACTGCCGCAGGGACCTGCCCGCCTGGCTCGATCTGGGATGGCACCACACCCAACCTGAACTACAGCGTCCTGGATTACGCCCTGGATATGACCGATACGGCCTCCCTGACCCGTTCGTTGAATATCAACGAACCGGGCGGCAATGAGATCTCGATCTATACCATCGGATTGGGCGCTGCCGGCGGCAACACCAGCGACCCGGTCAATGTTTCCGTCGGGGAACAGCTGCTGCGCTACATGGCCGCCGTCGGAGATGACGGCGATCGCCAGACCGATCCCTGCCAGACAGTAGGTCCCAGGCGCATCTGCGGACAGTACTACTACGCACCTTCCGGCGCTGCCCTTGAAGGTATTTTCCTCGATATCGCTTCCCGCATTTATACAAGGATCTCGGAGTAACCCCCATGAGCCCAGTAAAACGCCAGTTATCCAGATTTAGAAACCATCTGCAAAGGAGCCCGGGCCAGTCGATGGTGGAATTTGCCATCGCGCTGCCAATCCTGCTGCTGCTGGTCTTCGGGATCATCGAGTTTGGCCGCATCATGCAGGCCTGGCTGGCGATCGAGAATGGGGCGCGGTTTGGCGTGCGTTATGCCGTCACCGGGAATTATGACTCGCAATACTGTGGTGCGGCAGTCAATGCGCTTAAAGATGACTTGGCATTAACTGCGGGTCCAGGTGGAGAGCAAGAGGATGGAGCAGACGACTGTGTCATTGAAGATGCGATCGGGAACCAGATCGATGACATCTCTGTTCCGCTGCAGGACTATGCCCGCCTGCTGACCGTCCGAGATGTTTCTTTGCAGGGAGCGACCGGCATTGCCTATAACCTGGATGACCCGGTATCCGGTAATTATGAAGATTTCCTGACCGCTGCGCATACCACCCTGGATGATGGCGCGTTCCACCAGGATCACCGCGGAAACCCGAGCCTGCCCGGTTTTTTCAACGTAACCACTTGCTCCAACCGGGTTGTCCAGGAACAGGGCGTTCTATTCGGTTTGAACCCCAACAATTTCTTCTTTAATCCGATCGGCGGGGGAAACCCCAATGATTACCTATTCCCGCAACACTGTGAAATGGTGGACATCGGTACATTCGACCTGGAACGGGCAGTAGATGACGCTGGCGGCCCGGGTAACCGGGTGCGCGTGACCCTCACCTACCGGCACAACCTGATCACACCCTTCCTCTCCACCTGGTGGCCGACCCTGCGCCTGACCGCCATGCGCGAGGGCATCGTTGAAAAATTCCGTACCTCGCGTGTCACCGGTCTTACCGGTGGGATGGCCTTTATTCCCACCTGGACCTTCACTCCACCTCCGGCAACCATGACGCCGACAGAAACGCTGACACCAACAGCCACCTCTACAACTACCTCCACTCCCTCTCCCACACCGGACTGCCTGACCTTTGTGAACGATACAGAAGGCATGACCGGCAATCCAGGAGAAAACCTGGCGATCCAGAATGGCGGCAATGCGCTTGAATCCTACATGCGCAACACCGATCCGATAAATAGTGTCTGGCTGAGCGCTGCCAGCATGGCCTACAACGGCAACTGGCATTCACAGTTCCAAGACCCACAGGCAGGACATATCTTTGATTATTACGCCTGGGAAGCGAACGCTAACAAACTTTACGACCCGTCGAACACCAGCACCTACCCCTTCTCGCACATCTTCCCGACCCCGGAATACCGGGTA
>Ga0315292_10000920_pt1 | contig 14951 bp, 29 predicted proteins | sample YL17G13_0_MG_FD_204029 | JGI IMG/M metagenome (GOLD analysis project Ga0315292, IMG submission 204029) | Sediment microbial communities from Yellowstone Lake, YNP, Wyoming, USA - YL17G13_0 | ecosystem: Environmental > Aquatic > Freshwater > Lake > Sediment | place: USA: Wyoming | collected... | reverse complement strand
CGTCAAATGAACTACCTCCAATGATGGTGGTGCTGTTAGGAATGATTAGAGCTCCTGTAAAACCAGTGTCGTGGAAGAACGCATAATTACCTATAGTAACAACGCCGGTTCCTAGTGTTAGGCTAGTAAAGCCAGTGCATCCGTCAAATGAACTACCTCCAATGATGGTGGTGCTGTTAGGAATGATTAGAGCTCCTGTAAAACCAGTGTCGTGGAAGAACGCCCAGATACCTATAGTAACAACGCCGGTTCCTAGTGTTAGGCTAGTAAAGCCAGTGCATCCGTCAAATGAATGTTCTCCAATAGTAGTGGTGCTGTTAGGAATAGCCAGTGCACCAATAAAACCAGTGTCGTGGAAGAACGCATAATCACCTATAGTAACAACGCCGGTTCCTAGTGTTAGGCTAGTAAATCCAGAACAATCTCCAAACGCTATTTGTCCAATAGTAGTAGTGCTGTTTGGAATAGTCAGATTACCCACAAATCCGGAACAGTATTGGAACGCGAATCCACCTATAGTAACAAGACCGGTTCCGAGTGTTAGGCTAGTAAAGCCAGAACAATAACGAAAGGCCTGACTACCAATGCTGATAAGGGAATTGGGTAACCAGAGTCCATCAGTTATATTAACATGCCCACTAAAAGCCAGGGTCCCAATGGTAAGCAATCCGGTCATTCCCGAGAAATCTAGTGTTGCCCCGATGCCAAAACTGTTGGTCATGCTAATGTCCGTGACTTGGTTGGGGGAGACAAACACAGCATTGGTTCCGTCTAGTAGCACCGTATTGCCTGTTACTAGCCAGCCACCTATGCTGCTTACAGCCGTAGCAAAGACATATAGGTCCGGCCATACGGTGCCTGGGGGTATATTCTGCTGCAAGGGGGTGGACTGAGGGCAGTTTATATAATATCTCCAGGCAAAATTGTCAAATGGATCATAAACAGTAACGGTGGCAGACGGCGCCGAATAGTTCTTATAAAAGCTAATAATTCCTGAACTAGGTCCGGTAATAGAAGCACTGCACAAGGACAATAACAAACTATTAGCACTCACAGGCCCTCTCCAGAGGGTGTCTATTACAGTGGAGCCGTTCCAGTCCATAGACAATCGAAAGGGCCGATTTCCGGAGGTCTGATAGACAATAGAAACATAACCAGTATTAGAACCTAGATTAATCTGCTGTAATTCCACCGAAGACAGGTGTAAAGAGGAGACATTAGAACCACACGAAAGGAACTGGGATATAAACGGCGTGCTATAATCTATCAATTCAGGCGTTCTGGTTTGAACCGCATTTAATAAGGATACGGAGGCTGTTTGGTCTAAACTTCCTAGAACCGAGATAGGTAATTTTAAAGGTAGGAGCGGAAAGCTGCCGGTTTGCCAAATGCCAGACAAGCCTAAAAATTGGGTTAAAACATCCATGTTATTATAACTTATGGATAAGATGCTATAAGTATCTAGATCTTATGTTTGAAAATATTGTTGAATCGTTTGGGTCTGTATTAGGAAATGCCATGGGTGGAGCTGCTCAGGGGGCTGTCCAGAGTCTGGGTAATCCTAAAGACCCGGGCACTATTGATTTGGGGTTCTTAGGGCAACTGGGCGGAGACTTAATTCAACATTTAACCAGGGACCTGGAACAGATGGAAATTAAAACCACGGATGATTTAAAGCCCGGTCAACAAATATTCCATGTGCAAATAGACGACAAGGATCCAAAATTGTGCCAGGTTTGGTCGGCAACCATCAAGGCTATTAATCCCCAGAATAAAACATTCTATCTTAGCCTCAAAGATCCCAATACGAAATTAGCACGGGCTCGGGAAAATAATCGACAGTTTAATCGATCTACTTTAAACCCCCAGAAGACACCAGTCAAGCCAGCAGTTAACCAAAATCCGGTGGTAGTCACTGCAGGCTTTATCCCGTCCTTTGATGACTTGATAAAAGAAGCCGCCCCGGTCCCTGCCGCCCCGGTCCCTGCCGCCCCAGCCCCTGCTCCAGCAGGCCCAAAGACCACAGACATTCAGTCCCTGAAAGAATTACTGGACCGAAAGGATCTCTATGTGTTTTATAAAGACGGCAATCCCCCGGTCCGCCCAGGGATTGTTTATGAACCGGTTCCAATGAAGCCAGGGGATCTGGAGAAGATTCCCTTTGGTCCGGCCACCAATTATATTAAGACCTGGTATAAGATTTCCGACCAAAATAGGGTTCTGGGCCTGTATCGAAAGAACGGAATCCAGTCGGTTCAGGAGCAGTTTTTTCCGAAAATGGTCGATTTTCTGGCGGGTTTTTAAAGAAAAATGGCGATTTTCTGGCCCATTTTTGGGCTGATTGGTGGATTTTACGGTAGAAATAAGAAAAATCCGCTGAATAAGCCGGTTTCTGTTTTGTTTTAATAGCGTCCTGGGAAATAATAGCGCCCGACTTTATAAGACTGCCTGGGTTTGTATTAAAATATTTTGGGTTTCCTTTTGAATTTCCTGGTCTAAATAAAAAGATGTTATGAAAGAACCCAATAGTCATTTTTCAGGGAGACTGGATCTTTGGTCAGAATGGATCTGGAAAGTCGGACCCGAGGACGGAGAATGGAGGCTGTTAGATATTAGTCCTAGGCCTGAAGAGGGTCTGAAGGAGGCGGGCGACTGGGTGACCGCCGTGGGAAGTAAAGGATCGTGGTACGGGCCGGAGAAATTGTTCCGGGAGGCGTTCGAGCAGTGTCTGGATCAGCCGATTGAAAAGGGAAAGAAGCGGCCGGAACTAAATCCCAAACAAAAACCAAAACAAAAGTAAGATCCTAAAACAAAGGTTCTAAGTAAAGAGAGATATAGAGGATTAATAAGAGGGAGAGGTTCTAGTATATATTTTTTATCAAAAATTATATCTAAATAGAACAAGATATCCAAGAGTATAAACTAGTTCTAAAGAGTAATTAAAAGGAGACAGAGAAAGGGTCCAGAATTATTATAGGGGAAATAGGGAGGAAAGTCCCGGCTAGAATTAGGAGAAGGACCAGACCCTGGAGGAATAGGGGAAAGGATAGGAAAAACCAACTACCAGAAGAAATAGTTGAAATGAGTAGTTAGAGCGGGAGAATCCCCGAAAAGGACTCCCGAAGAAACGGACGGAGAGGGAGATGGGAAATAGTGGGAAATATCTTAATTCCAGAACAGAAATAGTGGGAAATATCTTATTCTGGTTACTTTCCCACGATCCTCCCACCCTTCTCCCCCTTAAGGTCCCTTGATAACTACTTGAGCCTTATGGGGTTAGGGGTATTTGGGTGTTGCTTTTCCCGGCAAAATATACCGTAGAATCTGGGCAGCCTCCGGTCCCCCATCCTCGGAGTTTGATCTCCTGTTCGCCCTGGTTTGCGGTCGAGGCTCGCCGTTCCTTATTCTTTAAATAGTATAGCCGAGATAGCGGGGAACCTCCCACTCAAAATGCTTCTAGTCTTTCCCTATTAAATAGCCTATATTGTTGGCTATGAAATTCGATATCACATCCACACCATCATTTAAACCCGTCTCTTTCACTATTATTATGGAGACTCAAGAAGAACTGGATCGTTGGGGTTCAGTCATGAACAGTCGTATCTATTTCGTTCTACGTAAACTAGGTCTAATTCCGGAGGGCGCGTGGAAGCTTATGGAAAATGCTGGCGCAAATGTGGATGATCCAGACAACGTGGTGGGTAAAATTATTAAAACGGAGTTTAGATTGAAGGACTAGTTTCCTTCTAACCCTATGATTCTGTTCTTCTTACGCATATTCCTGTCCTTGTTATTCCTACTAGGACTAGCGCTCTTTGTCAAGGACCTGTTCCTGCTCTTTATCCTCCTGTTTCTCTTCGTGCTAGTCCATGGTTTCTATGCTCGAGGAATGAAACACTCAAAATAAAGGGCCGGGTTTTGTAACTCCCTCGAAATCAACGACTTCTAGAGAGCACTCACCTACGAGAAAAAGGTTCCAATTTCCCTCAAAACCGGCTAATCTTCTTATATGAAAGTCACCAAAACATCCACCATTCAGTATTACGACGAGCCCTGCACCCTGGAAGTTACCACCGGTCCTTCCAGGGAAAGGGACGGACGACGGAAGGGTTCCCGGGTTTATGTCTCTCTTCCCTGGTCCCCCGAAGAGCTCCCATATACAGGCATTACCCGGGTTCCTCCTTATGGGGTCAAAGGAGAGAATGCCGCCAATGACCTGGAATGGAAACGGTATAACCGGAAAGAAGTCACCATGCAAATGGATGTCATCAAGCGGGCCATCCGGGGAGGTTTGATTGCAGCTTCGGTGGTGGGATCCAAACACAGCCGCTATGCTGGATGCTCTATGTGTCCTTGTTCCCCTGGTTGGATTTGGAAGGACGGAACCCAACACTACAACTCCCTGAGCATCTGGATCACCGTGAAGTCCCCTAAGAAGGAAGCTCAAGAAGAAAAGAAACGGAAGGCCTTCACCGTGCAAACGGAAATCGAAGCCCCCTCCTTTTCCATCTAGTAATTCCCGCAAAACCCAATTATATTAAAACCATGCAACTAAAAGAAAACGTCTTCTACAAAACCCGCACCGGTATCAAAGTCTATGCCAAGCCGGTCAAATTTAACCTTTGGGACTATTTCGATGCCCTGACCCACAAACGTATCACCAATGTCTATTCGAGCGGAAGGTCGTCGACCTTTGATGTAAGCAATAACGATTTGGTCGGCATTTGGTCCTCCTTCTTAGAAGTTAGCAAGACCTACAAGACCCGGAACGGTAAGCACGAGGTCTTGGTGGAAAAGAACAAAGACCCCCATTTCAAGGCCTTTCGATTCAAAGGAATCATCGATGGAGATAACTTCGACGAATTCTATACTTGCTACTACCACGAGAACGGCCAAATGGATTCTGTTGTGGAGCAGGACTGGGACCTGGTGGAAAAGGTCAAGGAGGGATGGGAAGTGCGTCTAGATAAGGTTGGTATGAGTAAGGCTTATGATGTGCTCCTAAACGGGGACCGGAAAGCCTCCTTCCAAAACAAGAATGATGCAGAGGCCTGGATGGCTTCCCAACAGTAAGTAGTTTCGAACGGCCGACGGAAGCTTGTATTGGGGTATAGTTTAACTGGTTAAAACGTGCGGTTTATAACCGCTTGAGTCCGGGTTCAAATCCCGGTATCCCAACTTTCCTTTCTTAATGCGGTCGGTTCCGCTTAAAATGCTCTAGGATCAAACTATGAATTATATCTTCTTTGGGTTTATGTTGTTTCTTTCCGTCCTGCTGGTTGGCTGCAGCCTCAATATTAAAATTGGCGGCTTTCCCTTCTGGATCGGAAAAAAGAAATAACCCGTAACTAATTTTCGCCTCGTAGTTCCACACTAAAAATAGTAATCTGTTAACCATGAAATTGAATCACATCCAAACAAACAGCGCCTTCATTCAAGCCTCGGAGATCGAAATTCCTGAGATTTACTTCCGCCGTCTCTTCACGGGACAGGAAGACCTTGATTATGTCTTCGGCGGAAATGGGATCCTTCCCGGAACCGTCTTCACGATGGCAGCCGCCGCTGGCACCGGAAAGACCACGATGCTTCTTCAGATGGAAGAGCTGATGGCTGATAACGGAATGAAGGTCGGTTATATCTCCGGTGAGGAAAGCATTCATCAGCTGGCCTTTACCTGCAAACGCATCAATGTGAATAAGGTTCATATCGCGAACATGACCAACATCGAAGAGATCGTCAAAGTGATCCGCGCAGAAAAGTTCAAGTTCGTCGTCATTGATTCCTATCAGTCCCTGACGACGACCGAAGAGATGAACACCCGCGAGAAGGAACAGTATATTGCGGGCTTGCTCGTTACTCTGGCGAAGGAAACCGAAACCATTATTGGGTTGATCCTCCACATGACGAAAGCAGGACAATACAAGGGTGGGACAATTGTCCCCCATGCAGTGGACATGAATATTCTTATGAAGCTTAACGATGAGGATCCGACGATTCGGGACATCACCGTCACCAAGAATCGCTTTGGATTCGCAGGACAGTCGTCCTTCGTGATGAACAGCACGGGCTTCGACTTCATCAAGGTTGAGTCGTCCGCAAGTTTGGAGACGTTAGGTAAGCGCGACAAAGCGCCTTCTAAGAAGGACACGGTCCTTGCCTTCATCACCGAAAAGGGAAAGGTTACGCAAACGGAGCTGATTCAGCTGGTTGGTTCCATTCAATATGTGAACAACATTACCAAGGAACTGCTGATCATGGGCAAGATCCAAAAGGACGGAAAAGGTGGAGCAGCTGAGTATGCGGTCGCTTCCAAGTAAAACCAACTAAGATAACAACATGAAAGTTCGCATACCCAAAAATAACACCCTGCGTCTTGGTGGTATCCCATCCGAAGAACTTTTGATGGAGCTGGTTTATCGCATGCGCAATGGGGAGAAGAACATTGGTTGGAGGACGCCTGAAATCGAAGATCCGCTTCCTGAATCTTGGAACATTCAAATTGAAGTAGAGTAATTCCCAACAAAATCCACTATTCTAAAACTATGAAGATTACAGACTACCTCGAAAAACCGAAGACTGAGACCAAGAAGATCGAATTGATTTACTGTCTTCAGACTTATCCGGTGCTGATCAACCTGGTCGACGGCAACCCCGTTCCGTATTTCGCCAAAATCAATCGCACAACACCACTACCAGGAACCACAGAACTGCGCAGGATTGGTCGGATTCAATGGGGCGACGATCTAGGGGTATTCGATATCATTCGGGACTTTCGGGAGGCGAATGATTATGGGTGTCTGTGGCTCGGTCACTGGAACGACGGAGTTATTTGAATAAATTTATAACGCGAATGTGGCGTAATCGGCAGCCGCAACAGACTCAATTGGGTCCGTTAATCTGAAAGGATTAAGAGAAAGGTGTAAATTCGGGGAACGGCCTGACAAATAGTCGACCCAATCCCGAGCGAAACCGAAAGTAAAATTTCGGGACGTGTAGAGACTATAATCACCTACCTGACCGTAAAGTCGCAGGTAAAGGGATAGTCCAGACCACAAACAGTAATGGCATTGAAAGATGTAGTGGTATGTAAAATCTGTTGGTTATAATGACCGTGAGAGTTCGATCCTCTCCATTCGCACTTCTTCTTATATGAAATTGATTGCAACCTATTGTGGTCCTTACTATGCTCGCCTGAATAACGGAAAGCTTTTCGCTTGTGCTGAAGTAACCCGGGAAGTATGGTGGGACGGGGATTCCGAGGAAATCTATTTCAGTGCTGATGCCTGCGAGCAAATTGATCATGCTATTCAATTTGCATACCCGGGATACTTCACCATCCCTAAGGATACCCCACGGATGCGAAATTACGTTAAATCCCTTCCGTCTTTCCGTTCCATCTAAAACCCGCTATTCTCTTTTATATGAAACACCGCATCACTTACCACAATCCCATCGCCCTCGTCACCATTTCCCTGGAAGATCTTTACCGGGAATACACATCGCAATGTATGGACATCCTTTGGGATATGCGGGACGAGGTGGATATGGACTCCGCGTTTTTCCAGGGTATTAATACACTGCTGAAAGGGGATCGGGACAAGATTCTGCAAATGTTTAAGGACGGAGAATCCCCGATAATGTTGGGCACCCTGATGAAACAGATCGAAACCTGGAATGGTCTGGACAATTACCCGGAAATGTCCCCCAAGCAACCATTTGCCCTGGTAATCATCAGTGCCCGTCAAGCCCCGATCATTATTTCCGGGGAGGACGTGAATTTCTAATAGACATTCCCAACAAAATAACCTAATATAAACACCATATGATACCAACTACACTTAAAATCGATGATGTGGAATACGTCCGTAAGGATTCTATTCCAGCAACCCCCACACAAAAACTCACCAATCAGTGCCTTGTTCGTACCCGTTCTGCTGGTGTGTTCTGTGGAGAGATTACCAGCAACCGCGAAAGCATGGAGAGAGGATATGTGGAAATGAAAGACGCGCGACGCATTTGGATGTGGGTTGGCGCCGCTAGTCTTAGTCAGTTGGCTGTGGATGGAACCTCCAATCCAAAGGGCTGCAAATTTCCAGTGGCTGTTCCGATCGTTAAATTGACGGAGGTCATCGAAGTGCTCCCGGTTACCGAAGTTGCTGCTAAATCAATTGCGTCAGTGCCTGTATGGAAACAGTAAAACATTACGGCGACGGCAGCGGCGACGGCAACGGCTACGACACCGGCGACGGCTACGGCAGCGGCACCGGCAACGGCTACGGCACCGGCGACGGCTACGGCAGCGGCACCGGCAACGGCTACGGCACCGGCAACGGCTACGGCACCGGCAACGGCTACGGCAACGGCTCCGGCTCCGGCGACGGCAGCGGCAGCGGCTACGGCAGCGGCAGCGGCTACGGCAGCGGCAGCGGCAACGGCTACGGCGACGGCGACGGCAGCGGCAGCGGCAGCGGCGGCTATTAATTGTTTTGTTTACATTTCGTCTCTTGATTTCCATGGAAGTCAGGTGATAATAATTGGGTATGACAACGATCAAAACACTCAACGAAATCACCGGACGAAACGTTAGCCCTGCTACCCCTTTGCAGACGAAGATTCGACTGGTCTACAATAACATCGACTGCTCGAAGTATGACTTCATCGGCATGGTGGATAGGACGAACCTTGCGGTCCTCGAAACTCGCTACCACGACATCCGCAATCGCAAGGGACAGTTTGCAAAAGTTTCGCAACGGTAATTCCCACTAAACACTAACCGAGGCTATAAGAGGCGCTGGTTCCTGAAAATGGACTCCAGCGCCTCTTTGATTTAATACTGTTTGTTCCCTATTAAATTGGGTAATATTACCACATAAGATTATACATCGTCAAATATGCTCTTACTGGCAATCGAACCGGTCAACGGAAAATCAAAGCCCGAAATGAATCGGAAGCAGCATGGAAATGCCATGGACTAGTTAAACATCGACCAGGCTTTCTTTATGCATGTGGAGTCCAAGAAGTAGAGGGAGCTTCCGCCGAAATCCAAGTAGACCTTCCCGGCTAAATCTCCTATTCTTATCCTATGAAATTCGAACACACACTCCACACTGACGGCAATGGTTTTTGGTCCACCGAAGCCCGACCGGTAAATGTAACCTCTATTGAAACTCATTATGACGAGGAAGAAAAGAATCCAAGGTTTGGCGAACTGCAAGTTTTCTTTGATACGGCTTCCTGGGATACAGAGGAGGACGGTCTGATTTACACGGATGATAATTTTGAGGCAGATCTTCGGATTGCTCTGCAAAAGGCTGGTTTTTCCGAAGCAGCGGCAAAAGATGTTAACTACTCCGAACAAGGAATGCAGGGGGATGATTATGTTTCCTTCGATGTCGGAAGTGATTTTCTCAAAGAATGGTTGGTCCTTTCCTCCAAATAATAGTTAATCTAATCCTATGAATCAATTCCAAGTCAGTGACCGCGTTTCCTTCACTGCGCGTGGTCAAAATATCACAGGCACTATCATCGAGATCAAAACCTCCAAAAGGAAGGGCTGGGCTAATCGTCTTGCTGAACTATATCTCGGTGAGACACATATCACCAAAGCCCGAGTGACCCCCGATCCTACTTGTGGTGGAGGCGTCTGGACTGTCCCGACTACGTCCCTGACCAAGATCGGAAAGGCGAATGCGGAAACCGTTCAGCGGGGTAAGAATGACTGCCGACTGATCATGGCAACGAAAAGGAATAATCAAGTAGCACGAGCTTCTCGTCGTTTCGAGGATATTCCGGAATGGGTCTATGACCTGAAGCGGGGTGATATGATCGACATCGAATTTAAGGCCTGGTGTGGTAATACCCTTCGTGCTTGTAAGTTCGTCGAGATTAGCAAGGCAGGTAAAATTGCCTTCATCGATCCTGTCACCGGAAAGAAACGCTCCAGCAATCCCCAATTCATCCGACAGATTCCGGTGGGTGTTTCCCCCTAAAACCTGCTATTCTTAAACCATGAAAGAAACACTCATCTCCCTCATCGAACGAGCCACGGCTAACTGGCAGGAGCGCCATGATATCATGGAAGACCTAAAGAAGGCTATCGAATCTAGCCCGGTCACAAGAGAGACCGCTTTTACTGGAAAGCCTTGGTATGAATTGCAAGATAAGATTGACGAAGTGGATGATAAATTCATTCGTAAGTTTTATGGCTTTCCGGGAGACATCACCACCCATCGCATCGCCAAGACCTTGGTGAAAGTTTTGGCTGTCGATTCCTCCAAATAAAGGGTATATTCAAACCATGAAAGAAAAACAATACTGCAAGTGCCTCGATCAGATTGAAAAAGCGGTCTATGCTAAAGTGGAAGAATTGAGAAAGAAGGGAAAGGAAGCTGATGCGGATCGTCTGGATCAGGTCTATGAAATGATCATGGAACTTTACTGCAACGAAGAAGGCATTGCTTACGAGCAGTTAGGAATTGAACAGCCAGCAGGGGCTTGAGTTTCCCACTAAACCCAACGATACTCCTTATATGAAGATTGCCACTGAAAATCATCCGATAGAAAAAGCATTGCAGGAAGTTGAAGCGGTGATGCAGAAACATGGAATGCGCATTTACTATTCCTATGATGGATTGGAATTGGATATGAATGGAACCTCATATAAGATGAAAGACATCGAGACTCGTGAAAAGGTTCTCCAGATTCCCCGATTTGCAGATTCTGAACGCATTATTGTTTCCGACTAGTCTTTCCCACTAAACCCAACGATACTCCTTATATGAATGAACTCCAACAATTAGCGATTGATGCATCTACCGCAGATGATATACAACGCAGTATCACTAATAGACTTTCCAGGTGTTTGCGGGATAACGATTATTGTGCAGAATTCGTCAAAGAGAATCATCCTACAACATTTGACCAGCTGAATGTTTATCCTCGTCGCATTCCCGTTTGCACTCTGGAAATGGTGATTCGGAACCTTGCTGAGAAATTTTCCAAATAACTTTTCCGGAGCAGTTCCCCAATAAATCCGCTATATTTAAATCGTAATAAGAAAACAAACACACACCAAACCAACACCATGAAAAACATCAACACCGAAATCAACACCACCGAAATCAACACCACCGAAGCAGCTCCCGTTGCTCCGAAGATCACACTCGCGGCAGTCGTTCGCCAGATCCTGAAGAAAGTTCGTAAGGGTCGTAGCGTCACCGTCTCGAAGGTCGTCGAGGAAGCCAAGGTCCTTGCAGAAGCCCAGGGCGTCGTAGCCGTCATCAACTACCGCTCAGTGTTCAGGGCGTGCTGCGGAAACGCAGTCCCCGTCGAAGGTGCAAAGGGAACCTTCACCCGCAAGGAAACGCCCGTTAATACGGAGGCCGCTGAGAAGACGGCCGAGATTCCTACGGAGGCAGAAGCTGTCGCCGCCTAAGGAATAGACGCAGAGGTTAACAAGGAAGAGGCTGACTCGAAAGGGTCAGCCTTCTTTCTTTGCTTCCGTTTCCCACTAAAATAGTCTAAGATTAAATCATGAAAGAACAATCTGAGTTTGGAATCCTGCGATATAAATTTGATCATTCCGGCTTCAATGACAATCCACCCATCACCGATAATGAATTGGAACGCCTGAGTATCCTGTGTGTAGATCTGGATTCCGTGATGATGGACACTGAATGTAAACCGATGGCTTATTATTTCCGTAATATTTGGTCGGACGTTCAACGGATGATTCGGGCTCGACTTACCCACTAAAATCTGCTATTCTAATTGTATGAAAATTACAACCGAAGTTTGTCATAAGTGTTTTCTAGCCGATGGCATTCATTATGAAATTGGCCCGGATAGCGATGTGGGTGGCTGGATCGAGATTCGGGTTTACGACGATAAACATGTGCTAGAGAAAAGCATGGTATTTCCTCCTGAGATATCGGAATGGCTTGCTGAGAGCATTCAAAAAGTTCGATCAGATATTGAAGTTCCCACCTAAAATAAACGATACTAATTTCATGATTACGAATCCTTATATTGAAGTTAATACCGACCTGCAAAAAGCGTTTGCATTTTTTAATGCAGCCCTGTGTGATAATAAGCTACCAACGTCCATTCTCAATATTATGAGCCGTGGTAGTAAAAAGAATGTGCTGGGCTGGTCCTATGCTGCATCCTGGCACCGCGGCGAAGATAAACACCATGAGATCACGATCTGTGCCGAGACCTTGAATCGCCCGATCGCTGATGTCCTGGAGACCCTTCTGCACGAGATGGCTCACTACTACAATGCACATCACGACATCAATGATTGCAATCATCAGGGACGACACAACAAGAAATTCAAGAAGACGGCTGAGGAACTCTTCTTCCTGAAGGTTGATAAGATGGGGAATAAAGGTTGGGCCTATACTTCTCTCACCGAAGTTTCCCAGAACCTGATCGATAAGGCTTGTAAGGAACTGGAACTCAAGGACTTCAATCTTTGCCGGATTAGCAATAACAAGAAGAGTAAAGCTCAATTCATGATCAATGTTGAGGGGAGTGACAAGGCTCTCTTCGATGCTATGAAAGAGACGGAAGGACTTTCTTCGAAGGAAATGTTCGCTGAGATGCTTCGGCAATACCAGGAACATCAAGAGGAATCGAATCGCGTAGACGACGAAGATCTGATTGAGGCCTAACATATTAACATGGAAACTATTACCGAAGAATTCTATAGTCCGGTCCGGGAAGTTAAGGTCCTCGAACAGAAGGGCCTCATGGGAATAGGCCACCGGATTTATCTCCACTTCAATGAAGGGCTGAAAGTGGTGGCTTCCATGCCCATCACCAGCCAGCAAATGGATGATCATCTTTGGGACAGCCTGGTGAATAAATGGGAGAGCGGGATTCTTTCGTGGAATTACATTGATACCTTTGTAAAGCTCGCCACAAAAAAGAAGTAGTCTTTCCCACCAAAACCGGCTATTCTATAAACATGAAGAAACCCAAATACAACATCACTGAAATCGGTAACGATATTACGATCCGGGTGGATTACATAATTCTGTATAAGAACTATGAGGAATAAGAAGATGGCAGTTTCCCGCAAAATCCTAGATACTCTTTATATGAGCACCAAAAATTCAGATTTAGTAAAGGAGCGCAACGTCACGCCGATGTGGTAAATATATCAGGAGAGATAAAGACACCTTGATTTTAGAACAAATCGTAAATAACATGCAAACTAAGCAAAACATTATTGATATCTTAAAAAATGAATTCAAGAACCATTCCGGCGCAGAAATAAATGAGGTTCATTCATTTCAAGATCTTTTCCATGAATTGGGGGAATATATGGACCAAGACCAAATCATAAGTATTGTAATGGCGACGCTCAATAAGATGTAGTTTCCCACCAAAATGGGTTATTCTTATCTCATGAATAAGAACAACCTGTTGGAACTGCTGAAAGAAAACAAAGGACGCAACCTCAAGGCAACCTGGAGACGCAATGCCAAAGTTCGCAAAGGCATCACGGCTCTGATCGAAAAGGAAACGAGCGCAGCGATTCGCCCTGGTATCAACTTCGCAAATCTGTCTTCGGTGAAGGAAGGAATTGCGAACGAAGCTCGCAGCGAAGTTCAGGCTCTGCAATGGGGAACTTGGAGTGAGTTTCCGTTCATCATCGAACACAAAGGAAACGATTATCTGCGGTTGTATCCCGCTAGTTCGGTGCCGTTCGTCTACGAAGAGGGTAAGGCGGTCTGCACTCAAGAGGAGGGAAGCATTCAGCGACCGAAAGTGAAATGGTTTCTCGATGGCCGGGAGATTCCCTTTGCCTTGATTCAAGAATTCCTCCTCGCTTCTGAATATCCGAAGTCCATCGAAGAGACTCCGATCTGTTTCACTATCAAATTCAATGATCTGATTTACCTGCAATAAGATAAGTAATCCATTATGAACAACGATGATACCAAACTTTTAGCGGAAGCATATGACCAAATAAATAATCCTAATAGTGATGCGCCTAACAATCCTAATCGCAATATTCCTTTGAACACGGAATTAGTTCAAAGGATCAAGTTTCTGGTGGAGGAATATATCGAAGAGGCCAATGAGGCAGAAGACCGCCCATTAAGATCCATTGAAATCGCACGACTGAGAGATTTTATTTTATCTCTCGAAATGCAAATTGAGGTTTAATTTTCCCACAAAATCATCGATACTCTTCTTATGAATAAAGAACGTCTCTAAGAATCCCTGAAAGAAGCTTTGCGCGGCCTTGATACAGATCATGGTTTGCCGATACCCGTTTACGTCGCTTTGGGTAATATGGCAGTTGAACTTCTTGGCGAGAAAATGGCATCCGAACTGCACGAGGCTGTTCGTTATAATGATGATTGGGCATACGTCATCTCCCGAGCCAATCTGGAAGAAATTTTGAACTAGTCTTTCCACACAAACTCAACTATACTCTTTACATGATTAAGACCACATTGCCTCACATCTGCGACAACACCATCACGATCCTCCGTGGTATCGAAAAGGCTGCTAAGGAGATTCTCGCAGAGAAAGGAAAGATCCCGTGCATCATCTTCCTGCGCGAGTGTTCTGGTGGTTTTAGGGTGCATATTTTTATGAAGGCTTACTGGAGGGCTTCTTATGGGACTCCGGTCGCCGCTACACCTGATGCTCCGATCCAAACGGTGCTGATCAACCTGGTCGACGGGAAGCAGTGGATGGAAATGCTGGAACGTGGAGAATCGGTTTTGGATGGTCTTGTCCTATAAAACCGGCTAAGATCAAACCATGAAGATTACCCCACTTACTCTCCACAAGATCGCAACAGCCCTTGGAATCCTGGCTCTGGCCTCAATGGTGGGGATTGCCGGCCTCTCCATCAAAGAGGAACGATACGTCCCAAGTTATAAGGTCGAGGCGGTTCCTATTATCGCAAAAAGTATTACACCGGAAGT
>Ga0315292_10000919_pt1 | contig 14955 bp, 8 predicted proteins | sample YL17G13_0_MG_FD_204029 | JGI IMG/M metagenome (GOLD analysis project Ga0315292, IMG submission 204029) | Sediment microbial communities from Yellowstone Lake, YNP, Wyoming, USA - YL17G13_0 | ecosystem: Environmental > Aquatic > Freshwater > Lake > Sediment | place: USA: Wyoming | collected... | reverse complement strand
CGCAACTCGTCGGCCAGATCGTCCAGAACCCGATGTTGAACGGCGAGACGATCCGTCTCGACGGTGCGATCCGGATGGCGCCAAGATAGTGATTAGTGAGTAGTGAGTAGTGAGTAGTGAGTAGTGATTAGTCAGCAGAGGCCGGCCTAGCCGGTCTCGTTCGTTTGCTGCGCGGGACAAGCGGGCCGGTCGCAAGTCGTCTTGGTGCTGGAAAGAAACTGCGGTAAAAAGCGGTCAATCGCTGACTTCCGAGTGCGGCCAATAGCCGCCAGTCGTTGCCTGGCAAGGTTGCTCTCGTCTACTGAGGGATCCCGAGGCGAGGCCGGAAAGTCCGAGTTGGTTGTGCTGAGAAAGCACCGCGCTAACGAACACGTCCGTTCGAGATCCAGGTCGCCACCCGGTCCTGGTCGCTCTGCCAGTCAGTCGCGATCGTCGAAGATTCGCTCCACGCTGGACTTGAACAGGCGGGCGATGGCCAGCGCAAGCGGTAGGCTCGGATCATACTTGCCTGTTTCGATGGAGTTGACCGTCTGTCGTGACACGCCGAGTCGCGCCGCAAGGTCGGCTTGCGACCAACCTCGCTCGACGCGTTGATTCCGGACCTGGTTCTTCATCGACCGCGTAATCGGATCAGCGATAGCGCTCGGCTGCCAAGCCAAGACCGACTCCATACAGGGGAGGCAGGAAACGCCACGCGTTGCGCAGTTCAATCGAACCATGTTGGTCGGGGAGAGACTCGAGCAATCCGAGCACCATCAATAGGACGATCGTGGCCAGAAACGCGAAGGCCAGTGCCTCCAGCTGCATACGTCGCATCAGCTCATCAGATTCCTTCAGGGCGAGGTGCACAGCGCGAACGAACAGGAGAAATGCCAGCATCGGGGCGAGCGCGATGAGCATTCCCCACGGGTGGGCAGGTGCCAGTGAGTCGAGTGCAAAGCGCGCAGCCAAGTAGACACAGATCCAGACAAGGCCCGCGGCAAGAACGCGACGAGATGCAGTCGTTCGGAACGGTCTTGCTGCAGAATTCATGGGTTTCCTACGCGGCGGCATGTCAAGGACACTTGACATGCACGTTACAGTCCAGACTGGGAAATGTAAAGCGTACTTTACATAGCGCGAATTGGTTCCAAGTTTCTCCCGCCGACTGTCATCGCAGGTATCGGCGCATGTCCGTTCAGGGTCGTGCTTCCCCTTTCAAAGTCCGCTTGCGGGATGGCCTGCGGCGCCACCGGCATGACAGCTCAACAAAGTAAAAAGGGCCGCAATGCGGCCCTTCTTACTAATCACTAATCACTAATCACTAATCACTAATCACTAATCACTAATCACTAGTCACTACATGCCCGTGTAATTCGGACCGCCGCCGCCTTCCGGCGTCACCCAGTGGATGTTCTGCTGCGGGTCCTTGATGTCGCACGTCTTGCAGTGCACGCAGTTCTGCGCGTTGATCTGCAGCCGCTGGCCGCCGCCCTCCGCCGGCACGAATTCGTACACGCCCGCCGGGCAATACCGGCCTTCGGGTCCGTCATAGCGGGCCAGGTTCACCGCGACCGGGATCGACGGATCACGCAGCTGCAGGTGCACCGGCTGGTCCTCTTCGTGCGCCGTCCCTGACAGGAACACCGACGAGAGCCGATCGAACGTCAGCTTGCCATCGGGCTTCGGGTAGTCGATGCGCGGCATCTCCGCCGCGGGCCGCAGGCATTCGTGGTCGGCCTTGCCGTGCCGCAACGTCCAGCCGACGAGCGCGCCAAGACCAAGATCGTTGAGCCACATGTGGAAACCGCCATGCGCGGTACCCGCCCACAAGCCCCATTTCAGGCCCGGCTTCACATTGCGCACCTTGTGCAGGTCGCGATACGCCCAGGAGTTACGGAACGCCTCCGGGTACGTCGTCAGTTCGTCGTTCGCGCGACCGGCCGTCACTGCCGCGAAGGCTGCTTCGGCCGCGAGCATTCCGGTCTTCATCGCGTTGTGCGAACCCTTGATCCGCGGCAGGTTCACGAAGCCCGCGGAACAGCCGATCAGCGCGCCGCCCGGGAAGGTGAGTTTCGGTATGGACTGCAGGCCACCTTCGTTGATGGCGCGCGCACCGTAGGCCAGGCGCTTGCCACCCTCGAAATAGCCACGGATGGCCGGGTGCGTCTTGAACCGCTGCATCTCCTCGAACGGCGAGAGGTGCGGGTTCGCATAGCTCAGGTGAGTTACGAAGCCAACGGAGATCAGCCCGTCGCCGAAGTGATAAAGGAACGAGCCGCCGCCGACGTCGTTCGGCAGCGGCCAGCCCTGGCTGTGCACGACGAGTCCGGGCTGGTGGTTCTCTTTCGGCACCTGCCAGAGTTCCTTGACGCCGATGCCGTACACCTGCGGATCGACACCGTCGCGCAGGTTGAACTTCGACATCAACTGCTGGGACAGCGATCCGCGGCAACCCTCGGCGAACAGCGTGTACTTCGCGTGCAGTTCCATACCCTGCGCGTACGAGTCCTTGTGCTCGCCGTTCTTGCCGATACCCATGTCACCGGTCGCGACGCCCTTGACCGAGCCGTCGTCGTTGAACAGCACTTCGGCGGCCGCGAAGCCTGGGAACACTTCGACACCGAGTTCTTCGGCACGCTGGCCGAGCCAGCGGCAGACGTTGCCGAGGCTCGCGATGTACATGCCGTGGTTATCCATCAGCGGGGGCAGCAGCCAGTTCGGAATGCGGCGCGCCTTGTCCTTGGTCAGGACCAGGAACCGGTCTTCCTGCACCGGGGTCTCGAGCGGGGCGCCGCGTTCCTTCCAGTCCGGAAACAACTCCGCGATCGCGACCGGGTCGATGACGGCACCGGAAAGAATATGGGCACCGACCTCGGAACCCTTTTCGAGCACGCAGACGCTGAGTTCGCTGCCGGCCACCGCGGCCTGCTGTTTCAGTCGAATCGCCGCTGCCAGACCCGCAGGCCCGGCCCCGACGACGACTACGTCGAACTCCATCGCTTCGCGCTGCATGAACCGTGCCCTCTTGCCGCCCGTGGCGGCCTTTTGGTGGAAACCCGAATTGTACATCGTGAGTCCCCTCGTGATAGTGCAGCGCAATAGTCGTGCGACGGGCCAGCCCGGCGCAGCTGGAGGTTGGCTTGAGCCCGCTTGGAATCACTGCCCTGCTGCTCGCTGCATTCGCGGCATTCACCTGGTTCAGCGTGCGCAAGCTCGCCATCGTCGCGGCGCTGCAGCCCGAGGTACGTTGGGACCATCCCTGGGCTCGTGTGCGCACCGTCCTTACGAACGGCCTGTTCCAGCAACGGATGATCCGTCGCGAGTGGAAGCCAGGCGTGATGCACACGGTCATCTTCCTCGGGTTCGTCTCGCTGCTGGTGCGCAAGGTCCAGCTGATCGTGATCGGCTTCGACGAGGAGTTCGCGCTCACGGGGCCGCTGGGCGACGCCTTCACCGCCTGGAAGGACCTGGTCGAAGTCGGCGTACTGCTGGCTGTCGGCTATGCGTTTTATCGACGCCTGCTGCTGAAACCCGCCCGTCTCGAGCCCAATCGCGAAGGCCTGCTGGTGCTCGGGCTGATCACGATCATCATGATCACGGACTTCGCCTTCGATGCGTTCCGCTTCGCGCAACTGTCGGACAGCGTTGCCGAGATCGCACACGAGCAGGCGCATGCCCCGATCGGCGGCTGGCTCGCGTCGCTGGTCGCGGGTTGGACGCCGGCTGCCCTCGCGACAGCGGCGGCCATCTCGTACTGGACGCAGATGGTCACGGTCTGCGCGTTCCTCGTGCTGTTGCCGCTAGGCGAGCATTTCCACATCGTCACGGCGTTGCCGGTCCTGTTCTTCCGTCGCGGCAAGCCGTCCAATGAAGTGCCGACGGTCGACCTGAGTCCGCTCATGGACGACTCGGCCGATGCGAGCGAACTGAAAGTCGGCGCACGCAGCGTGGCGGACCTCGTCTGGAAAGACGCCCTCGATGCCTTCACCTGCACGGAATGCGGCCGTTGCAAGGACGCCTGCCCGGCGTTCCAGACGGGCAAGCCGCTCTCGATGAAGGGCGTCAACGACAGCCTGAAGCACCACCTGCTCGAGCAGCGCGAGGCCATCCTTGCGGGCGGCGAAGCAAAGGCGAACCTGCCGGCCCTGGTGGGCGACGTGATCAGCGAAGACACGCTGTGGTCGTGCACCACCTGCGGCTACTGCGAAGCCGCGTGTCCCATCGAACTCGAGCTGCTGCCGAAGTTCTTCAAGCTGCGCCAGCACCGCGTGATGATGGAAGGCCAGTTCCCCGCCGAGCTCAAGAACGTGTTCGACGCCTACGAAGTGCAGTCGAACCCGTGGGGACTGCCGGCGGACACGCGCGGCGACTGGGCCAAGGGTCTCGACGTGCCGCTGATCCGCAGCGCCGAGGACATGGCCAGGGTCGAGTGGCTGTATTACGTGGGCTCCGCGGAATCCTTCGACCTGAACGGGCAGAAGATCGCGCGTGCGTTCGTCGAGATCCTGCGTGAAGCCGGCGTCAGCTTCGGCATCCTCGGCGCGCAGGAACCCACCACCGGCGAGTGCGTGCGACGGGCAGGCAATGAGATGCTGTTCCAGCAGCTCGCGACCACGCTCGTCGAGTCCTTCAATGGCCTGGGCGTGAAGCGGATCGTGACCTGCGATCCGCACGCGTTCAATTCGTTGCGCAACGAATACCCTGGGTTCGGCGGCCAATGGGACGTCGTGCACCACACGCAACTGATCGACCGGCTGCTGGCGGAGAAGCGCATCGAGGTGCGGCCCACGCACGAGCGCGTGCTGCTGCACGATCCCTGCTACCTCGGTCGCCACAACGGCGAATTCCAGGCGCCGCGCGCAGTGCTCGGACGCGTCGCCAGGGACGCGCTGCTCGAGTTCCCACTGCACCGCGAGAAATCGATGTGCTGCGGCGCGGGCGGCGCACGCATGTGGATGGAAGAGCACATCGGCACGCGCATCAACGTGACGCGCGTCGAACAGGGCCTGCCGCAGCGCCCGAACGTGATCGCGACCGCCTGCCCGTACTGCTCCGTGATGCTCGGTGACGGGCTGAAGACGAAGAACCTGAACGAGACGATCCAGACGCGCGACGTCGCGGAACTCGTTGCATCCGCCATGGTGCGCAAAGGCGCCAGCAGCTAGCATTCGGGGCGTGAACGACGACGCACCCCACTGGACCCCGTCTGCCGAACGCGTCGCTGCCGCGCAGCTGACGCAGTTTCACGCGTTTGCCCGCGACCGTGGTGCGCCCGGCGGCGATTACTCGTCGCTGTGGCAATGGTCGGTCGACGAACCGGCGGCATTCTGGAATGCCGTCTTCGACTTTACGGGCGTGATCGCCGATCGCGGCCACGGCCCGGTGCTGCGCCATGGCGACCGCATGCCCGGCGCCACCTGGTTCGAAGGTACCCGGCTGAACTTCGCCGAGAATCTGTTGCGCGGTGCCGGCAACGGCCCGGGAATCATTGCGCGCGACGAACGCGGCCGCCGCCGTGAAATTTCCTGGGATCAGTTGCGTGCGGATGTCGCCCGCGTGTCCGATGGATTGCGGGGAGCGGGCATCGTCGCCGGCGATCGCGTCGCGGGCTTCATGCCGAACCTGCCGGAAGCGATCGTCGCGATGCTGGCCACCACGAGCCTCGGCGCCACGTGGTCGTCGTGCTCACCCGACTTCGGCATCCGCGGGGTGCTCGACCGCTTCGGCCAGATTGCACCGAAAGTGCTCTTCACGGCGGACGGCTATTGCTACGGCGGCAAGACGCTTGATTCGATCGAGCGTATCGCGGGCATCCTCGCCAGCCTGCCTTCGGTGACGTGCGTGGTCGTGGTGGCCAACCTGAGTCCACGGCCTGATCTCGCGCCATTGCCGGCGGCACGTCATTACTCGGAGTTCGGCCGCGCGGGCGCGCCGCTCAGCTTCGAGCGCAAGCCGTTCGACCACCCGCTCTACATCCTCTATTCATCGGGCACCACGGGCGTACCCAAGTGCATCGTCCACGGCGCGGGCGGCACCCTGCTGCAGCACCTGAAAGAGCATCAATTGCACTCCGATGTGCACGCGGGCGACCGCCTGTTCTTCTTCACGACGTGCGGCTGGATGATGTGGAACTGGCTGGTCAGCGCGCTGGCAGCGCAGGCCACGGTCGTGCTGTTCGACGGTTCGCCCTTCCATCCGGACGAGGGCGTGTTGTGGCGCCTGGCCAGCGAAGAACGCGTCGCGCTCTTCGGCACGAGTCCGAAATACCTGGGTGCGCTGGAAAAGAGCGGCTATCGACCAGCGGACCAGGTCGATCTCGCGCAACTGCGCACCGTCCTGTCGACGGGCTCGCCACTCGCACACGAGCAGTTCGACTTCGTGCGGGACGCGATCGGCGCTGACATCCAGCTTGCATCGATCTCGGGTGGCACCGACATCGTGTCCTGCTTCGCACTGGGCAATCCCACGCTGCCCGTCTATCGCGGCGAACTGCAGTGCCGCGGACTCGGGATGAGGGTCGAAGTTTTCGACGACGATGGCTGGCCGCTGCAGGGCCAGCAGGGCGAACTCGTCTGCACCGCGCCCTTCCCGTCGATGCCGGTCGGCTTCTGGAACGACCCTGACGGCAGCCGCTATCACGCCGCGTACTTCGAGCGCTACCCGAACGTCTGGTGCCACGGCGATTTCGCGGTGCTCACTGCACGCGGCGGGCTCGTGATCCTCGGACGATCCGACGCCGTCCTCAACCCGGGCGGCGTGCGCATCGGCACCGCCGAGATCTACCGGCAGGTCGAGAAGCTGGAAGAAATCCTCGAAAGCATCGCGATCGGACAGGAATGGGACAATGATGTGCGCGTCGTGCTGTTCGTGCGCCTGCGCACTGGCATCACGCTCGATGCTGCACTCGAAAATCGTATTCGCGACATGATCCGGACCAACACCACGCCAAGGCACGTTCCTGCCAGGATCGTCGCGGTCAGCGATATCCCGCGCACGATCAGCGGCAAGATCGTCGAGCTCGCCGTGCGTGAAGTCGTGCACGGTCGCCCGGTCAAGAACACGGACGCGCTGGCGAACCCGGCCGCCCTCGAAGAGTTTCGCGACCGTCCGGAATTGCGCAGTTGAAGCGCCAACCATGACGCGGCGAGCCGATTTGCGCGGGGAGTACGAGGCCGCCCTCGTTCGACACGGTTATCGCCCCGACGCTGCTCAACTCCACGCCGTGGATCGCCTGTCGGACCTGGCGTCGCGCCTGCGCAGTGCAGAAGCCCGTGCCAGTGCGGGTTTCGTCGGCCGCTGGCTCGACCAGTGGCGTCAGCGGGGCAACGGCATCGCTGGCGAGCGAGGCGTCTACCTCTGGGGCGGCGTTGGCCGCGGCAAGTCGTTCCTGATGGACCTCTTCCATGCGCACGTCGGCGTGCCGACCCGGCGCGAGCACTTTCACCGCCTGATGAAAGACGTGCACGCGCGGCTCGCCGAACTGCACGATCTCCCGGATCCGCTCGATCGAGTTGCCGCAGACATCGCCAGCGACACGCGCGTGCTGTGCCTGGACGAGCTGTTCGTAGCCGACATCGCGGACGCCATGCTGCTGGGCGGACTGTTCGCCGGCCTGTTCGAACGCGGCGTCACGCTGGTATTCACGTCGAACCTGCCGCCGTCCGGGCTTTACCGCGACGGACTGCAGCGCCAGCGCTTCCTGCCGGCCATCGCCGCCATCGAACGTCATTGCGAAGTCATCCATGTCGACGCGGGGGAGGACTACCGTCTGCGCCTGCTCGAAAAGGCGCCGCTGTACCTGGATGCACGGCTGCAGGATACGCAGCAACAGCTCGAGACTCGTTTCGCCGATCTTTGCGGCAGCGACACGCGCACACCGGGACAGCTGGCCATCGAGGGACGCGAAATCCCTTGCCTCGCGCGGACCGACGAGGTGGTGTGGTTCGACTTCGACGCCATCTGCGACGGGCCGCGGTCGCAAGCCGATTACGTAGAAATCGCGCGCGACTTCCACACCGTGCTGGTCAGCGAGGTGCCGCAAATGGACCAGGCCCTGGACAACCCGGCGCGCCGGTTCATCGCGCTGGTCGACGAGTTCTACGACCGCGGCGTGAAGCTGGTCCTGTCCGCGCACGCGCCCGTCGACGAGTTGTATGTCGGCGATCGCCTCCATTTCGAGTTCGATCGCACGCGCAGCCGCCTGGTGGAAATGCAGACGCACGAGTACCTGGCACGGCCGCACCGCCCTTGAACTGGCGCCGCCGGCACCCGAATCGTTACAATCGAAAACTTCTGCCGCGGACGGTCCCCCGACTTGACCTCGCCGTTGATCAAACTCGAATCGTTCCTGCCCTACCGGCTTTCGGTGCTCGCCAACGTGACGAGCAGTGCGATCGCCGCAGCCTACGAAGAACGCTTCGGACTCACGATCCCCGAATGGCGGGTCATCGCCGTGCTCATGCGCCACCCGGGACTCTCGGCACGCGAAGTTGCAGAGAAAAGCCGCATGGACGCCGTTGCCGTGAGCCGCGCCGTCAATCGACTGCTGCGCGCTGGCCGTCTGCGCCGGGCCGTCGCAACCGATGACCGGCGTCGCTCCGTCCTGCAGGTGTCCGCAGCCGGAAGCGCCGTTTATCGTGGCGTCGCCCCGCTTGCCCTTGAATTCGAGCGTTCACTGCTCGATACGCTGACCAGCGACGATCGCGCGGCACTCGACCGCCTGCTCGGCGTGCTCACGCAGCGCGCAGAATCCCTGTCCGTGGACTTGCGCGCGCCGAAGAAGGTCGCGCGCGGCTCCAGGGCGCGGACCCCACAGACACGCCGCGGGACGCGCCGCGACCCGATCCGATGACTGCAGAAGAACGACATACCAAGGATGCACCGCCATGCCAGGAACGATCCCCGCTGCACGACAGCACCTGATCGACGACATCGCGAGGCTCGCGCGCAAGACCCGCGGAGCTCCGCTGCCGGCGTTCGTGCAGGCCTATTACCGCAGCGTCGGTGAGGAGGACCTGCGGCTGCGCGATGCGGCAGCGTTCGCGGCAGCGGCCGCCGGGCACCTGGAGTTTGGCAAGGTGCGTCGCAGCGGCGAGCCCAAGGTCCGGGTATTCAATCCGGAACTGGCGCGCGACGGTTGGGAATCGCCGCACACGATCGTCGAGGTCGTGACCGACGACATGCCATTCCTCGTGGACTCGCTGGCTGTTGTGCTCGGCAACTCCCGCTTGCCGATCCAGTTGATGATCCACCCGGTACTGCGCATCGCCCGCGACGGTCGTGGCAGGTTGCTGGGCATGGAAGAGCCCGCAAGCGAGCGCGGCACCATGGAATCCTGGCAGCACGTGGCGGTGCCGCGAATCGGCGATGCCACGCGGCACGAAGCATTGCGCTCGAACATCCTGCGCACGCTGGATGACGTGCGGCTCGCCGTCTCGGACTGGCCGGCCATCCGCAGGCGGGCGCTCGACATCGCCAGGGAAGTGAACGCCGGCGTGCCGGCCATTCCGCGCCGCGAAGAAAAGGAAGCCGTGGAGTTCCTCGAATGGCTCGCGGACAACCACTTCACTTTCCTCGGCTATCGCGAATACACGCTCGAGCGCACCCGCTCGATGGATCTGCTGGTGCCGGCGCCCCGTTCCGGCCTCGGCCTGCTGCGCACCGGCGCGGGCCGCACCAAGCCGAAGCCGACGGTATTGACGGGCGAACTGCGACGCAAGGCCCGCGAGGTCGCCCTGCTGATCGTGACCAAGGCCAACTCGGTTTCCACCGTGCACCGCGCGACGTACCTCGATTACGTCGGCATCAAGACATTCGACAAGGGCGGCCGCGTCACCGGCGAGCGTCGCTTCATCGGCTTGTTCACGTCGAGCACCTACAGCACCAGCCCGCGGGAGATTCCGCTGCTGCGCCACAAGGTGCAGCGCGTGGTGGACCACATCGGCGTGTCGCCGACGAGCCACGACGGCAAGGCGTTGATGCAGGTGCTCGAGACGTTCCCGCGCGACGAACTGTTCCAGTCGACGGTGCCGGAACTCGTGCGGACGACACGCGGCATCGTCAACCTGTACGAGCGCCAGCGCGTGCGTCTCTTCGCGCGTCGCGATCCGTACCAGCGTTTCTTCTCGTGCCTGCTGTACGTGCCGCGCGATCACTACAACACCCAGGTCCGTGAGCGCATCGAGCGTATCCTGCTCGAAGAACTCGCGGGCGTGGACCTCGAGTCGCAGGTGCAGATTTCTGAATCCGCCCTCGCTCGACTCCACATTCTGGTGCGGACGGACCCTGCGCGCAGCGTCGTGGCCGACGCCGAGCGCATCGAACAGCGCATTACCGCTGCAATGCGGACGTGGACCGACCACCTGCGCGACGAACTGCACGCGCGGCTGCCAGCCGAAGACGCCGACCAGCTTGCGGCACGGTTCGAGGATGCGTTTCCCGTCGCTTACGAGGAGGACGTTGCGCCGGCCGAGGCCATCCGCGACCTGCAGGAACTCGCTGCGCTGGATGCCAGTCCCGCGGCGCTCGGGATGGAACTGCGACCCGGCGATCCCGCCAGCGGCGCGCTGCACCTGCGCCTCTATCGCCGCGGCGAGCCCGTCGCGATGTCCGACATCCTGCCGCTGCTCGAGAACTTCGACCTGCGCATCCTGAACGAGCGTCCTTACCGCGTGGCGCCGACCGACGGCTCGACGCTCTGGATCCAGGACATCGAGGTCAAGCATGCAGGTGGCCGCACGCTGGATCCGGAACTGGAGGGGCGTCGCTTCGAGCAGGCGTTCTTCGCCGTGCATCACGGCCAGGCCGAAAGCGACGGCTTTAACCGGCTCGTCCTGGCCGCCGGGCTCGACTGGAAGCAGGCGCTGATCCTGCGAGCCGTCTGCCGCTACCTGCTGCAGACCGGCATCCCCTTCAGCCAGCGCTACATGGAGGAGGTGCTCGCCCGCAATCCGTCGATCGCCGCCCGCCTCGCCTGGACCTTTGAATCGCGCTTCGACCCTGACCTGAAACCCGCCATGCGTGCGTCGCAGGTGCGGGCGTTCGCCGAGGACATCGATGACGCGCTCGAAAAGGTCACGAGCCCCGACGACGACCGCATCCTGCGTTCGTTCCGCGCGGTGATCATGGCCACGTTGCGCACCAACCATTACCAGCGCGGCGCGGATGGACGACCGAAGCCGTACCTCTCGTTCAAGCTCGACCCGAAGCTGCTGCCGGAATTGCCGAAGCCGCGCCCGATGTTCGAGATCTGGGTGTACTCGCCGCGCGTCGAAGGCGTGCACCTGCGCATGGGCAAGGTCGCGCGCGGCGGCCTGCGCTGGTCCGACCGGCGCGAGGATTTCCGCACTGAAGTCCTCGGGCTCATGAAGGCCCAGAACGTCAAGAACACGCTGATCGTCCCGGTCGGCGCCAAGGGCGGCTTCGTGCCGAAGCAGATGCCCGTCGGCGCTTCGCGTGAGGAAGTCCAGCGCGAAGGCACCGAGTGCTACCGGATCTTCATCCGCGGCCTGCTCGACATCACCGACAACGTGCGCGGCGACAAGCTCATCCCGCCGGAGCGAGTCGTGCGCTACGACCTGGACGATCCGTACCTCGTCGTTGCGGCGGACAAGGGCACTGCAACGTTCTCCGACACGGCCAACGCGCTGGCGGCCGAGTACGGCTTCTGGCTCGGGGACGCGTTCGCCTCGGGCGGGTCCGTGGGGTATGACCACAAGAAGATGGGCATCACCGCCAAGGGCGCGTGGGAGTGCGTCAAGCGGCATTTCCGCGAACTCGGCCTCGACACGCAGACGCACGACTTCACGGTCGCCGGCATCGGCGACATGGCGGGTGACGTGTTCGGCAATGGCATGCTGCTCTCGCCGCACATCCGGCTGGTGGCGGCCTTCAACCACCAGCACATCTTCCTCGACCCGGAACCCGACGCGGCGCGCACCTCCAAGGAGCGCGAGCGCCTGTTCAACCTGGCCCGCTCGTCGTGGACGGACTACGACGCGAGGCTGATTTCCACGGGCGGCGGCGTGTTCCCGCGCAATGCCAAGGAGATCGCGCTCTCGCCTCAGGCGAAACAACTGCTCGGCATCGATGCGCCGAAGGCGACGCCCGCCGAGATCATCCGTGCAATCCTGAAGCTGCCGGTCGACCTGCTGTGGAACGGCGGCATCGGCACCTACGTGAAGGCCTCGTGGGAGGCGAACTCCGCCGTGGGCGACCGCACCAACGACGCAGTCCGCGTCGACGGCCGCGACCTGCGCTGCAAGGTCGTGGGCGAGGGCGGTAACCTCGGCTTCTCGCAGCTCGGCCGCATCGAGTACTCGTTGCGCGGCGGACGCATGAACACCGACTTCGTCGACAACTCGGGTGGCGTCGACTGCTCCGACCACGAGGTCAACATCAAGATCCTGCTGAAGGCGGTGCATGAACGCAGGCGCATGACGACTGCGGAGCGCAACCGGCTGCTCGAGTCGATGACGGAAGACGTCGGTCAGCTCGTGCTGCGCGACAACTACCTGCAGAGCCAGGCGATCAGCCTGCTGCAGGCGGGCGCGCCGGAGCGGCTCGGCGAGCATGCGCACTTCATCCGCTCGCTGGAACTCGATGGTGTGCTGGACCGGGCGCTCGAGTACCTGCCCAGCTCGGAGGAAATCGAAGACCGGCGCCGCGCAGGGCTGGGGCTGGTGCGGCCGGAAATCGCGATGCTGCTGAGCTACGCCAAAATTGCGCTCAGCGCCCAGCTGATCCAGTCGGACGTGCCGGAGGACCCGTACCTCAGCCAGGAGCTCAACCGCTACTTCCCGCCGCGACTCGCCACGCGTTACGGCAAGCTGCTGGGCGAGCACCGTCTGAAGCGGGAGATCATCGTCACGGCGACGACCAACAGCATCGTCAACCGCATGGGCCCGACCTTCGTCGCACGCACCCAGCAGGACACCGGGGCCGACGCAGCGACGGTGGCGCGCGCCTATTCGATCGCGCGTGAAGTGTTCGAGGTGCGCGACCTCTGGAACGCGATCGAGCGACTGGACAACAAGACCGCCGCAACCCTGCAGTACGGCATGGTGCACGACACCATCGGCCTGCTCCGCCAGGCCACGTACTGGCTGATCCAGCGTCACCGTTCGGCGCTCGGCATCGAGCAACAGGTGGCGCGCCTGCGGCCCGGCATCCAGGAACTCACGCGCGCACCGCTGCAGTGGCTCGATGGCGCCGCCCGCAAGAGCTTCGAAGCCCGCAGTGCGGAACTTGCCAAGGCCGGCGTGCCGGCCGACCTGTCGCGCCGGATCGCCGCCTGCAACGCACTGCACAGCAGCCCCGACATCGTCGAACTTGCCGTCGCGCGCAAGCTCACGGTCGAGGCGGCGGCGAAGGCATACTTTGCGATCGGCGGCTATTTCGGGCTCGACTGGCTGCGCACGCACATCGAAGGTCTCGACACCCAGGGCCACTGGCACGCTGTCGCACGCGGCAGCCTGCGCGAGGCGCTGTTCGAAGTTCACCGCAGCCTGGCGCAAGGCGTGCTCGAATCCTCGCGTGAAACCGATCCGGTCAAGTCGCTCGACAAGTGGCTCGCGCGGAACAAGGCTGCCGCGGAGCATGCCCGCGCCGTGATCGTCGACATTCGCGCACAAACCACCGAGATCGATTTCGCCTCGTTGTCGGTTGCGCTGCAGGCCGTGCGCCGCGTGGCTGCGGCAGAGGCATGATGCGCACGAACCTCGTCATCGTCACGTACGAACGACCTGCCGCACTCGAGCGAGTGCTGGCCAGCGTCGCGGCGCAGACACAGGCGCCGGACGAGGTCATCGTTGCGGACGATGGGTCGGGCCCGGCGGTGGCAGCCGTCGTGGAAGCATTCAGGAAGCGCCTGCCGTCGGGTGTCGAGTACGTTCGCCAGGAGCACGCGGGCTTTCGCGCCGGGCGCATGCGCAATCTCGCGATCGCGCAGTGCACCGGCGACTACGTGCTGCTGGTCGACGGCGACATGGTGTTGCATCCCAATTTCGTGGCAGACCACGTCCGCGCGGCACGAACCGGCTACTGGACACAGGGCGTGCGCATTCCGCTCGACGAGGCCGCGACGCAGCGGCTCCTGCACGGCGGCCGCATCCCTTCGCCGTGGACGGCCGGTGTCGACCTCAGGCGTCGAGCCTACGGGTTGCGCGCGCCCCGGCTCACCGAAACGCTCGGCCGGGCCGCGAATTCGTTCGTGTCCATCAAGTCGTGCAACCAGGCGTTCTGGCGCTCGGACCTGCTGCAGGCCAACGGTTTCGACGAAGACTTTGCGGGCTGGGGCGCCGAGGACAAGGAACTCTGCGCACGGCTCACCAACGCGGGCGTTCGCCGCCAGACCCTGGTTTTTTCCGCGATCGCCTGGCATCTCACACACCGCCCGGTCTCGCGCGCCGCCGTGCGCGCGAACCAGGAACGCTGGCAGGAAACGGTTCGCAGCGGCCGCACACGCTGCGCTCGCGGCATCGACCAGCACCTTACCCATCCCAATTCGCAAGGCTGACCTGAAATGAGCACCGGCAAGTTACTGCTCCTGCGCCACGGCCAGAGCATCTGGAATCTCGAGAACCTCTTCACCGGCTGGGTCGATGTCGATCTCTCCGAGCAGGGCCGCCAGGAAGCGCAGGAAGCAGGTCGCCTGCTCAAGGCCGAGGGGATCGCGTTCGACATCGCGTTCACGTCGGTGCTGAAGCGTGCGATCCGCACGCTGTGGATGGCGCTCGACGAAATGGACATGATGTGGCTGCCGGTCGAGCGGACGTGGCGGCTCAACGAACGTCACTACGGTTCGCTGCAGGGCCTGAACAAGACGCAGACGGTGGAAAAACACGGTGCGGACCAGGTCAAGATCTGGCGCCGCAGTTACGACATCCCGCCTCCCCCGCTGCCGCAGACGGACCCGGGCCACCCGCGCTTCGATCGCCGTTACGCGGGCGTGCCGGCGGGCGAATTGCCGTCGGC
>Ga0315292_10000913_pt1 | contig 14973 bp, 15 predicted proteins | sample YL17G13_0_MG_FD_204029 | JGI IMG/M metagenome (GOLD analysis project Ga0315292, IMG submission 204029) | Sediment microbial communities from Yellowstone Lake, YNP, Wyoming, USA - YL17G13_0 | ecosystem: Environmental > Aquatic > Freshwater > Lake > Sediment | place: USA: Wyoming | collected... | reverse complement strand
AGGCCCAGCCAATGAAGGCCCAGCCATGAGCGAGAAGAAGATCATTCGACCGTACGGCGATGCCACCGGGGACGGGATGGTCCAACTGTCGTTCACCCTGCCGATCCCGAACGGAAAGCGGGCTGAAGGTGCGGCGCTCCAACTGGCCAATTCGATGGGCATGGAGCCCGCAATGGTCGTGCACTCGAAGGCGATTGCAGCCGACTTCAGCTTCTTCGTCGTGTACGGCTCGGTGAACCATCTCGTCGACGTGTCGAAGGTCGAGGTCGTGGAGCGCGACTACGAACTCCTCTCTCCCAAGGAAGTCAACCTTGCGATCAAGTCCTCACTGCATCGACCGCTCGTCGTGGTGGGTGCATGCATCGGATCAGATGCGCACACAGTGGGAATCGACGCGATCTTGAACATCAAGGGTTTCGCCGGCGAGAAGGGGTTGGAGTACTACCAAGAGCTCGAGGTGGTGAATCTCGGCGCCCAGGTCGCCGTGCCCGAACTCGTCGAGGCCGCTCACTCCCTTCATGCCGATGCCGTACTCGTGTCGCAAGTGGTGACTCAACGGGATGCGCATCTGGAGAACACCCGCGAGATGTCGGCAGCGTTCCGGGAGGCATTCCCGCGGGATCGGCGACCGTTGCTGGTGATCGGTGGACCGCGTTTCGACGAGAGCATGACCGAGGACCTGGGTGTGGATCGGATCTTCGGCCGGGGAACCACACCGGGGGAAGTGGCGTCCTACCTCGTGAGCGCCCTGTGCCCGCCTGCCAACTAGCTAACTCACCTGAAAGACTCGTCCCGTGACTGACTCGACCGATCGGCGCCTCGGGATGACCGTCGTGCACCGAACCTACGTGTCGTACTCGCACGCCCACTATGGCGGCAATCTTGTCGACGGCGCCTATGTGCTGGGTCTCTTCGGCGACGTCGCGACCGAGTTGTGCATCCGCACCGATGGTGACGAGGGGTTGTTCGCGTCCTACGACGAGGTGCAGTTCCTCGCGCCTGTTCACGCCGGCGACGTGATCGAAGCACAGGCCACGGTCGTACGAGTTGGGTCTCGCAGCAGGGGAGTGGCGTTCGAGGCGCGAGTGGTGTGTCGTGCGGCCTCGGCCACCGGTTCCGCCGCCCGCGTCCTCGAACCACCGGTGGTCTGCACCACTGCCCGCGGGACCGTCGTTGTGCCAGCTGGCTGAGCCATGGATACGTGGGGCCGGCGATTCGGCGCGGCTCTCGGGGGTTTCGCTCTCGCGTGGTCGTTTCCACCGCACTACGGCTGGTGGTGGCTGGCTCCAGCGGCGGTAGCCACTCTCACCCTGTGCGTCCGTGGTCAACGCCCAGGTTTTGCTGCGGTGCTGGGACTCCTGTTCGGCGCGGTCTTCTTCGGCTTCCTGTTGACCTGGATGACCGTGGTCGGGATCGACGCCTGGATCGGGTTGGCCGCCCTGTGCGCAGCGTGGTTGGCGGGCCTGGGCGTCGCCGTCTCTTGGGTCACCCGGTTGCGAGGCTGGCCGTTGTGGGTCGCGTGCGTCTGGGTTGCTGAGGAGGCTCTGCGCGATCGGATCCCCCTGGGCGGGTTCCCGTGGGGACGCTTGGCCTTCGTCACGGGGGAGGGGGGCCTCACGGCGTACGCCTGGCTGCTCGGTGCTCCCGGGGTGACGTTCGCGACGGCGCTCGTGGGTGCGTTGATCGCCTATGCGGTTGTGGGCATCCAGCGGGCCAGCCGAGTTAGTTCTCCGCGGCCGGGGCTAATGGCGTTGTCAGTCGCTGTTGCGGCCACTCTGATCGTCTTCGCCGCCATGGACTACCTGCGTCCGCTCATCGAGGGTCCCACGACGAGCGAGTTCTCGGCCGTCCCGGTTGCCGTGGTTCAAGGCAACGTGCCGCGGTCAGGGTTCGACTTCCAGGGTCAACGCGAGGAGGTACTGCGCAATCACGTGAAAGCGACCGTCGACTTCGCCGACCAGCTCAAGACGGGCCAAGGGCAGCAGGGCCGACCCAACTTCGTGATCTGGCCGGAGAACGCCACCGACATCGACCCCTTCAGCGATGCGGCAGCGGCCGCACTCATCCAGTCAGCAGTCGACGCCATCGGTGTGCCTGTGCTCGTCGGGGCGGTGGTGACCAACCCGAAGGATCCGAGCACCATTCTGAACCTGTCGATCGTCTGGAACCCCAAGACTGCGACCAGCCCGGGTGGGCCCGGTCAGACGTATGCGAAGCGGCATCCGGTTCCGTTCGGCGAGTACATCCCGTTCCGCAGCATGATCGGGAACTTGACCCAGCGATTCAGCCTGATCCCACGTGACTTCGCCCCTGGAGACAGTCCGGGGGTGCTGACCATCGCAGGGGTGACCATCGGGGTCGTCATCTGCTTCGAGGTCGCCTACGACCAGGAGCCCCGTGATGTCATCAATGGTGGCGGTCAGTTCCTGGTCGTCCAGACCAACAACGCGACGTACGGCAACACCGGTCAACCCGAGCAGCAGCTCGCGATCACTCAGACCCGGGCCATAGAACACAATCGAACGGCGCTCGTGGCCGCGACGAGTGGCATCTCGGCGGTGATCGACAGCAAGGGAAGAATCCTTCAGCGCAGCGAGGAGTTCACTCAGACCGTGCTGCAGGCCAATGCGCAGCTGCACGGCACTCGCAGCCCCTCGGACCGCCTGGGGGAGTGGCCGGAATGGCTCCTGTCCGCCGTCGCGCTCCTGGCCGTCGTCCGGGGTGCCCGCACGGGGCGTAGGGTCAGAGCCGCTCCGGCGCTAGCAGCACGACCGTGAGAATCCACTGGAATAAGCCGAAGAGGACACCGTGACCGACGCCCCCGCCGGATACGCCGATCTCGGCACGATCCTTGTGGTCATCCCGACTTACAACGAGAAGGACAACCTCGCGTTGATCACCGCGCGAGTTCGTACGGCGGTCCCGGAAGCCGATGTGCTCGTCGCGGATGACAACTCTCCCGATGGCACCGGTGTGATCGCTGACGCGTTGGCCGCGGACGACGATCACGTCCACGTCCTGCACCGGGAAGAGAAGGAAGGCCTGGGGGCGGCGTATCTCGCCGGCTTCGAGTGGGCGCTGGCCAACGGCTACGGCGTCGTCGTCGAGATGGACGCAGATGGCTCACATCGACCCGAGCAACTGCCCTCGTTGTTGGAGGCCCTGCGAGACGCCGATCTCGTTCTAGGTTCGCGCTGGGTCGACGGTGGCTCCGTGGTCAATTGGCCGAAGTCGCGGGAGATGTTGTCGCGTGGAGGCAACCTCTACACGCGAATCGCGCTCGGCGTACCGCTGCGTGATGCGACCGGTGGTTATCGGGCCTTCCGCGCCGAAGCGTTGAAGGCACTGGACTTGACCCATGTCGAAAGTCAGGGTTACTGCTTCCAGGTGGACCTTGCCTGGCGCGCGGTGCAACGCGGACTGCGCGTTCGGGAAGTGCCGATCACCTTTGTCGAACGCGAACTGGGCACATCGAAGATGAGTCAGAAGATCGTTGCCGAAGCGTTGTGGCGGGTGACCGTTTGGGGAGCTCGCGACCGTTGGTCGCGGATTCGCGGACAGCGGAGTTCAACCGGGAGTACGACGCACTGATGCGGCGCTTCCTCACCCTGCTTTCCCTTGCGGCGTACCTGATTGCCGAGATCCTGGCGACAGAGGCTCTCGCGACTCTCATCGGGTGGCCCGGCGTGCTGCTGCTCGCGGCGGTGACATTCGTGGCGGGCATGGTGGTCATGCGACGAGCCGGCTCCGCCGCCTTCACCGCTCTTCGGCGGGCCTCGACGGTCCCGGCCACCACGGCTGCGCCGGCGGCAAGGGAGGCATCCGTCTCGGTGGGAGACGCCGGATTGCTCTTTCTCGGGGGACTGCTGCTCGTGCTTCCCGGAGTCCTGGCCGACCTGGCGGGGGTGCTGCTCGTCGTGCGACCGACTCGGGTGCTCATCCGCGGGGCGCTAGCCGTGCGAGCGGCGCGTTGGTTCGGCGTCAACGGGTTCGCCACGACCGAGTACTCGACGAATCAATTCGCGCCTGGTACCGGTGACGTCATTGAGGGCGAAGTCATCGACCGGTCCGACGAGGGACCCTGACACGCGGGTGAAAAGGGTGAGAGCCGCGGCATGGGGGTCTGCCGCGGCTCTCGTGGGAACCACGCGAATAGGGAATTCGCGGGTTCCGGGACCTTCTTGCTCTGGTGACTTGCGTCTGCCCGAAGGGAAGGGTTCCCGGGCAGACGCGAGTCACGCAGACTTACGTCGATTGGCCTCTCGTCGTGCCTCGCCACGAGCGTCGCGGAGGAGGGTGAGACGCTCGTCGAGAAGTTCTTCTAGTTCCGGAATGGAACGGCGCTCCAGGAGCATGTCCCAATGGGTACGGGCCGGCTTGACCGTCTTGGGCTCGGGTCGCTCGCCATCTCGAAGAAGCGCCTCAGCGCCGCAGTGGCACTGCCAGATCGCGGGGATGTCCGCCTCGAGGGAAAAGGGCAACGTCGTGACGTGACCCTGCTCGCAGTCGTACGTGGTCCACTGGCGTGGTGCGAACTGTGCGTGCGCATCGTTCTCGTAACTCGTGGCGCCCAATCGCGTTCCACGGAGCCTGGCCTCGCTCATCGGTATCGCCTTTCGGTGGGCACTTGTGGCGCCCTGGGGTTTCCGGGTTGTCCAGACAACGTCGTGGACGATCCCGATGTTCCCCGCATGAGAGGGGGCCAAACCCGCGCGAAAGGGGTTTCTGTGGGCAGAGTCAGCCTGGGCCGACGGTGCGGCGGAGAAGAGCACAAGCGCCGATAAGGAACATTATGTCAAGTAGTGGAACCCGAGGTTGACGCGCGGGGATGGCGCCACTGCCTGAATCCCCTGCGCCTGCCCACCTCGGTCGCGGTGGCTCGCGGCGCTGGGAACCAGGCCAACTCGGTCCCCCGCGCCTCAGTGCCCGCCGGCGCCGCTGGGACTGCAAACGGGAGTGCGGCCGAGCGAGCGAGCACGCCTCGCAGGCTGGCGGTCCGAACTACGTGGGCTGCTCGCCGACAGGCGGCCCACGAAACCTCACCGCCACGCGGCCGGCGCGGATACGTCGTAGGCAGACCCAGCGAAACCAGCCCCAGATCGGTCCCGGCGTCGGCCACCCGTTGGCGCTTGGGCAAGGCGGCAGACACGAGCACGAAGGGCGCGTCGTCCGCGAGGTCCTCGTAGTCCACCGGGGTGCCTTCGAGCAGTCGCCGTATCTGCGCCCGGGCGGTGTCCTCGTCGGCGTTGAGGTAGAGCGTGGGCCCGTCGCCGGGTGCATTCCAGCGACCGCCGTACTCATCTGCGTAGTCAGCGGACAGCGGATCGGTCCAGTCCCGATGTGCGACGCGCAGCCACACAGCCTCCTCGCGCAGCGTGGTCGCTCGCGGGGATGCTGACCGGGTAGTTGACGAGCGTCCAGTCCCTGGACGGGTGGTTGCCGGGCGTGGACTCATGGAGCCACTCGGCGAAGATCGAACATCTCCGTGACCCGGCGTCGGACCTCAACGCTCTGTCCGGTCTCGGCCATTTGAAGGAGGCTGACTCCCCCGAGGAAGGGCGCGGGCCGACGCACCACGGCAGGAATTCGGTCGCGACGAACGTGTCGTTCGAGGACATCGGTCGCCGCACTGAGGTCGGCGAGCACGACCAAGCGGTCGGCAGGGACCGAGGTGATTCGCCACTTCGCGACGGCCTGCCTGGAGACACCGAAAACACGGGCGGTCGCCGATGCTGAGAGCTCCCACGTTGCCATCAGCCGCTCGAGGGGCACCAATCGGAGTTGTGATTCGAAGGCCTGGAGGAACTGGCGCGCCCACTTCTCCCCCGCCTCGCTGGAGAGCTGAGTTGCTGCCGCGGTGGGCGAAAGAGCCGTGAGTCGAACAGGTCTGGCTGCCATGCCCTGAGTGTATCGCAACCGAACGACAACCGCTAATAAATGACAACCGCTATCTATTGACAACCGCAACCGGACGACAACCGCAACGTTGCGACAACCTCACCATCTGGCAACCCACGCACACCTGAAATCGCGATTGAACGGCCTAAGTTCGGTTGGGTCGTAGAGTCCAGGTGACAGTCATAGAGCCGGTGATGTCGCCCACCCCGTTCGTGAACTCGATCTCGACGTCGAACTCAGGCCGTGCCCCGGCATCGAGTTCTTCTCGGATTTCGTCCACCGGCCGCGTCAATAGGGCGGTCGCGCGGATGGGACCCATCGCCACCTTGAAATAGCGGATTGTCGACTGCACCGCCAGCGGCGTGGCCCGGTGCAGGAGATCACCGAAGTGCCCGAGCACAAAGGCGCCCGAGGCCGATTCCCCCAGCGTGAACAGTGCGCCGGCGTGGGGGCCACCGATGTGATTGTGAAAGGCGGGTTGATCGGGCAGCACCATCACGACTCGGTCCGGACTCACCTGCTCGAAGGCCAGATTCATGGTCCGAACCATCGGGACTGCGGCGGGGAGCCCTTCGCGAATCGCCTCGAATCCCTGCCGGTTTGAGTTCTCGGGGGCAATCGTCATGCGGGCAGCGTAGGCGCCTGTCATCAGTCGCGTCTCGCGGTCCCCCCGAGATCGGTAGCGTGCGCCCATGCCAGGTCTTCGGCGCCCGACCTTCGTGGTTTTCGATATCGACGGAGTCCTGGCCGACGTAGGGCACCGGCTCCACTACCTGGCTAGCCGACCCAAGGACTGGCCGGGGTTCTTCCGGTCCGCCTCCGACGATCCCCCCTTGGATGACGGCGTACAGCGGGCATTCGCGGCCCACGCGGACGGGCACACGATCGTCTACCTGACCGGACGTCCTGAGAACTACCGGACTGCCACGCAAGGGTGGCTCACTTCTTATGGGTTGCCGCAGGGAGCGCTCCATATGCGGCGCAGTAACGACCATCGGCCGGCACGGTTCACGAAGATTGCCGTGCTACGCGAGTTGGCCAAAGCTGGCGAGATCGTGGAGTTCGTCGATGACGATGCTGATGTCGTGGCGGCCGCAAGCACAGCGGGCTTCAACGTCCACCACGCGACTTGGATGGTTGTCACAACCGTCGAACAAGGCGAGCTTTTCGACGCACAAGACGTTGAGGGCAGAAGTTGAGTCAGTTGCGCGCCGTAGGCCCCAAAGCGATGTCCACGTTGACGGAAGCAGCCCAGGAGAATGGACTTTCTCTCTCGGACGATCCCGATGTGTCCGTGTGGCCATGCGGGGGTGACTGCTAGCGTGTTTGGGTGTCGTCACTACGCCGTGTCATGAGTACGGTCTTGGGGCCTTGCTCCTCCGTGCTCCGACCCTCGAGCAGTTGCTGATGACCGATCATCGTCACACCCGAGACGAGCGCAGCCAGGCGGCGGAAGTTGCTTGGTCGGCCCTTCCGCACGGTGGGCACGACGCCGTCATACTCCGGGTGCAGTGCGGCAGCGGCCACCATGTCGCTGCTGTCTACGACACCGAAGCGGGCCCGGTATACGTCGCGCCCGTACGTGCCAGGTCGCACGGTGACCACGATCTGCCGGACGAACCCCATGGGGACCAGAAACCACACCGCTGGTTCGACCTGCTCGCGGACGCCGAGGGAGCAGCTGCGGACGACGCATTGCCAGCGTGGTGCGACTGTGGGCATCGAACCTTGTCTCGTGCTGCGGTCCAGCAGTGGCTGAGTTCCGGTGAACACCGAGTCGTGATCGACTGACCGGTCCCCGGCTCCGCCACAGAGCCGTCAGGTCGTTGAGTGGGCAGCCGTAGTCGTGTCCTGCCCGGAAGTCGTTCTCGCGCGTTTGTCGAGGGCGATGCGCACGGCGTAGGCGGTCACCGCTGCGATTGCGACCTCCGGGAACACCCTGGTGGCGTTGGGACCGAACAGCAGCAGCGTTAGCGCGACGGAACTGAGCGGCATCTTCATCCCGGCGGCGGCGAACGCCGCCATTCCGACTGCGAGACCGCCGGCCACCCCAAGGCCTGGAAGTGGGGCGATCAGCACTCCGAGGGCGCCGCCGAGCATGATCGACGGGAAGATCGGGCCGCCGCGAAAGGCGCCGAGCGACAGGGCGTAGGCGAGCCCCTTGAAAACAATGAGGGCGACGAGGGCGCCAGCGCCCCAGGCGGTGGTGTCGCTGGTGATCGCCTGCAAGGTCGCGGTGCCCGATGACGCGACATCGAAGGGGTTGCGCCCGGTGATCAGCGAGTACGCGGAGGCGAACAGGGCGACGACCAGGCCGACGGCCATGGTGGCCACGATGAGGCGGCCTCGGCTCATGGTGGCGAGACGATCGGCGACACGACGTCCGGAGGTGAAGACGACGCTCATCACGACGGCCGCGAGCACGCCGACCGGGACCGCCCAGAGCAGATCGCCGATGTCCGGCGTCGGCACCGAGTCCAACTCCACCAGCTGCAGCGACTGGGACTGGACTCCGGGGGTGTCGCCCAGACCGGAGAAGACCAAGGCACCCACTCCCACACCGAGCAGTGCGGGGAGGGTGGCCGCGATCACGGGGCCACCGGCGATGGCCACCGCCTCGGCCAGGAAGACCACGGCGGTGAGCGGGTTCCCAAGGACGATCGAGATCGCTGCGGCCGCACCCGCCGTTCCGATCAACGCTTCGAGCCGACCGTGCGGGGACAGCCGCGCGAGGCGTGACAACCAGACGGCGAGGCCCGTCCCCATGGCGATCAGCGGCGCCTCCGGTCCGAGAACCACGCCGAGCGGCAGACCGGCCAGCGCCGCGAGGAACACCCCGAGGACGAAGGACGGCGGGGTGGCGCCACCACCGGTCCCGTTCGCGGGCACATGACCCCCGCGACCCGGTAGCAGCACGATGGCGGACGAGACGAGGACCCCTGCCAGCACGAGCCAGGGGATCGGCCACCACCACGGTGCCGAGTCGAGACCCAGGTCGACGGGGGCGGTTTCCCACACCCAGGTCTGCACCAGGTCGACGAGCCCGAGGAAGCCCATCGCGACCAGCGAGATCGGCAGGGCCACCAGCACCGAGGAACCGATAACGCGCAGCAGGTCCTTCCGGTCGACCGCGTCAGGACCCGTGGGAGCAGCCATAGTCATTCCGCGAGTCTGCCAGGGTCCACTTCTTGGTGGCCTGCGACTCGCGAGGCTGATGAGACAGTCGGGGGCGGTTCCCCCACGCCCGTCGACGGCGCGTCGAATGCCCTGGGATCAGGGCATTCGCAGGCCAAGTACTTTGCGTCTCGCTCGGGTGTCCTTCTCCGACTGGCTGCCAAGGCCGCCGCCCAGCCCGAGTCCACCACCGGGCAGGTGGGTTCGAGCCAGACATCCACCGCAACCACCTGAGGGTTCAGTTTCCATCGCGCCTCGCCGGGTTCGCCGTTCGCCGCGCATGCGGTTTCGACGGTGCATACGCTGGAGTTGGTCGACGCGATACCCCCGTGGGAGTTGTGCATGAGTTGGCTGGGGCTCCTGGAAGACGACCCGCTGCCGTGGTTGCTGGAGGACACCGATCCGGCCGTCCGGGCTGCGGCGCTGGTCCGGCTCCTGGACCTCGCGCCTGGCGACTCCGATGTGGTCCGGGCGCGAGCGGATGCCATGAGCGCCGACCCCATTCTCGCAATTCTTGCTGCCCAAGAGCCGGCCGGCTTCTGGGTGAAGGCGGGCCCTGGGTACTCCCCGAAGTATCAGAGCACGGTGTGGCAGTTGATCTTCCTCGACCAACTCGGCGCGGACCGCGCCGACGAGCGGATCGCGCGCGCGTGCGAGTACGTGCTCAGGCACACCCCCACATCCGCGGGCGGGATGGGCGCGTCCGGCATGCTCAATGGCTCGCCCCCGCCGTCGCGCGCTATCCACTGCCTCAACGGGAACCTGCTGCGGGCCTTGCTGGGTTTCGGATACGGCGAAGATCCGCGCGTGCAAGCGGCGGTGGACTGGGCTGCGCGCACGATCACGGGACACGACGTTCCCCGCTGGTACGCCTCGGGCACCAGCGGCCCCGGCTTCGAATGCGGGGCCAACGAGGGTCAGGCGTGTGCTTGGGGTGCAGTCAAGGAACTGCTCGCGCTCGCCCGCGTGCCGCCGTCCCAACGTGGCACCTTGGTCGAGCGCGCGGTCGATCAGGGTGTGGAGTTCCTCCTGTCGCGGGACCCCGCAACCGCCGACTACCCATTCCCCTCGTACGACACCAAGCCGTCAGGCGCCTGGTTCGCCCTCGGGTTCCCCGTCGCCTACGTGACCGACGTGCTGCAGAACCTGGAGGCGCTCGCCGAACTTGGCCGGGTGAACGACTCCCGAGCCGCCAACGCTCTCCAGTGGTTGCTGGGCCAGCAGGTCGTGCCCGGCCGCTGGAGAAATCGTCATGCCTACAACCGGAAGACGACGGTCGACATTGAGCACCAGGGCTCGACGTCGAAGTGGGTAACGCTTCGAGCCTGCACGGTCCTCAAGGCTGCGTTTCCATGAGCCGACGACGCGGCGGTCTCACACCTCGAAGGCCCTCGGATCTGGGCATGCGCAGACCAAGTGCCGGTCGCCATACGCACCGTCGATACGGCGTACGGGCGCCCAGTACTTCTGGCCGCGCAGACTCGCCACCGGGTAGGCCGCCAGCTCGCGTGAGTACGGCCGGTCCCACTCCCCCACCAGACAGGCGACAGTGTGCGGTGAATGCCGCAGGGGGCTGTCCTCGACGGGCCAGGCGCCGGTCTCGATCTGATCGATCTCGCGCTTGATCGCGATCATTGCGTCGCAGAAGCGATCGATCTCAGCCAGTGACTCGCTCTCGGTGGGCTCTATCATCAGGGTGCCGGCGACGGGGAACGACATCGTCGGCGCGTGGAAGCCATAGTCGATCAATCGCTTGGCGACATCTTCGACCGTGACACCGACGCGCTTGGTGATGTCGCGCAAGTCGACGATGCACTCGTGTGCGACATAGCCATCCCGACCCGTGTACAGAACCGGGAAGTAGGGGTCGAGGCGTCGCGCCATGTAGTTGGCCGACAGGATTGCCACCTCGGTCGCCCGCAGCAGTCCATCGGGACCCATCATCCGCAAGTACGCCCACGGAATGGGCAGGATTCCAGCACTTCCCCAGGGGGCACCGCTCACGGGACCCACATGATGATCGGTCGAATCGAGCATCGGGTGCCCGGGCAGGTACGGCGCGAGGTGCGCGCGCACACCGATCGGCCCGACACCAGGACCGCCACCCCCGTGCGGGATACAGAACGTCTTGTGCAAGTTCAGGTGGGACACATCGGCGCCGAACTTTCCCGGCTTCGCCAGCCCCAACAAGGCATTGAGATTGGCACCATCGACGTAGACCTGACCACCGGCGTCGTGAACGAGGCCGCACACCTCGACGACGGTCTCCTCAAACACTCCGTGGGTCGAGGGGTAGGTCACCATCACGGCCGCAAGCTGCTCCGCGTGACTCGCGATCTTGGCACGCAGGTCATCGACGTCGATGTTGCCTCGGTCATCGCACTCAACGACCACGACGCGAAGTCCTGCCATCACCGCACTTGCAGCGTTGGTGCCGTGTGCACTGGAGGGAATCAGACACACGTTGCGGTGACCTTCGCCCCGGTGGCTCAAGTACGCACGGATAGCCAGCAGCCCGGCGAACTCGCCCTGCGAACCTGCGTTGGGCTGCAGCGACACTGCGTCGTACCCAGTCACTTCGCACAGCCACTTCTCCAGTTCCGTGGTGAGCTGAAGGTAACCGCGACTTTGGCTGCTCGGTGCGAAAGGATGTATCGCAGCGAACTCCGGCCACGTGATCGGTTCCATCTCGGCCGTTGCGTTGAGTTTCATCGTGCACGAGCCCAACGGAATCATGGCGCGATCCAACGCGAGGTCCTTGTCGGAGAGCGCGCGCAGGTAGCGCAGCATCTCGGTCTCGCTGTGGTGGGAAGTGAACGCGGGGTGCGTGAGGTAGTCGCTGTGCCGCATCAGTGCGTCGGGCAGGGCGTCGTCTGCCTGCCCTTCGAGCTGCTCGATTTCTGGCACTCGGGACTGACCAGTGGCCTCGCCGAACGCTGACCACACGGATTCGAGTTGCGAGCGGGTCGTGGTCTCGTCGGTGCTGATGCCAACGGTGTCAGCACCGACGAGTCTGAGGTTGATACCGCGTCGCTCGGCAGCGTCGACGATGTCAGCTGCCAGGCCCGGAACGATTGCGTGCACGGTGTCGAAGTAGGTGTCGTGGCGAAGTCGGACGTTCATGCTCGTCAACCCGGCCGCGAGCACGCGGGCATACCGATGGGTTCGAGTCGCGATCGCCCGCAGGCCGGCAGGACCGTGATACGACGCGTACATCGCCGACATCACGGCGAGCAGGACCTGAGCCGTACAGATGTTGCTGGTGGCCTTCTCTCGGCGGATGTGCTGCTCCCGTGTTTGCAGAGCGAGGCGGTAGGCGGGGCGGCCGTCCTCATCGAGGCTGACGCCGACGAGACGCCCCGGCAACGATCGCTCGAGCCCGGCGCGAACACTCATGAAGCCGGCGTGCGGTCCCCCGAACCCGAGCGGCACGCCGAATCGTTGGGCCGATCCGACGACGACATCGGCGCCGATCTCACCGGGAGGTCGTAGCAGCGTGAGGGCCAGCAGGTCTGTGGTGACAGCGACCAGCGCGCCTCGTTCGTGGGCGGCCGCGATCGCCTTGGTGTCATCTCCAACCCGGCCGCTTGACGTCGGATACGAGAACAAGACGCCAAAGAAGTCGCCGTCGGGCAGGTCGTGGTCGCTGAGATCCACCTCGACCAACTCGATCCCCAACGGTTCCGCGCGAGTGGCGAGGACCGCCAACGTCTGGGGATGGGTGTCGCTGTCCACCACGAACCGGGTCGACGTCGACTTGCTTGCGCGCCGGCACAACGTCATCGCCTCGGCCGCTGCAGTTGACTCGTCGAGCAGCGACGCGCTGGCGATCGGCAGGCCGGTGAGGTCTTCGACCATCGTCTGGAAGTTGAGCAGCGCTTCAAGTCGACCCTGCGAGATCTCTGGTTGATACGGCGTGTACGCCGTGTACCACGCCGGGCTCTCCAGGACGTTACGACGAATCACCGCCGGCGTGTGGGTGTTGTAGTAGCCCATCCCGATCATGTTGACCATCGGGCGGTTGAGCGACGCAATCTCTCGCAGCGCCGCGAGCGCATCGACTTCGGACATCGCCGGCGGCAGGTCCAGCGCGCCCAGAGTACGAATCACTTTCGGGACGGTCGCGTCGGCGAGGGCGTCAAGTGACCCGAGCCCCAATGCGGACAGCATGTGCGAGATCTCGTCCGGCGACGGACCGATGTGGCGCTCGCTGAAGGGTGCGATTCGGTCCAGCCCGACGAGCGAAGTGCCGGCCAGCGAAGTATTGGCCAGCGAAGTGGACTCTTGGTCAATCATCTGCGACTCCAGGAGACGAGGGCGGGTCTCCCCCTCTGTCATGGAGCCTGAGAGTTTCGGCGTACCGCTGGCGGCGGCCCGACTTTCCCCTTCGGCGGTGTACCGCTCACGCCGTACACACTTTCCAGAGGTGTCCACTCCGTGCGGTCCTGGCTGCCTGAGAGGTTCCGGGGAGGTTGCTCCTTCGGCGCTCGCCTGACTTCGACGAGTCTCTCCCGCATGGGGTCATCGACACTCCGACATTACCAGCCGAGTCCGAACCAATGGGTGACCGAGCGAGGCAGGTCAACCGATCAGGCGGGTCCGACGACGTACGGCCAACTCATCGGTCGGATCGTCGAAATCCACCCGGACATACCCATCGATGCTCTCACTTGGCAACTCGGCGAGGCTGCCCTCGACCTCGCGCCAGACGCGTCCCACCGCGATGCCGAAGACACCCTGACCGCCCTGCAGCAGATCGATCACGTCTTCCTTGTTCGTGCACTGGTAGACGCTGGCACCATCGCTCATCAACGTGATCTGGGCGAGATCGTCGACACCCTGATCACGCAGGTGCGCTACCGCCGTGCGGATGTTCTGCAGCGAGACGCCGGTGTCCAGCAGTCGCTTGACGACCTTGAGGACGAGGATGTCGCGGAAGCCGTAGAGGCGTTGCGTTCCCGATCCGCTCGCGGTCCGGATGCTGGGTTCGACCAGACCGGTACGCGCCCAGTAGTCCAACTGTCGGTAGGTGATGCCTGCGGCCGAACACGCCACCGGACCGCGGTAGCCGACTCCCTGCGGTAGCGGTCGGATCTCATCGCCGAAGAGGAGCCCTTGGCGATCGGCTCGGGCGATGCCCGCCTCGCGATCGGCCGTTTGGGTACTCGTCGGTTCAGTGGGCGGACTCGCCGTGACATCGTTCACTTGGTCTCCTCGTGAATCACAGCGGTTGAATCACAGCGGTTGAATCACAGCGGTGTGACAGTTCCAACCAAGTGAACGGTAGGGGCCGCCCCGACCACCGTCAACGACACTCGGCCTCGACACGCCGACACTGACTGTGGATCTGCGGTTGACTGCGGATATCTCACCGTTTACTAGAGAGTTGCTCTTGGTCTCGCGGCGGAGAGGGCAACTTCTGTTCGCCTTCGGCTACGCGAATCTATTTCTCTTCGCCTTCGGCTACGAAGTCCTCCGGTGAGACCTGATCGAGGAACTCCTTGAACTTCTCGACCTCGTCCTCACGCTCATCGGGGATCTCGATGCCGGCGTCTTCGAGGACGGGCTCGGCCCCGTAGATGGGTGTGCCGGTTCGCAGGGCCAGCGCGATCGCGTCGGAAGGACGCGCACTGACCTCGACTCCCCCATCGAACACGAGCACGGCGAAGAACACGCCGTCGTCAAGGTCGGTGATGCGCACCTGAAGAAGTTCGTGGCCGAAAGCGGCGAGCACGTCTTTGAGCAGATCGTGAGTGAGCGGGCGTGCGGGGATCACGCCCTGCTGGGCGAACGCGATCGCTGATGCTTCAGCCGCCCCGATCCAGATAGGCAGATAGCGATCGCCTTCGACCTCGCGCAGCAGCACGATCGGCTGGTTTGACGGCATTTCAATGCGGACGC
>Ga0315292_10000912_pt1 | contig 14978 bp, 11 predicted proteins | sample YL17G13_0_MG_FD_204029 | JGI IMG/M metagenome (GOLD analysis project Ga0315292, IMG submission 204029) | Sediment microbial communities from Yellowstone Lake, YNP, Wyoming, USA - YL17G13_0 | ecosystem: Environmental > Aquatic > Freshwater > Lake > Sediment | place: USA: Wyoming | collected... | reverse complement strand
AGTCTTCTGTCCCGATGTCTAAAACACACCCTCTGTCATCGCCGGAGACAACGGCCCCATACCTGGAAAACCGGCAATGATGGACCCAGTTATAAGAAGAATTGTCTGCTATTGCCGAACCGGCCCATTCGGACCTGTTCCGTACCTGGTCGAAATGGCAATAGGCGATGATATTATGGTTGGCCCCGTTGGTCAGATACATGAACCGGTCACAATTGTAGAAATTAATGTCCTGGACAGTGATATAAGACTTCCCGTTCAGGGTCATAGCAGCTGAGGTATCCCGGATCGTCACAACATCCGAACCAAAGGACCGGTAGGTTATACGATTAGAGGACGTCCCTGAGTTGACCGGGGCGATATAATTCGAGTAGTTGCCGGCCCTGATATAGACAGTATCGCCAGCTGCCAGCGTTTGGTTGGCTTTGGCGATGGTTTTCCAAGGCAGGGCTTCTGTGCCAAGATTTGAATCGTTAGCGTTGGGGTTGTTTGTGTCAATGTAATAGACGGCACCGATTGTCTCCGGCAGTACCGCGACCATTCGCGAAGCGCTATCCGAGTTCGTCCCCGCCCGTACAATCAGCGTCACTGCATAAGACCCCGCCGCCACATAGGTGTGACTCGGGTTCTGGGTGGTGCTCGTAGAGCCATCGCCGAAGCTCCATTGCCAAGAGGTCGCCCCCCCCGTCGATGTATCTGTGAACTGGACCGGCTGGCCTTGGGTAGGAGAAACTGGGCTAAAGGAAAAATCAACATCAAGGTTGGGGCCTAGAGAAACCGTAATGATTCGGATTGAGCTCTGCGAGCCCGAGCTGTTACTAACAGTAAGACTTACGCTGTACGAACCGGATGATGTAAAGGCATGGTTCGGATGCTGGAGAGTTGAAGATGCTCCATCATTGAAATTCCACAGCCAAGTCGTCGGGCTACCCGCAGACGTGTCCGTGAACTGCACGGTCTGGCCGGCAGACGGCAAGGCCGGGCTATAGGTGAATGACGCCGTGAGCACGGTCGCGACAGTCACGGTCCGTTTGGCGCTGTTGGAGCCGGAGCTGTTGGTGACGGTCAGGGTCACCGTCTTCGATCCCGCCGTCGTATAGTCGTGGCTCGGGTTCTGGGCGGTGCTCGTCGTCCCATCGCCGAAGCTCCACGACCAAGCGGTCGGGCTGCCGGCCGACGTGTCCGTGAACTGCACAGTCTGGCCGGTAGTAGGCGAGGCTGGGCTGTAGGTGAATGACGCCGTGAGCGCGGTCGCGACGGTCACGGTCCGGCTGGCGCTGTTTGAGCCGGAGCTGCTCGTCACGGTCAGGCTCACCGTCTTGGACCCGGCCGTCGTATACGAGTGGCTGGGGTTTTGGGCGGTGTTCGTCGTCCCATCGCCGAAGCTCCATGACCAGGCGGTCGGGCTGCCGGCCGACGTGTCCGTGAACTGCACTGTCTGGCTGACAGTCGGCGAGGCCGGGCTGTAGGTGAATGACGCTGCGGGCATAGATGGGGGAATTACAACGACTGTTCGATTCCCCTTCCTGGACCCGGAACTTGTGCTGGCCGTCAAGTTCACCATATAGGACGCAGGCGTTGCGAATACGTGGCTCGGATCCTTTAACGAACTCGTGCCCCCGTCTCCGAAATCCCACAGCCAAGAAGTCGGACTTCCTGAAGTGGTATCTGCGAATTGCACGGTCTGCCCTGCCGACGGGGATGTAGGGCTGAACACAAAGGTCGCTGCCACCGGCGCGGGGATGACCGCAAGTGTCCTGGTGGTTTTCTTGGAATTCGCACTGTTGGCAATAACGAGAGTCACTTTTCGGAAACCTGGAGTTGCGTAGATATGGGTTGGGTTCTGAGCAGTGCTAGTGGTTCCATCGCCAAACTCCCACCGCCAGGATATAGGGTTTCCCGCGGAGGAGTCCAAGAATTGCACGGCTAGACCTGCGGTAGGGTATTGGGGGCTCCATCTGAAAGATCCCCTGAGATTGTCCGCGTTTTTTGCGGCCAGGCGAGAAAGCAAACTTTCAGAGCCCGTCATCGTTGTTTGCGCGCTGGCATTCGTCGTTAAGATATTTAAGCAACCCCCAATAATAACCAGGGTAGCAATGATTGCGCTGGCTTTACATAGGTGCGTTGAACTCTTGGGCATATTTTTGTGCCTCCTTCCCGTTCTCTTTCATTGAGTGATAGCGTCCTCCTCATTATGATTGGCGGGAAAGAAGGGTTAATCACCCCAAAAGGGGACTCGCCAGGGGAATTTATAGCTTGAATGGCTAATCGACCCGAAAATCCTCAATATTGACTGGCCGTAGTGAAGGGATTGGTGAAAATGAGCCTGCATTCCAAATAGAGCTTTTGCGGACTCGCTGAGTGCGGCCTATTCAAGTGGGAAACTCGGATTTTTAATGAAAAGAGAACTTATGCCACATACAAATTGAACCGCGACGGTGGGCCGATAGAGGTTATCGATTACTGTTTTTTATTACGTTTCTTGTTCGCGTAGATCGCAAGCGAGACCAGTCCAGCTCCAAGCAGCGCGATGGCCGCGGGCTCGACCACGGCTCGTGTGCTGCCCGTGTGTTCCGGCCTTCTCGGCCCAAAATCCGAGGCGCTGGCGACCAACGAGATCACTGCGAGCAACAAGAACAGGAACGTAATAAGTGAACCGACTTTATTAAGAGCCTTTTTCATTGAATACCTCCGCATTCCTTTATTGACCTGCCCCCCCCCCTAAATCGATCCAGTTATAATGAGAGAAAATACCGGAAAGGAAGGAGTCATCATGGGCAGGGTACGGTTTACGCCGGAAAAGATCATCGGAAAGATCCGAGAGGCCGAAGTGTTTATTGGGCAAGGCCTGGCGATTGGAGAGGTCTGTCGAAAAATCGCCTTTTCGGAACAGACTTATTACCGTTGGCGAAAAGAATATGGCGGGATGAGAGTCGATCAAGCCCGCCGATTAAAGGAACTGGAAGCAGAGAATGCCTGAATGAAGAAGATCGTGGCGGATCTGTCTTTGGATAACTCGATTCTGAAGGAGACCGTCCGGGGAAAATTCTAAGCCCGGCCAAAAAGAGCCGGGCCGTCCAACATGTTTGTGAAAGACCAGGGATATCACAAAGGCGAGCATGTCGAGCCTTACATCAGCCGCGTTTAACCCAACGGCACGTCCTCACAACTCCCGATGATGAGGAGCGATTAGTGGATCGTATCGTGGAGCTAGCCAGCCAATATGGGAGAAACGGATATCGACGCATAACCGCGCTTCTTCGGAACGAAGGATGGCGGGTTAATCATAAACGAGTGGAACGAATCTGGAGGCAGGAAGGGCTGAAAGTCCCGAAAAAATAACCCAAACTCGGGCGTCTCTGGTTGAATGACGGGTCATGCATTCGACTTCGTCCTTTGAGAAAGGATCATGTCTGGAGTTACGACTTCGTATTGATCAGAACGACCGACGGAATACCGCTGCGGATTTTGGTGATTATCGATGAATTTACCCGGGAGTGTTTAACGCTTCACGTCGCCCGTCGAATCAGCTCTCAAGACGTGCTGGATCAACTGTTCGATCTTTTCGTCGGCCGCGGGACACCGGAATTCATTCGGTCCGATAACGTACTACGGCCCGGAGTTTACGGCTAAAGTCGTCTCTCAGGTAATACACTAAGTGGGGGCAGGTCACCAGCCTATAGCAAACATCGTGCGTACCTTACTGAACCTGAGGCGCGGTGACTTAGAAGCCTCCCTGCCAGGGTGCCCCAAATCACGAATGCCGTGTCCGGTACCATATTGAACGCAACCCAATGTTCGCTTGAGACGCCGCCTATAGACAGGCGGTCGACATAGGACCCAAAATTATGCCCGGCTACGGCTCACGGCCTGCGTCGAGGACATCGACTACCGCCAGCCCCGCGGCCTCGACAAGGGGCTTCTGCTGGAGCTTGTCTCCTGTCGCTGCATCAAGGAGCGACAGAACATCCTCATCACCGGGCCGACAGGCGTGGGCAAGAGCTATCTCGCCTGCGCCCTGGGCAACAAGGCCTGCCGGGAAGGCTATCGAACGCTCTACGTGCGGCTGCCCCGGCTCCTTCAGGAGCTCCACATCGCCCGGGGCGACGGCCGTTACGGCAAGGTCTTGGCCGGCCTGACCCGGATGGACCTCTTGCTTATCGACGACTGGGGCCTCGTCCCCTTGGATGACCACGGCCGGCGCGATATCCTGGAGATCCTCGAGGACCGCCACGACGTCCGCTCCACGATCGTCACCGGTCAGCTCCCGGTCTCAGGCTGGCACGAGATGATCGGCGACCCAACCCTGGCCGACGCCATCCTCGACCGGCTCGTCCACAACGCTCATAAGATCGAACTGAAAGGAGAATCGATGCGAAAAACACTTAAATCCTTGACTCAAACCGGCCACTCAGGTACATAGAACTTGCCCAGCGTCGCTCCGCTCCGACACGTGGCTGCCTTCGTTCGGGATGGGTGGCCGGAATCGTCGAAATACGCACTTTTTTGCCAACGGTATGGATGAAGGTGTCTTTAAACCCCGGCATGACGAGAAGCTCATATAGGCCCGTCGCTTCCGCAATCAGGAAAAACATCACGACCCCGCGGAAGAAATCAACTGACAGAACGCGCGTATCGGTGTCTATGATCGGTGTTGATTTGGTCGTCGCCCCTCCCCCCTTATTAACCACGTGTAAGCTATGCTTACCTGAAGATAACAGACGGCAAGAGCGGTGTCAAACTCTCCTTGCTTTTCCCGCGTCTTACGACTAATATCAGAGAAATCTTACGGAATCATGCTGAGTGTCCGCTGATAGCTATTGACAAAAAAATGAACATGCGGCATTCTCGTCTAGGGCTAAGGACAATGGATGGCTAAGAAAAAAATTAAGATTACGCACGTTTCCTGGATTGCAACCTGCGTACATTCGATTATTCTCAACAACTCAATCGGATAAGATTACATGCTCATTCATCATTTTCTCGAGCGGAGCGCTGGATCATACCCAGATTCCATCGCTGTCGTTCACGAGAAAAATCGGATGTCTTATGCGGTCATCAACAGAACAGCCAACCAAGTGGCCCACGCCCTCATCGGGTACGGTGTCAAGCCTGGCGACCGAGTCGTGCTGGTATGCGAGAACAGCGTTGCCTATATCATTGGATACTACGGCATCTTGAAGTCCGGTGCCATCTCGGTCTCGCTCAACCCGGAGATGAAGCCGACTGGTATCGAAGAACTTTTAAACGAGCTCGAGCCGAAAGCCCTCATTGTCTCATCGAAATATGCAAGCGCCATCGAGACGATTGACCTCGATCGTCTGGGTGTCCGCTTGCTCGTGATCACGCGTCCGACGGCGGCCGGGCCCGCCGCACTTCATTCTATGGCGTCACCCGACGACCTGCTGCCGTCCCAGTCCGGACATGATCCCGATCTGCCGATCGATCCCCACACATGCGCTATGATCGTCTACACTTCTGGGTCGGTCGGTAAGCCCAAGGGGGTCATGCTGACGCACGCCAACGTCGTGGCCAATACTCACTCGATTGTCGCATACCTGGAGCTGACGTCCCAAGACATCCAAATGGTTGTCCTCCCCTTTTTCTATGTAATGGGAAAATCCCTCCTCAATACACACATGGCGGTGGGGGGGAGAGTTGTCATCAACAGCCAATTCGCTTACACCGCTTCGGTCCTAAAGCAAATGGCCGACGAACAGGTCACGGGATTTTCCGGAGTTCCGTCAACTTACGCCCAACTTCTCTTCAAGTCTCCGCTGGCCCAGTACAGGAATCGCCTGCCCGCCCTCCGTTATTGCTCTCAAGCGGGCGGTCATATGCCAAAGCATATCAAGCTGGAACTCCTGAAAATCCTGCCCGTGCACACGAGCCTCGTTGTCATGTATGGGGCGACGGAGGCATCGGCGCGCCTGACCTACGTTCCACCGGGAATGCTAAGAGCCAAGATCGACTCGATAGGCATCCCGATCTCCGGGGTCAGGATGAGCGTTCTGACCGTCGACGGCTCTGTCCAGGGACAGGGCGAGATCGGGGAGCTTGTCGCCCAGGGTGACAATATCATGACCGGGTATTTTCGGGATGGGGATTCGACGCGGAAAGCGCTGGACGCGAACGGCTACCATACCGGCGACCTGGGGTACCGCGATGAGGACGGCTTCTTCTATGTTACCGGCCGGAAGGACAACCAACTCAAGGTCGGAGGGCACCGGATCAATCCCCAGGAGATCGAGGATGTCATCATCGAATCCGGACAAGCCATCGAATGCGTCATATTCGGCATTCCCGACCCATTGCTGGGCCATCGATTAGAGGGGCTCGTCATCCCCGCCCGGCAAGCGGCGGATGTCGTGACCGATATCCTGAAGTACTGCAGCAGGAGATTGCCGAAGCACAAGGTCCCGGAATCCTTGATGCTCATCGACGTCATCCCTAAAAATAGTAGCGGTAAGATCGATCGCACGGAGAGTGTGAGACTCTTTAATAGCTTGAGAAAGGATTAAGTTCATGCCTGACTACAAGGCCGAGGTTCGAAAATTCATCGCAGACAGGTTCCTCTTCGGTGACGATAAAAAGTTGGGTGACAACAATTCTCTGCTCGAATCTGGCATCGTCGACTCGACCGGCATCCTCGAGGTTGTAGCTCATCTCGAAGAGCGTTTCGGCGTGAAGATCGATAACGACGAAATGATCCCCGAAAATCTGGACACGATCGCCAGCATCGAAGCTTTCTTGAAACGGAAAATCTTCTGACGCGAAGGAGACAGAGATCCTCATGAACGCTGAGCCAAGCTTTTCCCGCGACGTATTAATGCTCGATTGCCGGGGAGAGGTCGAGAAGATCACGGCTTCCATCCGAGGAGCACTGGCGTCGATGCTCCACCGGCGGGGACTCGTCCTCGGCATCTCCGGTGGGATCGACAGCAGCGTCACTGCCGCGTTGTGCGCCAGTGCCATCGGGCCGGACAGGGTGATTGGTATTCAAATGCCTGAGCGCCACTCGGCGGACGACACCCTAGCGCTCAGCGGGCTTATCGCGAACCATCTGGGGATCCAGAAGGTCCTCTGGGACATCACACCGATGCTCGAGGCCGTCGGTTACTACGCCAAGTACGACGAAGCAGTCCGGGCCGCCATCCCCGAATACGGTGCCGGATGGAAATCCAAGATTGTCCTGCCCAGCCTCAAAGAAGGTAGTGCCTACGCGCTCTTCTCGATCGTCGCTAGCTCTCCTGAGGGGGCCCTTATCAAAAAGCGGTTGGATTTGAATGCCTACTTGGCTATCGTCGCCGCCACGAATTTCAAGCAGCGTATCCGGAAGATGCTCGAGTATTACCATGCCGACAAGCACAACTTCGCTGTTGCCGGCACGCCGAACCGCTTGGAATATGATCAAGGCTTTTTCGTCAAGCTGGGGGACGGCGCGGCGGATCTCAAGCCCATCGCCCACCTTTACAAGACCCAGGTCTACGAACTAGCCCGCCATTTGGGATTGCCGGACGCCATTATCAGCCGGCCGCCGACGACGGATACCTATTCCCTTCCCCAGGGGCAGGACGAGTTCTACTTTTCCGTTCCCTACGATGTCATGGATCTCTGCCTCTATGGCAAGAACCATGGCATAGACCCGGAAATTCTGAGTCGGCATATCGACCTGACGACACAACAGATCCTGGGTATTTATAAGGACATCGACAAGAAGCGCTCGACGACGAAATACCTGCATCTGCCTCCGGTGTTAATGGAGACGATCCCTGAAATCACTTATTGAGGTTTTCGCGCAAGCCCGTGCATGATCCGGAGAATCCGCTATGCCCTCTTCATAGGTTCCTCGAACAATGCGCGATCCTGGGCGATTGCTGTTTTAGCGAAGGCCCCGTCGAGGCCTGGTCCAAGGATATCAAAAGAGGACTTTCAAGGCGACCCCGAGATGAATTCGGTTCGCTGAAAACACCTCGAATTAACACCTAAACGATTAATTCGGGTTGACTTCCTTATGATAAAAAAATACAATCTTGTTTCCAGGACGAGAAGGAAAAGGACTCGTGAAGCTCATCGATTTCTATTATCACGTGAAGCCGGCCATCCCCAGGCTTGCGCAGATTGCTATAAGAAGACGGCTCGCCGCTTACAAGCGGAAAATCAAGAGGAACGTCTGGCCGATCGATCCCATAGCCGCCAATAAGCCGAAGGACTGGAAGGGGTGGCCGGAGACTAAGAAATTCGCTTTGGTCCTCCAGCACGACGTAGATGCGGTAAGAGGCTTAAGAAACTGTCCGAAGCTTAGAGAGCTCGAAATGAAAATGGGCTTTCGGTCATGCTTCAACTTCGTCCCCGAAGATTATCTCACGCCTTTCGAATTTCGTCGCGGCCTTAACGCGGCGGGTTTCGAAGTCGGCGTTCACGGACTTAAGCACGATGGTAAGCTATTCAGCTCTCCAGCGCAATTCCATGAGAGGGCGAAAAGGATCAATCATTATCTGAAAGACTGGGGCGCTGTCGGTTTCACCTCACCATCCATGTTGAGGAACTTGAGCCTCATGTCAGAATTGGATAGTGAATATGGATGTTCTACGTTTGATACAGACCCATTCGAACCTCAATCCGACGGTGTAAAAACAATATTTCCCTTTTTTGTAAGCAATAGCTCCGGCACAAAAGCCTACGTAGAACTTCCTTATACTCTGCCCCAAGATCATGGCCTTTTTGTAATCCTAAATGAAAAAGATAACCGGATCTGGAAGGAGAAGCTCGCCTGGATCGCCAAAAACGGGGGAATGGCCCTGTTGAACACCCACCCCGATTACATGAATTTCGACGGAGGCCGCTGCGCCCTAGAGGAGTATCCGGTAACTCGCTACCAAGAATTCCTCGAACATATCCGAACTATGTACGCAGGGCAATACTGGCTTGCCCTGCCCCGGGAGATGGCAAACTTCTGGAAAAGAAGTGTTCCCTCGGATACGAATCGAAAAAAGCAGGACGAAGTCAAGCCCCTCGACCGTCGCGAAGTTCCAAAGGCCAGGATCTGGATCGACCTGGACAACACGCCCCATGTTCCATTCTTCATCCCAATCATCAGAGAACTTGAGCGACGGGGGCATCGTATCCTGCTGACCGCCCGAGATGCCTTTCAAGTTTGCGAGCTAGCCGAAGAGAATGGGCTCCCGGTCACAAAAATCGGCCATCATTATGGCAAGAATCCAATTTTAAAAATCATCGGACTTTTTCAGCGTTCCGGACATCTCTTCCCGTTCAGCAGACGCCATAGACCGGATATCGCCGTCTCGCACGGGGCTCGGTCACAAGTGCTTCTGTGTTGGATATTAGGCATTCCCACGATCACCCTAGCCGATTATGAACATGCCCGCCTACTTCCGTTCGCCAAACCGCGTTGGCTGCTTGTCCCGGAAGCAGTATCGGTCGAAGGCCTACCCGTAAAGTTCCATCATATCCGGCAATATCCAGGAATCAAGGAAGACGTCTATGTGCCCGACTTCGATCCTGACCCGTCCTTGCTCGATAAATTGGGACTTCATAGCGATGATATCATCGTTACGGTTAGACCTCCAGCGGACGAAGCGCACTATTACAACCCCGAGAGCACCGTGCTTTTTATTGAGCTCATGTCCAGGATTCGTCAAACCTCCGGCATCCGCGTTGTCCTGTTGCCGCGCAATAAGAGTCAAGAGCTGATGCTCCGGATGGACCATCCCGAGTGGTTCGCAGATTCGAAAACGATCATACCAACCAGGGTGATCAATGGCTTGAACCTTATCTGGTTCTCTGACCTTGTTGTGAGCGGCGGAGGGACAATGAACCGAGAGGCAGCGGCCTTAAATGTGCCCGTTTATAGTATTTTTCGAGGGAAAATCGGCGCCGTCGACCGCATGCTCGAGCGGGAAGACCGCTTGGTAATGATCAGGTCCAAAGAGGAGATCTGGAGCAAAATCTCATTCGAGCGTAAAACAAGGAGCCTTCTTCCGGGCAAACAGGTTCGCCCCGCCCTGGTTGAGATTCTTAATAACATCGAGAACATTATCGATATTGAATGCGTAAGATCGCGTGAGCGGGAAACAGGCAAAAGGTCCCAAGAATGTCCGTGAAGCGAATTAAGGCAATCATTGTCGCCGGCGCAAGGCCGAACTTCATGAAAGTGAGCCCCCTCCTAAAGGCAATCTCAGAATTCAACGCCCGTGAAGAACCTGGGGCGGACCGAGTGGAAACGCTTCTCGTCCACACCGGCCAGCATTATGATGAGAACATGTCCGAGGTTTTCTTCCGCGAACTGGGAATCCAGCCGCCCGATATAAATCTCGGCGTGGGTTCGGGGTCTCATGCCGTGCAAACAGCCCAGATCATGATGGGTTTTGAAACTCTCTGCGTCAGGGAGAAACCCGATTGGGTGGTCGTCGTCGGAGACGTCAATTCCACTATGGCTTGTACCCTCGTCTGCGCTAAAATGGGGATTCGTGTCGCCCACATAGAGGCCGGCCTTCGTAGCTTCGATCGGACGATGCCGGAGGAAATCAACCGATTGGTAACCGATGCCCTGGCTGACCTTCTTCTGACTCCCTCCGAAGACGCCGATAGGAACCTGCTCCGGGAAGGAGTCGCCAGAGAAAAAATCAGACTCATCGGAAACATCATGATTGATTCTCTCGTGGAGAACCTCCCGAAGGCCCGCGCGACTGATACGCTAATAAGGCTCGGACTCGTTCCGCACAATTATATCTACGTGACTCTCCATCGGCCGTCGAACGTCGATGACCGCATCAATCTATCTGCTCTCATGATCGGCCTAAAAGAGATTTCTCTTCGCTGCCCGGTTATCTTTCCCGTTCATCCCCGAACACGTAAGATGCTCGTGGAATTCGGGCTCATGCCTCGCCCGGGCGGCACATTCTTCTTGCTCGATCCGATAGGTTATCATGGGTCTCTTTGTCTGACAGAAAATGCGACCCTGGTTCTCACCGATTCGGGCGGCCTTCAAGAAGAAGCCACATACTTCCGAACGCCGTGCCTGACGCTCCGTCCCAATACGGAAAGGCCGATAACAATTACAATTGGCAGCAATCAGCTGACAAGCCTAGAAAGTCTTGTGGACGACTTTCAGGGCCTTCTCAAAGGCCCTGACCGCAAGGGCGAGATCCCTCCTCTATGGGACGGGCATACGGCCGGAAGAGCACTCCGATCTATCCTGGAAGCCTCGGTCAGATAGAAGAAGTTGTTCATTCTGGATTGTAGGAACCTATGATAGACCTAGGAAGAGACATCGGGAACATAGCCAGATCCACAGCCCTCAAGCTGGTAGAATATTGCAAAGCAGAAGAGTGGGTAGGCTATGATCCCTATGACGCGCTCAATAGCGCGGTTTTCAAGTCGCTGCCAGCTTTCGATTTCAAGCTAGCCCGCCTCGCCTTAACCCAGCTCGTGAAAAGAAGTCCGATCAACCTGCGGCCCCTGCTCTTAATTCCCAAGGGCAGGAACCCTAAGGGGATTGCACTTTTTTTATCCTCTCTCATCAAGCTGGAGAGGGTTGGACTAATCGATGGAGCTGAGTTGATCAGGTCAATGGCTGAAAGTCTAATATCATTGAGGGTCTCTGACAGGAGATACGCATCGTGGGGCTATAGTTTCGATTGGCAAACGCGATCCTATCTCGTTCCTAAAACAACTCCCAATATTATCTGTTCGACCTTTGCCGCAAACGCCCTCCTCGACGGCTATGAACGGTCACGGAATAACCTATGGTTGGACATCGCGGTGAGTACAGCCGATTTCATACTTGATAAGCTTTTCTGGCGAGAAGATCCTTTTGTCGCATGTTTTAGCTATACACCCTTAGAGCGGGCTCAGGTGCATAATGCGAACCTCCTCGGAGCCGCTCTCCTTTGTCGGGTCAGCCATCTTTCGGGAGAGGCACGTTTTCTCGAACCCGCCCTCGACGCCGCACGCTACTCTGTATCAAGACAACGCGAAGATGGTTCATGGGCCTACGGCGAGGCGCCGTCTCAGAACTGGATCGATAACTTTCATACCGGCTACAACCTAGTCGCCCTGAGACGGATCCACGACTATACTGGCAAAACAGAATTCGATGCCTCTATCCAAAGGGGATTTAAATTCTATAAATCTCATTTCATCCGGGAGGATGGTGCGCCTAAGTATTACCATAATGCTACATACCCCATCGATATCCACAGCGTCGCGCAAAGCATCATCACCCTTTCAGAGTTCTCAGATCTTGGGAAGGGTAATGATGATCTCGCCTACTCTGTTTTGAATTGGGCGCTTGCCAATATGTGGGACCGCCGTGGTTTCTTTTACTACCAAATGTCGCCGTTCTACACCGTGAAAATTTCATTCATGCGGTGGTCCCAAGCGTGGATGCTCTTATCTCTTTCTACGTTTCTCATCCATGAGCATGATCATTCTATGCCGGCCTCCCTTGAGATGTGATATGCCCCCATTATGGGGCTCCCACCTCTTGCGATTATTTACTGCTCTGCCCGTGCAGATAGACTTGGGTCCTTCTCAACCAGCCAGCTCAGGTCGCCGATGTCTATCGCAAGACGGAGTTCTAGAAACTTACCTATTGCCGCCAGCGGAGGAACTGCGGCGGTGCGAGAATCGACTGGGCCAGACGTCCCAAAGAGCTCGAACAGAAAATCGCCCATCTAAAGAAGCCAGCAGCAGATCTTTATCGATAAGCATCCAAAAGTCTGTTTATCAAAGTATGTTTCCTAGAGCCTATGTTTCTAGCCTCAACCATATATCTTCTTTTAAAAATTTACATATACAAATTGAGGGATTTCGCTGCCCGATTGGGCTGCAATCATATTTAAAAGGAAGACAACTAACCAAAATATCTCAAAAGTGATCATGATTGTTTTTCGATTTTTAATGATTGTTTTGAAGATAATATTCATTCTGCTCATGCTATCTTGCCTCTACAGAAACGAGAACATTTTTGAGACTACAATCCTGAATTTATCATAATTACCTACAAATAATGATAGCCCTAAGGCGAAAAAATTGAAAGTCGCGAAAGCACCTACGGCCTTGCTGAATCGAGAGGCAAAGTATTTCCGGGCAATTTCTAGGCGGACTTGGGACTTTACACGTTGATAAACGGTCGCTATCGATATCCCGATACCGTGGTAAGCACCCCACAAGATAAAATTGATCGTTTCTCCATGCCACATCCCGCATATTAAAAAGGTAATGGTCATAGCCACAACTGATAATTGCAGTGGGTGCGTTCTAAAATAATTCAGGTTTCTGAACCTTCGGACCAAAGGCCAATAGATGTAATCTATCAGCCACTGGGTAAGCGACATATGCCAGTTTGCCCAAAGCTCCCTTATATTTCGCCTTAAAAAAGGATTATTGAAGTTTTCGGGCAGAGTAATCCCGAGAATCCGCCCACACCCAATCGCGAGATCGGAGTAAGCAGAAAAGTCAAAATAAGCATATAGGGCGCAAGCATATAGCCCAAGCGCAATTCTGGGAAACGCAAGTTGCGAGAGCGAGCTCGCTTCTCCACTGATTATGTGGGTATAAGGAAAAAGAATCTGAACGATGACGAATTTCTTAAACAACCCATGAACAATTCTTTCTGCGCCCGCATTTACGTCATCCCGAAATATCCTCGGACTTTCGTCATCCAACTGAATAGCATAATGATTGAATCGGCTGATTGGCCCGCTAATGAAGGAAGGGAAAAACAGAATATAATTAATGTAATTTAAAAAAGTTAAGTATTGGATTTTTTGTTTGTATGACTCGATGATGGTATGAAGCATTTTGAATGAAAAATATGAGATTCCCAGTAAGAAAACGTAATCCATCGGCCTATGTGTGACGAAAAGCACGCGCCCAATAATGATATCCTGGATGAAATGGTACTTGAAAAATGCCAAGATGCATATAATTCCCAAGAGGCCAACGGCTGCCAACAATTTCCTTTTCCTGGGATTCCTAATACAGTTTCTTCTGCATAGAATATACGTAACCGTGTAAGCAAATGCGGTTGTCGCTAGCACTACAAGCAAGTCGTAGAGATGAAATCGCGGTATCGCCAATAGAAAAAGCAGCGAGAACACTAGTAATGAATAACGTTTCCAGGGTCGCTTGAACAAGAGAAGGCGTGAGATGAGTACGACGGCCACAAATGAGAGCCAAAAAAGAAAACTATAATAGAAATCGAACTTCCACATCAAAGAAATTTATTCCTACGCCTTAACGAAAAGCTATTTAGCTGAATATGAAGGGTTTCCATTGTTGAAAACGGACCGAAAGATTGTCTCTCCAATAACCTTATTGGCCATTGGGTTATAGTGGCCATCCATCATAAAATTTAGCTTTTCTCCTTGGTCATAATGTTCTTGTAAAATAGGGAATAGGTTGATTAGTTTAATTTCCGATTTTTTACAGTGTTCCGCAAGAAGATTACAATAAAGCATAAGGTCATACTTTTCTTTCGGCTTGCCGGAGGATATCAGAAATTCGTTAGCGTCAAAGTCAGTCGATGGAGGCAAGTAAACATAAATTGGAGTCGCCCCGGCTTTGATTATTAAAGTATCAAGCGCTTTGAGTCTCTCTTCAATTTTATTAATGTTTGAAGGCTGCTTTATTTTGTTGTCTTTGGAATAGTTGGCTAAGATCTGCAGCATTTGATCAGAGTCTACGCTGGAGGATCTTGATTGGATTTTTCTAATATTATCTCTAAAAAAGCAATATACAGCCGATGAATCCCCGAGCAAAACTCTTAAATAGGGCAAGATCCAACCCTGTTGAGTAAACGCATAACCTCCCTTGACTACTAAATCTGGGTAATAATTTACGATTCTTCGAACGAAAGGCGGGGAGAAACATATGATTACGTGGGCGGGCATTTGCGGGACAGCGGCCAGGAAATCTTTGAAGATCTCTTCCTGTTCATTAAAACCATGCCC
>Ga0315292_10000911_pt1 | contig 14985 bp, 13 predicted proteins | sample YL17G13_0_MG_FD_204029 | JGI IMG/M metagenome (GOLD analysis project Ga0315292, IMG submission 204029) | Sediment microbial communities from Yellowstone Lake, YNP, Wyoming, USA - YL17G13_0 | ecosystem: Environmental > Aquatic > Freshwater > Lake > Sediment | place: USA: Wyoming | collected... | reverse complement strand
CTCCGCTATGCGTCGCCCAGTAATATATTTCATCCGGTTCTGTTGCTTTGATCGTCTCCTCAATAACATACCCTTCCCATGAAGCGCCACATTTGGGATGGCTGAGCAATTCCTTTTCTGACCGGATGCCAAGCAGTTGATGCAGAAGACCTGTATCGCGAAAATATATTTTGGGTGCTTTAACCTGACGTTTTTTCAGGTTGGCATGCCATGGAGTAAGCTGCCGGACCATAAAGACTCCGGACAAAATATCGAGATAACGCCTCACAGTCGGCTCACTGACGCCGAGGGAACGCGCGGGCTCCGCTGCATTCCAGGTCTGCCCATGGTAATGTGCCAGCATCGTCCAGAAGCGCAACAATGCTGTTGCAGGCGTTCCGATTCCCAACTGGGGAATATCGCGTTCCAGAAACGTCTGAATGAAATTCTTCCGCCAGGCAAAACTGTCAGCCTCGGTTCGTGCAAGAAAGGACAGGGGGAAGCCACCCCGAATCCAATGGCGAGCCTGCAAAGAAATACCAACTTCGTCAGTGCTGAATCCGCTCATAGCGACCGTCTCGATACGACCTGCCAGTGATTCGGCTGATTGTCTGAGAAGTTCCGGCGATGCGCTGCCAAGAATCAGAAATCGTGCGTTTAACGGTCTTCGGTCAGCCAACACCCGTAGCACGGTGAATAGATCGGGTTTCCGCTGCACTTCATCAATGACCACCAGTCCCTTCAAGCCTCGCAGAGCAGTCATCGGTTCATCCAGCCGGGAAAGGCTGGATGGGTCTTCAAGGTCGAAATAATTTGGAGAATCAGCGTCTAAAAGCTGTTGTGCGAGAGTGGTTTTTCCGCACTGGCGCGGGCCGATAAGCGCTACCACACGACTTCGTCTAAGCGCCAAGTGCACTGTGTGCACTAAATCTTTACGGTCAATCATACATTTCATTATACCATGAAAATCGAATATTTGCCTTTCGATTTTCATGGTACGATAGCAATATGCTTAATTCTATCATAGAGACATGTTGACCTTCTGCGATAGAATCGCATTCAAATTCACCGGGAACGATGTAGTTGAATTCCGTTTCATAGGACATCATAGTCAAATCTATAATTACAACTCTTTCGCATAGTGTCCTGATTACCAAGAGATGAACGATCCCTGTTAATGCCGAATTTCCCAAATTCTGAAATCATTTGCTGCGCTGAACGGGTCATATGGAATAGAATCGAAAGTGTTTCCAATAGTCAATAGTCAAGTCTGACCCCGACAATTGATGCACGGTTATTCCTTAAACTCCTGTCAGATAAAATAAAAGCACGTACCGCAAGCAACAGAGCACACTATGATGATTACGGGAACATAACCCTGCAAAAAATATATGGGGATTTTTACTCCATTGCAAGATGCAGTTTTATCGCCTTTTCGATCTCAGAGAGGAGATCGTCATTGAGTGTTCCGATGTATTTTCTCAGTCTTGATTTGTCAACGGAACGCATTTGAGGTATCTTTAATTTCGAATCGATATGAAGCCCGCTCTGTTCTTTTTTAACAAATACTTCAAAAGGATAAACTTTTTCGGTTTTGGATGAGAAGGGAATTACCATAATAGTTCGTAGATGTTTATTTGCTTCGTTGCAGGATATTATAATGGCAGGTCTTTTCTTTCTGATTTCAACTCCGACTGAAGGTTCAAAATCCACGAGGTATATGTCACCGCGATTCATCTTCCAAGCCATCCTTTATCGTATCTTCCCATTCTTTATAGGTTTCATAATCCTCGTGCACAGCCTGCTTATACGCAGCTTCAAGAGTTTTTTTCATCTTGTCCTTTTCTTCCATCTTCTTTTTTTGTTTTATGGCGTCTGCGATATAAGCTGATTTGTTTTTTATGCCGCACAAGATATTGGCCACATCTTCAGGCAATGTAATATTCAATCTTGCTGTATTCATATACACCTCCTTCCTGTATTGTAATGCATAATAAGTGCTTATTCAAGGTGATATAGTAAATTGAACAAGTCCGGATGAATCCTTTATAGTAAAGCATGTACAAGGACCGTGATTATGACATTGTCGTTATCGGCGCGGGACACGCAGGCTGCGAGGCTGCATTGGCAGCCGCGCGTATGGGTTTTTCAACCTGTCTTTTTACCATAAACCTCGATACGATTGGACAGATGTCCTGCAACCCTGCTATCGGCGGGCTTGCAAAGGGCCACCTTGTCCGCGAGATAGACGCTCTCGGCGGCGAGATGGCAAAGGTGACTGACAGGGCGGGAATCCAGTTCAGGATGCTGAATATGTCAAAAGGCCCTGCGGTCTGGTCTCTGAGGGCGCAGGCAGACAGGGTCCTGTACAGGCTTGAGATGCGGAAGTCAATAGAGGCACGGAAGAATCTCGATATCAAACAGGCATTGGTCGATAAGATAATTACTGAAGACGGGAAGGTGCAGGGGGTCCTTACTACGCTTGGAATTTTTTATGGGGCAAGGGCGGCTGTTGTAACAACGGGGACTTTTCTCAAGGGATTAATTCATATCGGACTGGAGAATTTTCCCGCAGGCCGGGCCGGAGAAGTTCCTTCGATAGGGCTGTCGGACTCTTTGCAGCAATTAGGACTAAAGATGGGGCGGCTGAAAACAGGCACGCCGCCGAGGCTCGACGCAAAAACAATCGATTTTTCCAAAACAGATGTGCAGTACGGGGATGATCCGCCTCTGCCGTTTTCTCACGCCACAGAAAGGATCACCAATCCGCAGTTGCCATGTTACATAACCTATACCAATAAAAACACCCATGAAATTATCCTTGGGAACCTCGACCGGTCTCCGCTTTACAGCGGGAAGATCAAGGGCATAGGCGCGCGATACTGTCCATCCATTGAGGACAAGGTTGTGCGGTTTGCAGAGCGTGACCGCCATCAGGTCTTTCTTGAGCCCGAAGGACTTGAGACAAAGGAATATTATGCGAACGGCATACCGACAAGCCTTCCTTATGATGTACAGGTAAGATTTGTGAGGACCATCCCCGGACTTGAAGAGGCGGAGATCATGAGGCCGGGATATGCTATTGAATATGATTTTGTTTTTCCAACCCAGATCAAGCACAACCTTGAGACTAAAATCATCGAAGGTCTTTTTCTTGCAGGACAGATCAACGGCACCTCGGGATATGAAGAGGCTGCCGCACAGGGTCTCATGGCGGGTATTAACGCGGCACTGCAACTGCAAGGCAAGGAGCCTCTAATCCTTGGAAGGCACGAGGCATATACCGGCGTACTGATTGACGATCTGGTCACAAAAGGAACGAATGAACCATACAGGATGTTCACTTCGAGGGCGGAATACAGACTCCTCCTGCGGCACGATAACGCCGATCTGCGATTGATGGATAAGGGGAATGAAATCGGACTTCTCGATGAAGAGGTCTATCAGAGGTTCCTTGAGAAGAGAAGGTCAATCGGGGAAGAACTCAAACGTCTGAAAAAGACCCGCATCAAATTTGAAGAAGATAAGAGCGAAGCCCTTGAGCAACTTTTAAGAAGGCCGGAGATAACCTATAAATTCATAGACGATAATTCTCCGTCTGATTTGGCGCTGACTCCTGACGTCAAAAAACAGGTGGAAATTCAAATCAAGTACGAAGGATATATCAGTCAGCAGATGCACCTGGCCGAGCGGCTTAAAAAAATTGAGGGGAAGAAGATACCCGAGGATTTTGATTATAAAACAGTCAACGGACTTTCAAGGGAGGTCCTGTGCAAGCTTGAGGAAGTAAGACCTGCAAACCTCGGCCAGGCAAGCCGGATTCCCGGCATCACACCGGCGGCAATTTCACTCCTGATGGTGGCAATAGAGAGATTAAGAAGAGGGCTGAAGGTTTGAAATTGCAAATATTAAGTCATGTTTTCATAAAATATGGTGAGCCGTGCAGGATTCGAACCTGCGACCCGCTGATTAAGAGTCAGCTGCTCTACCAACTGAGCTAACGGCCCATATAGAAACTATTGATAAGTCAATAGTGAAAAGTGAATAGTATAACACCAACAAAATAAAATCAAATCTTACTCTTTACTGATCACTGTTCACTAACAACTGTGAATTTTGCATTTCAAAATTCATATTGGCGCGCCTGAGAGGATTCGAACCTCCGACCCTCGGCTTCGGAGGCCGATGCTCTATCCCCTGAGCTACAGGCGCAGCTTTAAAGTTCGGCATTCAGCGTTATTCGTTCGGAGAAAAACTCTTACCTCATAACTCTAAGATACAAAAATTTTGGGGTGAGTGAGGGGACTTGAACCCCCAACAACTGGAGCCACAGTCCAGTGCTCTAACCAATTGAACTACACTCACCATCTTAAAGCTGCTTTAAAAACCGGGCAAAAAACAATTCTATGCAAATATATCTGACATTATAGCCGATTGCTTTTGTATTTTACCCATAAATTCTGCATGCGCTCAATTATGGTACGCCTGGTAGGATTCGAACCTACGGCCTACTGCTTAGAAGGCAGTTGCTCTATCCAACTGAGCTACAGGCGCAAATAAAAAAATAACCTTAAAACACTGATTGTTATGAGAACAAGCCTGAACTAAAATTATATGAGTTTAGGAGAATTTATGTCAAGAATAGCGGGAAAGGCTTTTATATTATCAATTAAATAATCGGCGTTTAACAGATATTCCTTCTCTCTGAAACCGTATGTAACGGCAACGGTTTTCACCCCGGCATTTTTGCCGGCTTCTATGTCAAAATTGCTGTCGCCGACTATTACGGCTTCATCCGGCTGAAAATGGAAGTGTTCGAGCACGTAGAGTACCGGAACCGGCGAGGGCTTTCTTTCAGGCGTCGTATCACTTCCGACGACCATGTCAAAGTACCGCAGCAGGTCCAGTTTTTCTAAAACTCTCTTTGAAAGGCTTTCCCTCTTGTTGGATATGACCGCCTTTGTATACCCCTTCAGCGTTTTTAGAGTTTCTTTTACATCAGGATAACTATACGAAAAATCTACGAGATGCTCTTCATAATAGGCAAGAAATTTTTCTATTATCTCTTCTCTTTCTCCGGCTTTATTTTCTCCGATTATTTTTTCGACAAGTCTTGAGATTCCTTCACCGACTAAGCGCTTCGTATCTTCTACTGTAAGGCTATTCAGCCCGTGGGAAGTTAATGCATGGTTAAGTGCATTCGTAATATCCCTGCTTGTATCGACAAGCGTTCCGTCGAGGTCGAAGATGATAAGCTTTATGGACATGAAAAATTATAGCATATGAGATTTACTTATCAGTTGCATAAAATGAAAGGCAGATATGATAAAAAACCTTTTAAAATGCGACAAAAGATAATCCATATTCACCTAACGGCACTTTTAACCTGAGCTGTCTTTTAGATAAAAGAATATCGAACAGTGTAATAGTGCATTACGGAGTCGCTTAAAAGCTTTTTTATCATATCTACCTTTCACATTGAGAACTTATTTTGCAACGCTTAGGTTTAGATTTACAAACCGTCGATGCAGATGCTATGTTTAAAATAGAGAAAGGAGCCGTCCATGAGAATAAGATATCATAATGCCTTGCCGGTTGCGGTTATAGTTTGTGTGATTTTCAGTTTTGCCGGAATTTCCTCTTCTTTTGCTTTTGATAAACCGCTTAAGACAATAGAGGCAAGCCCTGCGGAAATTACGGGCACATTTAGTCTGGTCCTCTATGGCGGAAGGTTTTCAGATGATGTTGAAACTTTAGCTATACTCGACCTTGAAGGCGACGGGTATACCCTTGAGCCTTTTGCCCCGGATTTCGACTTCAGGATAAAAAAGGGCGTCTCCGCAAAAGAAGCTTTGGAACAGGCGCAGAAATTTGTCGGTTTTCATAATGCCTTTTGGCGTTCGCAACTGAGCAGGATTATGGATAATAACGGGAATGCTATCGGTTATGAGATAAGACCTTTATACCAGCCCTTTTATTTCGGTGTAAGCGACATCTTTGATGTGTATTACTGGCTGAAAGAGAACGGCAGAGTAAAGGTAACGATAAAACTTATCCCTTCTGTTGAGAGGCGGCGGTTTCCCGGCGGAGATGGTGATGGATCTTTCGGCGGAGATTAAATGTCTTGAAGGACATATACTGAAAGGCGGGTCCCTGACAGGAAAAGAGGCATTCACTATCTCTTCAGTCACCGGTCCCGACATCTTTGATCTCTTTGCCTCGGCGAATAGAATACGGGCGCATTTCCGTGGGAACACGGTCGGTCTTTGCTCCATCATAAACGCAAAATCAGGCGCCTGCACTGAAGACTGCCGCTTCTGTGCGCAGTCCGCAAAAAGCAGGGCCAAAATCGAAATCTATCCTTTACTTAAAAAAGAGGCGCTACTTAATAAAGCTTTTGAAGCAAAGAATGCCGGCGCTAAGAGGTTCTCTATCGTAACAAGCGGACGGACTGTTACCCGTAAGGATTTATTGGAAATAGCAGGGATGATTTCCGGCATCAGGGAGACGGGTCTACTGCCATGTGCAAGCCTCGGCCTGCTAAAAAAAGACGGGTTGTTACTCCTGAAAAAGGCCGGCCTTGATCGTTACCATCACAACCTGGAAACCTCGGAACGTTTTTTCCCTCAAATATGCAGTACTCACACATATGCCGAAAAAATCAGGACTATACAGGCGGCTAAATCTGCCGGACTATCCATATGCTCCGGCGGACTTTTCGGTATTGGTGAAATGTGGGAGGACAGGATAGATATGGCCTTTGCTTTAAGGGAACTTGACGTCGACTCTGTCCCGATAAATTTTCTAATCCCCATAGCCGGCAGCGCCCTGGATAGCGGAAGCCTTCTCCATCCCTTTGAGGCATTGAAGATCGTAAGTCTTTACAGGTTTATCCTTCCCCAAAAAGAGATAAGGATCTGCGGCGGCAGATTGCAGGTCTTGAGAGAGTTCAACTCGCTTGTATTTGCCGCAGGGGCAGACGGTATGATTACCGGTAATTATCTTACCACCCACGGCAGAAGTCCCGAAGATGATCTGAAGCTGATAGAAATGTTTGGGTTAGAAGTTCTTTGACTCGGCAGCAATATAATTCAGAAACGTTTCATACAACCGGGGCAGAGTCCGCTTTTTGTGGGTCACAATATAGAATCTTCGCTTCATCTGTATGTCGGTGAGTTTTATCTCTTCGAGGATTTTGTACTTTAATTCATCGGCCACTGAAAATTTTGAAAGTATGGAAACTCCAAGCCCTGCCTTGACCGCCTGCTTTATTGCATCGGTAGAACCAAAGACGCCTGATATATGAACATTTTCAAGAGAAATCCCTTTATTTGCCAGAAACTTTTCCGTTTCCTTCCTTGTGCCCGAGCCTTCTTCACGAAGGACCATAGGGAACTTGAGCAGCTCCTGCAATGTTATCATCCGGTTCTTTGAAAGATGCGGCGAAGAAACAGCTATCAGCTCATCCTCTATAAAAGGCATATATTTTATATGCTCATTCCCGAGCTTTGCTCCCACGATCCCTAAAAGCAGTTCGTGTCTCGATATATTCTCGATGATCCCTTTTGAATCGGAGATAAGGATCTGAAACGAGATAGAAGGGAATTTCTTTCGGAATTCGGACATAAATCCCGGCAACAGGTAAACTCCGGGTATAGTGCTTGCGCCGATGATCAGCTTTCCCGATATGTCCTTCTTCATCAGACCGACTGCTTCTCTCAGATTATTCGTCCTTTCGATAAGTTCCATCGAATGGCTGAATAATACCTCGGCCTCTTTGGTAGGAAGGATCGTTCTGCCGAGTCTGTCAAACAGTTTGCAGTCAAATTCGTCCTCAAGCGCCTTGATATGGTTGCTTATGGTAGGCTGGGTAAGATGAAGCTCCTCAGACGCCTTTGAAAAGCTCCTGTTCTTAAAAACCGAGGCAAAAACCCTGAGGTGATGTATGTCCATAAAGAAAATTCTACCATACTCAAAATCAAATTATCCTGAATAGGGGGAATTAAACCGTTTATTTTTTAGACAATCCCTAAAAATTAATCTAAAATGATAATATAAGAACAAACGTGCCTTACGGTATTTACAAAGATATTTAAAGGGGAGAACAAATTTTTTGGAAGACAAAAATACTGATAATATGAAATGCTGGGAAGCTTTTCAGTGCAATAAAGCTGAATGTCCCGCCTATAAATCTTCCGATCTTAAATGCTGGCTTTTTTCCGGGACCCATTGCAGGGATGAGATCCAGGGCAAATTTTTAGATAAAATCGAAATGTGCCTTGACTGTGAAGTCTTAAACGCCAACAGGGATGTTACCGCAATGAAAGCCACCCTCAAGGTTATCAATAAGCAGGTGAAAGAATTCAGCAGGATTATTATCGAGAGGGACAAGGAACTGGAAGACATGAGCATGGAGCTCGCCCTTGGCCTCTCCGAGGTTTTCGAGGCATTAAAAAAGATATCTTCGGGCGACCCTACCGTAAGAATACCCGAGGCCTCAAGGGTTGAATTAATCGGCAAATTAAAACACATAATCAACCTTACAGCCTTGGAAATAGGCGTGATGGTTGATCAGTCCCACGAGATTGCCATAGGTCTGGCCGAGCATTTTGACGTGCTGCACAAGGTATCAAGGGGCGATCTTAAAGCCAGGGCGACCAGCCATTCCGATGTGGAACTCCTGGAAGCCCTCAAAAGAGTGACCAATGAGACCATCGGCAACATAGCAAAGGAAATCTCAAAACGCAAACGGGTCGAGACCGCGCTGCAGAAAGCGCATGATGATCTGGAAGGCCGGGTGGAAGAGCGCACTGCCGAACTTACCATCGCGAACGAAAAACTTCAGCAGGAGATAGCCGAACGCATACGGGCTGAAGAAGCTCTGCGGCAAAGTGAAGAGCATCACCGCACATTGATAGAGACCATGAGCGAAGGCATGGCAATGATAGACAAAAGCAGCATTATCACCTTTGTTAATAATCAATTCTGCACCATGACGGGCTACCGCAGGGACGAACTTATCGGTTATGAGTTGATGATATTAATGGACAAGGACAACCAGCGTTTATTTATGAAGCATTGGGACGGACGTATGAAGGGTGATTCAACGACATATGAAATCACTTTGATTCGAAAAGACGACACCAAAGTTCATGCCCTGGTTTCACCAAGACCCCTTTTTGACGAGCATAATCAGTTTAGCGGCAGTTTCGGAATTTTTACCGATATTACCGCACTCAAGCAGGCGGAGAAAGAACTCATTTCATACCAGGAACAGCTTCGTTCCCTGGCGTCCGAATTGTCATTGGTTGAGGAGAGGCAGAGACGCTGTATTGCAACGGAATTAAACGATTATATCGGACAGACCCTGTTCTATTGCAAGAACAAACTTGAAGCTTTAAGAGAATCCGCCTCTTTCGAAAATTTTAAGCCCTCCACGGATGAAATACTCGACCTTATGGAGCAGACTATCGATTATACAAAGTCCCTTACATTCCAGCTCGGCACGCCGATTCTCTATGAGGAAGGGCTGGAAGCGGCCCTTAAATGGCTCGGCTATCAGTTTCAGAAACAGCTCGGGTTAGTGTTTCGCTTTGAGGATGATCTGAGACCCAAGCCCCTCTCGGACGAAACCCGCATTCTGCTCTATCAGGCAGTGCGCGAGTTGATGATAAATGTTGCAAGACATGCAAAGGCGCGGAATGTTAAAATTTCCATACAGAGAGATTACAAAAATATGCAAATTGACGTCGAAGACGACGGGATCGGCGTAGATACCACAAAGATCGACCCCTATGCAAAAGCGACCGGCAGCTTCGGCCTCTTTACCATCCACGAGCGTTTAAAGTACCTGGGAGGCCACTTCAAGTTCTCATCAAAGCCCGGCCTCGGCACAAAAGCAACCATCATCGTCCCCCTGAAACCGGTCAAGAAAAGTATAGAGTAAAAAACACTTCTTATCTTCGCCGCAAGGAGGGGAAGGGGAGGACCTTAAACACCCGTAGCTGAAGGGTCACAATCGTAGCTATTATAGTCATTGACATACGAAATAATTAATGTTCAAATTAAATAATGGAAGAAGAGAATATTCAGGTAGAGATAGATGAAAAAGAACTGGAACATGTCAGGGATATATTCAGAACGCTTACCATAGCCATAAAAACATTCAATCTCTATCCAAAAGATAACCCCATATATCAGAAAGTATCGTCCGAGATTTGCGAAAAATTCAACCTGTTTTTTGAATCTCACGATGAACTCTCGGTTGATATTGAACAGAACTCCCTGCAGTATAGAAAGGTCGAAGTTTTTCATAGTGATGAAAAAACCGATAATCTTTCGCTCCTGCTTTTTGCCGACGGAATCCGCCAATTCAGTTTTCATAAGGGTCTGACTGCCGAAGAGATTAAAGATTTTATTGATATCCTGAGATTTACATTTAAATCGGAAACAAGCGATGACGATGATATCGTGACTCTGCTCTGGGAGAAGAATATTAAGAACCTGGGCTATTCTACCGTTGAAGATACCATAGATGATACGCTTGCAGTTGAAGAAAGTTATCTTTTTGAGGGGGATAGTAGCCATAAAGACATTAATGAAATCGTCACGGACGCATTGCACCCGGAACTGACGGCGGCGTCAATTCCACATGGAATCAGGCATCAGTCATTGACTGCCGATGAACTGAATATCCTTCAGGATGAATTCTCCCGGCTTGAAGAGAAAGCTCTTCTTTCTTCGGCTGTTGAGCTTTTTTTTGAGTTGCTGAAAAAGAAAAACGATGTGCAGGCCTTTCCGGAGATTGTTCAGAACCTTGGGAAGATAATAGATATCAGGATGAAAAATAAAGATATCAAGGGTACTGTTGAGATACTGCAAGAACTCAAAAAAATCTCTGTTGATTATCACACACCGGAACAGACGGAGTTAATCAATACTGTTGTCTGTAAAGCAGGAAGCCGTGAAAAGATCGGTAGACTTTTCAGGGAATCAGCAGAGGTGAACGATATAACTCAATACCTGTCCCTTCTTGAGCAAGATTCAGTTCCAAACATGATAGAGATACTCGGTGAACTCCAGGAAATGAAGCAAAGGAAGCTTCTCTGCGAGATTCTTACAGTGTTTGGAAGGCATAATGTGAATATCTTTTCAGATGCATTAAATGATGAGCGGTGGTTTCTTGTAAGAAATATAGCAATGATTCTTGGCATGACGAAAGAGCCTGCGGCAGTAGAACATCTGAAGAAGGCGTTTCGGCATCCGAATTTAAAAGTGAGGAGAGAAGTAGTAAAATCTTTAGAGAACATCGGCTCTGATGATGCAAAAGCCCTTTTTCTCGTCGCACTGAATGATGAAGACTTTACCATTCGGCTCAAGTCACTTAGGGCGCTGAGGAGATTTAAAGACCCCGGACTTTTCTCAATATTAAAGAAGAACGCTTCCGTGGAGGAGTTGAGGAAAAAACCATTTGAAGAAAAGAAGGAAATACTGGAGACGCTTGCAGTGCTTGGCGGCGGGAGTGCGTTTCCTGTTCTTGCAGATCTTTTCAGAAAGAAAGGGTTCATAGAAAAAGATGAGACTACCGAAATAAGGGCAAGTGCGGCATATGGTCTTGGTCTTATCAATAGCCCGGAAGCACTATCCCTCATCGAAGATGAAACCGGATCGAAAAAAAGCATGCTCAGGGAAGCCTGCATTAAGGCCCTGAAGGAAGCACAAAAAAGTGGAAACAATAGAAAATAAAGTATCCCGATACGGCAAATCCTTTATTTTAGACTTGTCCATGCTCATCAGGGCAGCCGGAATTTACGATTCCATGAATGAAACGATCATCAGTATGGCCCAAAAACTCCTTGATGAACTCGGAATTTTGCTCGAGGAGTCAGGTGAAATTGCTATCAAGATAATCGAGGGGTCATTCTATATAGAGGGTATCAGGATAAAAGCCGGCGTTTCCGACATCGATGTCTTTACCTCGCTCGCAAGGGAATTCAAGAAAAGATCAATCGGGTCATTTGACTTCAAGGCTCCCTTGAAAATTGAAGACCTTGTTCAGCTTGCCTACGCGATTAAGGAAGGGGGTGAGTCATCAGAGATTCAGACGGCACTTGAGAAGAATCTCTCAAAAGGAATTACTATCGGAGGCCCCGTCTCCTTACAGAAAGAGGAGAGGATTGATCTTAAAGACAGTTACGCAGTGGCAAGGCGGGCATACCTGAAGTCTTTATTATCGGTCCGGGAACTTTACACCTTTCTGAAAGCCGGGAAGCGGGTGAAATTGAAAAAAATAAAGAGAGCTCTTCAACTGATAGTTGATAGTATTTTAACTGATGAGACCTATCTGATAGGATTTATTACCGATAGGAATGTCGACGACTATTCGTATTTCCATCCGGTTCATGTATCGATATTCTCCGTACTGCTCGGGAAAGAAGTCGGCTTTAACAGGCAATCTCTCAGGACTCTTGCTATATCAGCGCTTTTTCATGACATAGGAAAAATAGAGATCCCGCCCTCAATCCTCAACAAGAAGACTGATTTTACACCCAAAGAACAGGAGCTTATCAAAAGGCATCCTGTCGACGGAATTAACATTATTCTCAAGTCATTTGGCCTCAGCGAACCCCTGATTCTCTCAATGCTCGTATCGTATGAACATCATATGAAGTTCGATCTTTCAGGCTATCCTAAGAATTCCGATAAAAGTAGATTGAGTTTTTTTAGCCGTATTGTCAGCATAGCTGATGATTACGACAGCCTTATATCAGGCAAAGTGTATGAACGGAGAAAGCTCAGTAAGCAGGATGCGCTGAAATTGATGATTGAAGGCAGCGGAACCCTCTATGATCCTCTTCTTATGAAGGCGTTTGTCGGAATTTTCAGCTAACGAAGCCCTGATGCTTATAAGTTGACTGTAAATACTATAGTTCGTGCACCTCGCCTTTTTCCGGCACATATGTCTTAAATCCATATTTTTCTGCTATAAGGTCCCCGAAGGACAGCGCGGTCTCTTCTTCACCATGCACTACAAAAACTTCCGGCGAGTCTTTAAAGCATGACAGCCAACCGAGGAGTTCCGCCTGATCGGCATGGGCGGAAAAGCCGTTGATTGTAAAGACCGACGCCCTGACTGCTATCTCTTCTCCAAGGACATTCACAAATTTGGCTCCGTCAACGATTTTTCTGCCGAGCGTTCCTTTGCCTTGAAATCCGACAAAGATGATACAGCACTCTGGTCTCCAGAGATTATGCTTAAGATGATGCTTTATCCTGCCGCCTTCGCACATACCGCTTCCGGCAATGACGAGAATGCCTGATTTAATCCTGTTTAACTCTATTGATTCCCGGGCGTCTTTTACAAAATGCAGTTTAATAGTATTGTCGAATTCTCTTCCGTGCTCAAAGAATTTTCGGGCCTCTTCATCGTAACATTCGGGATGGGCAAGATACACCTTTGTCACATCTTCCGCTAAAGGGCTGTCGAGATAGACATGGATGCCGGGAAGGCGCTTCTCTTTCGCAAGGCTGTTTAATATATAAAGCAAATCCTGGGTCCTGCCGACCGCAAATGCAGGAATGTATACACTCCCGCCCTTTTTAAAAGTTGTCTTTATCGCTTCAAGCAGTTCATCAATGCTTTCTTTCAGAGGTTTATGCCGTCTGTTCCCATACGTTGATTCAATAACGACGAAATCCGCCTCAACAGGATTATTAGGGTCTTGAATTATCGGGTTCCCCTTCTTGCCTATATCGCCGGAAAAGACGATCTTCTTTTCCCTTTCGCCGTCCTGAAACCACAGCTCAAGCGTGCCGGACCCGAGGATATGACCTGCATCGAGAAAACGGTATTTTATGCCGTTTCCGAGATGCTCCGTTTTTTCATACGTTTTTACATCGAAAAGCGGCAGGACATCCCATATATCATTAATTGTGTAAAGCGGCTGAATCTCCGGCCTTCCTGCTCTGACCGCCCTTCGGTTGTTCCATGCCGCGTCACTCTCCTGGATATGTGCGGAATCGTAAAGCATGAATTCGAGCAGGTCTCTGGTTGCGGCTGTTGTGATGATCTTTCCCCTGAACCCTTCCTTAACAATCCTCGGGAGCATCCCCGAGTGGTCCAGATGTGCGTGAGTGACAAAGATATAATCAATTTCTTCAGGCTCAAAATCAAATTTGGCCCTATTGACATCGTCCGCTCCTTCACCCTGATAAAGACCGGCGTCAACAAGAATCTTCAGGTCATTGCATTCAATAGAAAAACAGGATCCGGTAACGGTCCTGACTCCTCCAAGGAATTTCAGTTTCATTTCAACACCCTCCTCTCCATCCCCTCCCGTCAAAGGAGTGTAATAATATGTCTACAGACCGTCACAATAATTTCCAATACCTGTCGCACCCACAACTATTTCGGGCGTCAGCATCCACTGCAAAGACCATCTCCCTGAATCATCGCGTTTAAGGCAGGCAAGCCCTCCAGCCCTGAAGGAAACAATATTGTTATCGGCATTTCCGCAGAGCAAGAGCGATACAAGTCCGGCAAGATGCGGGAGATGCCCTACAAGGATAACGTCATTCCGTAAGTCTTTGAGGCGGTCAGCCCATATTTCAGGACCGTCAAGCGGAGATAGACCGTCCGTTTCTTTCAGACCCCTCACGGGTTTAAGGCTTTGAAACAGGACCCCGGCTGTCTGTTTTGCCCTTAATTTGGAACTGTGCAATATCTCGTCTACGGAGATATTCAGGAGGGAAACATAGGAAGCAACTTTTGTAATATCCTCCAACCCTTTTTCAGAGAGCGGCCTTGCCGGGTCCTCTTCCTCTCTCTTTGCTTCAGCATGTCGCACAAGATAAAGAAACATGGAGACCTCCCTTCTATAGATAATTATGAATTATGAAGGATGAGGGATGAATAAAAATACAAATTTTATAATTAATCCTTCTTTCCTCATCCATACCGTTAATTTCCCGGTTGTAAAAAATTATTAAAAACGGCTGGGCTGATGC
>Ga0315292_10000910_pt1 | contig 14992 bp, 15 predicted proteins | sample YL17G13_0_MG_FD_204029 | JGI IMG/M metagenome (GOLD analysis project Ga0315292, IMG submission 204029) | Sediment microbial communities from Yellowstone Lake, YNP, Wyoming, USA - YL17G13_0 | ecosystem: Environmental > Aquatic > Freshwater > Lake > Sediment | place: USA: Wyoming | collected... | reverse complement strand
GGAGATTAAAGGCGGGAAACTGGGGATGATGGTCAAGAATCCAACCTATACCGGAATCACTCCCCAATTCTGGAATTCCTGCGACGCGGTGGCCAACCGGGACCATTGGCAGATGTGGGGAACGCCCAACTGCGGCAAGGGGGAGCCCGGACAGGTGGCGCATGTGGGCCATGGCACCGCACCGGCGAGATTCAGGAACGTCCGGGTGGGAGTAAAGCCAAAGTCTTAATGGTCATTCCAACCGATCTTGATTCTCCTTTGCTGGGGCCCGATAAGAAGGAAAATTTCGCGCAGGCCTTACCCTCTGTGCTTTTCGGCATTAAATTATATATAAACGGGGGAACTGGGGAATTTTTATGATTAAAGAAGCGGAAATGCTGGAAGTTAAACAATTGATCAGCCTGGGTAAAGGGAAGGGCTATTTGACCTATGATGAGGTCAATGACCTGCTCCCGCCAGATATTGTTGCCCCGGACCAGATCGATGGTTTGCTGGCGATGTTTGGTGAGATGAATATTGATGTGATCGATGCCCGGGAGGCGGAGCTGCGCAAACCTTCCGAAGAAGTCCAATTCATTCCCCCCGAGGAAGAATTGGAATTGGAAGCCGGGGGCGTGGCCAAGGCGAGAGATCTCCCGCAAATATACCTTCGGGAGATGGGTTCTGTCCCCCTGCTGACGCGTGAAGAAGAAATAGAGATCGCCAAACGGATTGAGGACGCCGCAAAGGAAGTGATCTATGCCGCTCTGGCTTCTCCCTTTACGATCAATGAGATCATCCTGTTCGGGGAACGGTTAGGATCGAAGAAAGCAAAAGTCGAGGAGATGGCCAGGGAACGGGAAGAGGAGGGGGATTTATTCATAGATGAGTTTAGTGTCCCGCGAATCCTTTCCCTGATCGCGCAGATCAAAAAGCTGGATGAGCGAAATCGTCAGGCCCAAGAGCGGCTGACCCAGGAAACAATCTCGGATTCCCGCCGGGCCCGGGAGGGGAAGCAGTTGGAGGAAAACAGGGAAAAGATCTTTTCGTTCCTGAGGGACTTTAATCTAGAAACTACGTATGTTGATCAAATCGTCCAGAAACTCAAGGGACTGGGAAACCGAGTGGAAAGGGCGGAAGAAGAGGTCCTGGAAGTCCAGAACCAGGCGAAGATCCCCCTTGACCACTGGCCGCCTCCGCTTCGCTTCAGGGAAAAGAATCCGGAAGAATTCCGAAAGCTCGCGCGAAAATACGGCCTAAAAAATGAAGAGATGGAGAATTATGGCCGGGGGATTCGAAATGCCCAGCGAAAAATCCGCCGGGTGGAAATGGAATCCAGCCTTCCTGCGGGGGAGCTGAAGCGCACCCTCCGGGCCATAAAGAGCGGCGAGACCAAGGCCGACGTGGCCAAGAACGAATTGACCAGGGCCAATCTGCGTTTGGTCGTCTCCATCGCCAAGAAGTATGTGAATCGCGGCCTGCAATTCCTGGATTTGATCCAGGAGGGAAACATGGGGCTGATGAGAGCCGTAGATAAATTCGATTATAAGCGCGGCTATAAATTCAGTACCTATGCCACCTGGTGGGTCCGTCAGGCGGTCACCCGGGCCATCGCCGACCAGGCGCGAACGATCCGGATCCCTGTGCATATGACTGAAACCATCAACAAGATGATGCGCACCTCCAATGCCCTTGTACGGGAGATTGGACGGGAGCCAACACCGGAGGAGATTGCCGAGCGAATGGACATATCTCCAGAGAAGGTGCGCAAGGCGCTCAAGGTCGCCAAGGAGCCGATCTCCCTGGATGCCCCCATGGGGGAGGATGAGGACAGCTATCTGGCGGATTTTCTAGAAGACCCGAAAGCCGTCTCCCCCGTGGAGGCCGCGGAACATAGGGACCTTTCAGAGCAGACGCGCAAAGTTTTGGCTACCTTGACCCCCCGGGAGGAAAAGATCTTGAAACTGCGCTTCGGGATCGATGAGAAAGGAGATCATACCCTGGAGGAGGTAGGTCAGAGTTTCGACGTCACCCGGGAACGCATCCGGCAGATCGAGGCCAAGGCGTTGCGCAAGATGCGCCATCCTTCGCGCAGCCGGGAGCTACGGCCTTTCGTGGAAGGGTAAAGAGGGAAATAAAAGCATTCCCCAAGTCGTTAATAATTCATTAAATCTTATTCTCCACCGGCCGCTCGCCCGGGGTTAGCAAGACGCCCCTGGGGGATGTACGGGGTTTAGGCGAAAGCTCCAGGGTTGCCGATCGTATCTCGAGTTTATACTGGATCGCCCGGGGATGCTCCTGATCATAGATGCCCAGGACGCCCTCCTGAATGATTTCCATATGCAATCGGTCCTGCTCCATGAACTCTTTTAATCTATTGGCCAAGGGTGCAAAAAGAAGGCTGGCCAGAATCAGGCCGTAGAAAGTGCTGAGGAGCGCAAAGGCCAATGTTTTGAAAGGGTCTGGATAGCTGCTGCTATTGCCGAAGACCCGGATGAGCTGAATCAAGGTCCCGGCAAGCCCCAAGACCGGGGCCAGGCGGGCCATATTTTGCAGGATTTTGTGCGCGGCCCCGTATTGATTGTAAATATTTAAGGCCTCCTTACGCAGGGCCTGCTCAATCTGGTCTCGGGAATAATGGTAGGTTATTAACTCCAGCCCTCTCTTTATGAGGCCGGGAGGAAGATCATTCGCCCGTTGCTCCAGCAGCCGGACCGTCCCTTTTTTCCTGTAATTACGGGCCAAGTCTACGATGGTCTCGACCGTCCGCTCGGTATCTCCTCTCGCTCCAAAGGACTTTTTCAGGAGCCGGAACGTCCATAATATCCTTCCCCATGTGTAGGGGACCAGAGCCGTCGAAAGAATTCCCCCCAGCACCAGGAAAAGGGCGCTAAGGTTGGAAAGGAGTCCAATCCCGCTGACTTCCAATTTGAAGTTCGAAAAGAAGATGCCCGCTAAGAGAGACATGGAAAAAACCGTTCGCCCGATCATAAAAAAGCTCCTTACACGATCAAGTTTAAGGCTGCAATGGCAAAATTGCAGGAAATGTGCCGTGAGCACCCTGGAAAAATATTTGATCCAACTGCCTTTTATTACAGGCATTATAGATAACTCTATCCAACCGCATCACCTTTTGGCAATACTCTCTTAGGCAATTTTTTCCCGATGCTCCAGGAAACTCTTTCCATGTTCTGACGTCCGGTGGGAATGGAAACGCCCTTAAATAAGTAAATAATCTATGGGGTGAGCTGATAACCATTTTCATGAGCAATGGCCTCTCACCTCTGGACGGCATATCCCATCATTGACTGGCTCGGCAGGGTTTGAGGCGAAACGCCGCCCGGAGGTGTGGCCAAAACACAGCCTGGGGGTAGCAGGGCGGTGCTAGGGGGGGAGAGATAGGAGCCAGGGAGAACCAGGAATTGACCGAAAAGGGAATTTTATAATTTTACGACCGCCCCCTATTGCATTCCGCTGCCCGGTCGTCCCCTATTGCGTTCCGCTGGCCCTAGCTCTTCTGCTGCCGAATCTCCTCCAGCACGGGGATTATGTATTTTCGGAATTGGGCGGGATTCTCGCTCATCGGAAAGTGCCCCACCTCTTTCATGATCGTCACTTTCACACCGGGGATGGTGCTCGCGGTGCGCAGGGTATCCTCCGGCTGGCAGGAAAAATCGTATTCGCCGGTGAGCAAATAAAGCGGGCAGACAGCGGTGTTGATCCCATCCAGCTTGCCCCGCAGGTCGGCATCCACCCGGTAGAAATAGAGGTCGCCCCGAAATACGCCGGGGCCGCCCTGCATGTATTGCCAGAGGGTCTCATGGCGATGCTCGTCGGGGCTTTGCGGAGCGATCAGCCCTGAAACAAGGGCGGCGCAGACTTCGCCCCCATGCACGTCGCCGCGGTGAAGCCAGCTCGTGTCGTACCACGGCTGCTGGAAGTCGGCGGATTCCAGGCCGATTAAGGCCCGGAATTCAGGACCATGGGCATGGGCAAGCTGGAGGATGATCCGGCCTCCGATGGAACACCCCAGGGCCACGGGACGTTTCAGGCCCAGGGCGGCGCAGAAAGCCCGGATGGTCGACACGTACAGCTCGGTGGTGAGCCGGTATTCCCGCTTTTCCCACCCCACCGGAGGGTAGGACTTGCCATGCCAGGGCAGGTCGAAGGCGATCACCCGGAAGTTTCCGGTCACCGCGTCGTCGCCCATCAGGTGGCGGAATTGTCGCGAGTCGGCTCCGGCGGTATGGAGGCCCACCAGAGGAATTCCCTGCCCCGCTTCTTCGAAATAAATCCGGCAGTCTTCTCCCATGACGGATACCCGGATATACCGCCCCAGGATGGGTTCCATGGCCTTCGCGTTCATCGGGGGCCTCCCTTCCGCGGCAGCGTAACGAGGTCTTTGAAATACTGGAGGTTCGCCATAAGCGGCTGGAGATTTCCCTCCAGCGCCATCTCGCCCCGCTTCGTGAGCGCGAAAATGTCATGCCACCCCGGAGGGGGCGGGTCCTGCCAGAGGGCCGCCCAGCCTTGCGCCGAGCCCCGCACCGCAAACACCCAGGAACACAGCAACGGCAATCCTTTGCGACATTCACGAATGCTGCCCTCTTCAATCCGGAGCAGAAAGGGCACGGTCCCGATCTGAACCAGACAATCCACCGACAGATTCCGACCCCGCCAAACCAGGTGCCGATCCGAGTTCATTCCAGCCGGAACGGCCCGCTCAAATCGGGCGCAGAGCTCCTGCTCCAGCGCCGCGGATGAACCCTTTGAACACTCCGGCATTGATTTCCTCCCCTCTTGGTTGTCGTTCCGCTGAGCAGGAAAGGCCTTCTCTCCGATGATCCCTCATGCTCCGCCTATTTTTCACCTCTCACCTCAACGCCCGCCAGTTTCTCCAGAGGCCGGAGCACCGCGGGGTGGTACTTCTTGCTCTCCACGCTGGCCCCGGCCGCAATATGAGGAAGACCTTTCTTAACCAAATTCCTGGCCGGGTGGTCCCGCAGGTTTTCCAGGCCCAGGAATCGGAGGAGGGTTGCAGCCTTCTCCGCTTCCTTCTGCTTTGCCAGACGTGTGCTGAAATCAGAAAACAGGTTTGATCGCGCCACGAGTGCTTGCCTGTGGGTCAAAAGAATTAAGTCTTACCCAAGGGGGTCTGGAGGAATTCCAGGGGGATGCCATCCGGGTCGGTGAAATATACCGCCAGGGTCCCCTTGTTGGGCCCGGCCGGAACCTCCTGCGGTGCGGACTTGAACTGGACTCCTTTGGCTTTCAGCTCGGCGTACATGCGCGGAAGATCATCGACGTTGAAACCCAGATGGGCACAGCCGACGTTATTCGTCCGCAAATCGAGCTTCTTTCCCGGCGGGCTGAAATATTGGATCAACTCCAGGCGGTGTCCCGGTGCCTGGAGGTAGGCAACTTTCAGGCTAGCCCCCGGCATCCCGGTAATTTTTTCTACGAAGGCTGGATCTCTTCCGGCTAAGGATATAAGTTCCATTCCCAAGAGATCCCGGTAGAAAGACACGGAACGTTCCAGGTCGCTTACGGTAAAACTCGTATGATTTACGCTGGTGATCATAACGCACCTCCTTTGCAATCTAACCACAGAGGGCACAGCGCGGCATAGCCGCAACCGAAAAAAATGCCTAAAATGCGCTTAATTGCCTTAAATGCCTAAAATTTACAAAAAATCTTCACGAAATTTAAAGAGTTTGAACGTTAGCAGCACAGAGAAATGATCATTCTTCAGAAAGAATTTCTTTTCGAGAGTACAGACGATTTCTCTGAGAACTCTGCGGCTTCATATGTTCTTCAATCGCCCCTTCAAGGTCATGATGCGCGCGTAGGATGTCTCCATCATAGTCTTGGACAGCCGCCGCCCCTCGACCGCCCTGTAAATGGCTTCGAACATCCTCTCGAAAAGATCCGGGTCATATGCTTCCGGGCTGTTATTCGAGGCCAGGAGAATATCGACCCCCGCTTCCACGGCCAGCAAACACGCCTCTTCCAGGCCGAACCGCCGGATAATCGCTCCCATGAGCAGATCATCGGAGATGACCACTCCCGGATAGCGCAACTCTTCTCGCAGCAGGCCGCGCAGGACTTTCGGGGAGAGGGTTATGGGATATTGCTTATCCCACCCGCGATGGTGCATATGGGAAGTCATCACCGTGTCCGCCAACTCTTCCTCGATTAACCAGAAGAACGGATGAATCTCCTGAGGCCGGTAGGAGGAGGTCACATCGGCCACTTCAAAATGCGTGTCCTTCCCGGCGCTCCCCTTGCCGGGGAAATGTTTCAGGCAGGTGAGGATGTCCTGTTCCCGGTGGGCCAGGATGAAGGCCTCTGCATGACGGTAAACGCGCTTGGGGTCCGCACCGAAGGAACGGCCGTCTCTGGCGATCCGTCCTTCCGGGTTAAGGTTCAAATCAACTACGGGGGCGAGATTCAGGTTAATCCCGCTCCGGCTGAGGTCTGCGGCGATCGCTCCCGCAGCATTCCGCGTCGCCATTATTTCGTCCTTTTCGCCGAGCGTTTGCGGGCTGGGCGTTTCCGGGAATCCGGCGGCCGGGCCGAGCCGGCTGACTAGGCCTCCTTCCTGGTCGGCCGCGATCAAAAGGGGAATCTTCGCATCGCTTTTAAGTCTGGAGGTAAGAGCCCTTAGCTGCTCGGGAGATATAATATTTCTCGGACAGATCCGGGCCGCTTCCTCCCGGGTCATATCCGGTTTCTTTTGTTGCTCTTCCAGAAAACATCTTAAATCGATGTTGTAAAGAACTATGCCACCGAGTGAAAAATCCTTTACGGCCCGACCTACGGGGCAGTCTTCGCTCAGCTCCGCTTCCCGAAACCCCACCATGATCCTCTGGCCAATCATTTCTTTTAATTTTCTATCGATCAACTTTCCTCCTTTGATACCCAGCCCAAGGTAGGTTTCATCCAGGGAATAAACAGGAGAGGGCTGAGGCCGATGACAAAGGTGATGAGGAAAAAGATCGGGTACCCCAACCAGGCGACGGAATAGCCGCTCAGAACTCCAGCTACGGATCGGCCCAGACCGAAGAGGATGCTAAGAAAAGCGTAATGGGTGGCGCTGAATCTCTTGTCACAGAGTTTCATCAGGAAGCTCAAAAAAGCGGATGTAGCCAGGCCGATGGCCAGGCTTTCGAGCAGGGCGGCAAAATATATCGAATAGGCCGGGGCCAAAGGAAGAGACGCGAGCGTGTAGCCCAGGCTGGCTGTGGCCTGAACGGTCCCCAGAATCCAGAGGGATTTAATGATCCCCCAGCGGGCCGTCAAAGCGCCCCCGCCAAGCGCACCCACAATGCTGGCCAGGGTACCCAGGGTGCCCACGACAAGCCCGATCTGCCCGGCGCTGAACCCGCGATCGATCCAGAAGGGGTTGGCCATGGCCACCAGCATGGCTTCCCCGACCTTGAAAAGCAAGATAAAGATCATCGCCACCCAGAAATTCGGTTTCTGAAAAAGTTTTCGAATGGGGTCCACATACTGCTCCCAGAGCACGGGAGGAGCGGAAAGGACGGGCCTTCTTTGGCGAAAGGCTGGCAGGCCCAATACGGCCAGGGCCAATATGGCCATAATCGAGGCCGCGGCGACGAACGTGAAGGACCATCCCAGGTCTTCGCTCAGCATCACCAGAATACCTCCGGCGGCAATCAACGCCACGCGGTAGGAGGCCGAGCGGATCCCGTTTGCCGGGCCCAGTTCTTTTTCCTCCAGGATGTCTATGGTGTACGCATCGGCGGCGATATCCTGAGTGGCCGAAGCCAGACAAATCCCCGAGAGCGCCAGCCAGAACAATGTTTTTTCGGCGACCGGGTCGAGAATCGCCAGGACCGCACTGAAGAGAACCAGGGAAAGCTGGCTCGAGAAAATCCAAAGATATCTGGGTCCAAAACGATCGACCAAAGGGGCCCAGAGTATTTTGAAAGACCAGGCCAGACCGAGGAGGCTGAGCAGCCCGATTTCCTCCAGGGAGATCCTTTTTACGCGGAAATAGACCGAGAGGGCATTATTGATCAGGCCAAAAGGCAGCCCCTCGGAGAAATAGAGCAGGGCCACCACTGCATATTTGGTGCGGGTGGAAAGCAAGCTACCCTTCTTTTCTGAGCTCTCGATATAAAATTTTGCCGGTGGAGGACTTGGGGAGTTCTGAACGAATCTCCACCTGCCGGGGGACTTTGTAGGGTGCCAGGTTGGCCTTGCAAAAAGCGACGATCTCTCCTTCGGAAGTCTGCTGTCCCGGCTTCAGGGTGATGAAGGCCTTGGGAATCTCACCTTTAACTTCGTCCGGAATGCCGACCACGGCTGCCTCATATACCGCCGGGTGGGTATAGAGGACTTCCTCAATCTCCCGGGGATAAACATTGTAGCCACCGGTGATAATCAAATCTTTCTTGCGGCCGACTATGTAAAAATACCCCTCCTCATCCTTCCTGGCCAAATCTCCGGTGTAAACCCACCCGTCCCGGATCGATTCTGCCGTTTGTTGCGGAAGCTTCCAATAGCCCTTGCTGGCATTGGGCCCCTTGAAGATAAGTTCCCCCGCCTCGCCCCGGGCCACATCTTTGCCCTCTTTGTCGATCAATCGAGCCTGCACGCCAAATACCGGAAGCCCGATGGAGCCGGCCTTTCTTATACCCTGAACCGGGTTGGCGGTAACCAGTCCGGTGGACTCCGTGAGGCCATAGACTTCCAGGATCTGGGCCCGAAATCTCTCCTCCCAATTTTTCAGGAGCTCCACGGAAAGGGAGGCTCCGCCGGAGAGGCCCATGCGCATGGAAGAAATACTGTAACTCCCTTTTTCGTAAGCGTGATAGATGTAGTTGAACATCGTGGGTACGCCCGGGAACCAGGTAACCCGGTAATCTTCGAAGGCCTGAAGGACGGCTTCGGCCTGGAAGCGTTCCAGGATGACCACCGTCCCGCCGGAACTCAAGGACCCGAAAACTGCGCTGGCGACGGCAAAGACATGAACCAGGGGCAGGACCGCCATGGTGATGTCATCTTCTTGCAGACCGTAGGCCCGGGCAATGTTCGGCCCGGAGAAGCTAAAATTCCCATGCGTGAGGATGACGCCTTTGGGTTGCCCCAAGGTCCCGGAGGTGTAGAAAATGATGGCCTTGTCTTCTGCAAACAGGTCTACGGGCCTCAGGGAATGGGCCAATGGTGCCAAACGTTCTACGGCCTTGAGAATGGAGGGGTCCTCCTCCCCGCGAAAGACAGCCAAAGCTAAGGTGGGCACCTGGGGTCTGATCCCCTCGATCGTTTTCTGGAATTGACCGGCCGAGAATAGGAATTTGGCCTCTGAGTTATTGAGGATGAAAGCGATCTCTCTCGGAGTATAAAGGGAGTTGATGGGAATGACCGTTCCCCCGGCCTTGATGACCGAAAAATAGCAGAGCAGGGTGTCCAGGCTGTTGGGAAAGAGAACTGCCCCATGATCGCCTTTTTCTAATCCAAGAGCTTGGAGCGCTCCGGCCAGGCGGTCCGTGGCCAGGTCAAATTCCCGGTAGGTGAGCGAATTTTTCTTTTCCCGGAGAAAGACCTTATCCGGGAATTCCTTCGCGCGCTCTTTGATGAAATGGATCAGGTTCACCCGCCCATCCTCCTTTTCTATCAATCTTCCGCTTCTCCCTTGGGAAGGATGGCCCGCTTCTTTCTCAGCCAGGGCACAAGGGGGTAGGCCAGCAGGAAAAAGGAGAGCAACATTAAAACCGCAGAGATGGGGCGGATGAGAAAGATCCTGGGGTCCCCCGCAGAGAGGAGGAGGGAGCGGCGCAGGGCCGTCTCCAACATGGGCCCCAGAACCAGGGCCAGAATTAGAGGGGCCGCTTCGTATTCGAATTTTTTGAAAAGGTAGCCGATGAGTCCGAAGATGACCATGATCAGGACTTCCACGATGCTGTTATTGAGGCTGTAGGCCCCGATCAAGCAAAAGAGCAGGATGAGGGGAAAAAGAATCGGGTAGGGAACCTTGAGAATTTTTACCCAGAGCCCGATCAGGGGGAGGTTGAGGATGAGGAGCATGACATTCCCCAAATACATGCTCGTGATCGCCCCCCAGAAAAGGCCCGGTTGTTCCTTGACCAGCATGGGGCCGGGCTGCATCCCGTGAATCATCATCGCTCCCAAAAGGATAGCCATGACGGCGTTCGCCGGAATGCCCAGAGTAAGGAGGGGAATAAAGGCCCCTCCGGTGGCCGCGTTGTTCGCTGCCTCCGGGCCGGCCACACCTTCGATCATTCCGGTGCCGAATTTCTCCGGGTATTTGGAAATCTTCTTCTCCACCGCGTAAGAGACAAAAGACGAAATAACGGCTCCTCCTCCGGGAAGGACTCCCAGGAAAAAACCAATGACTGTGCCGCGGAGAATGGCGAAGATAGAGTCCGCCCAATCTTTAAGATTGGGAAGGAGGTTTTTGATCTTCGTCTCAAAGATGGACCGCTCCATGGATTGTTCCACGTTGAGCAAAACTTCCGAAATCCCGAAAAGCCCCATGACTACGGGAACGAGACCGATTCCGTCGCTCAGCTCGATGATGTCCAGGGTAAATCGCGGGGCCCCCATCAGCGTGTCCAGCCCGATGCAGCCCAAAAAGAGGCCGAAAGCGGCCATGAGCAAGGCTTTCCACATCGGCCCGCTGGCCAAAAAGGTGAGGATGGTCAGGCCTAGGATCATCAAAGAAAAATATTCGGGGGGGCCGAATTTCAAACCCATCTCGGCCAGGGGGGGAGCGATCAGCATCAGACCAAGGACTCCGATTGTACCGGCGATGAAGGAGCCGAAGGCGGCGATCCCCAGGGCCGGGCCGGCTCGGCCCTGCCGGGCCATCTTATAGCCATCCAGGCAGGTGACCACGGAGGCAGCCTCCCCAGGAATGTTCACCAGGATGGAAGTGGTGGAACCTCCGTACATGGCCCCGTAATAAATTCCAGCGAGCATGATGATGGCCGAGACAGGGGTGAGGTGGAAGGTCGCGGGTAAAAGAAGGGAGATGGCTGCCACGGGGCCGAGCCCCGGTAGAACACCCACCAGAGTCCCGATGAGGACCCCGATAAAGCAGAACAAAAGGTTGCCGGGCTGCAGGGCAACCTGAAAACCCATGACTATGCTTTGGGAAAAATCCATCCCTTTTTCTTCTCAAAAACCCCAAGGACCCCTGGGCAGCTGAGCCTTCAGCCACACCTCAAAAATCCCATAGGCCCCCAGAGCCGTGAGGATGCTTCCGGCAATAGCCACAAACCATCCCTGGGGCTTCACCGTTCTCAATAAGAACCCGATGAAAAGAGCCGTGCATAGGGAAAAACCCAGGGGGGTCAGGAGAAGGGTGTAAGCAAAAAGGGCGGCCAGGACGATGAGGGATTTTCCCCACATCAAGCCATTCATCGTCGTCTTCCACCCGACTCCCTGCTTACGTCTCAAAGTCCCGTGCACCAGTCCGATGAAGGAAAAAAGAGCGATGGCCAGGCCGGCCAGAAAAGGCATGAATCCCGTTCCGGGAGAAGCCAGGGTTCCCAGCTTGTAGCGAAGAGAGGCGATGGCAATTATGGCTCCTATGACGAACCAGATCGCCGCACTCACCTGGTCGTTATTGAACTTACCCATGCGGGAAAACCTTCACTCCTGCCGCAAGCCCAGGCTCCTGATTAACGCCCCTACTTCTTCGTTCATCTTCACCAGGTGCTTGGCTAACTCCTGCGGCCCCCGATAGATAGAAGGCTGGTCCATCTGGCGGCCCAGCTTAATGAAATCCGGGTCTTCCATGGCTTTTTTGAAGGCTCCGTGAAGGGTCTCCACCATCTGGGGAGAAAGTCCCTTGGGGCCAGCGATGCAGATGAGGCTGGGGGCAATGATGTCGTAGCCCAATTCCACCAAGGTGGGAACATCGGGAAAATCAGTCATCCGCTTCTCGCCATAAACCGCCAGAAGCTTTAAGCGCCCCGCTTCCACGTGTTTTTTCCATTCCGTAGTCTGGGAGCATGCCTCCACATGGCCTCCGAGCAATGCAGAAACCGCCGGGGTTCCCCCCTCGAAGGGGATGTGCGTCCACTTGATCTTCTCTTTCAGGGCCAATCGTTCCATGACCAGATGCTGAGGGCTCCCTGGCCCTGCCGTGCTGTAACGAATTTTCCCTGGATTGGCCTTGGCGTATTCGATAAATTCTTTAAAAGTATTCCAGGGAGAATCGGGATGTACCACTAGCCCATACAGATACACGGCGTACTGCATGATAGGGGTAAAATCATTGGCCGAGTCGTAGGGGACTTTGCGCATGTGTTGGCTCAGGACAGCCCCGCTGCCTAGAATTCCTATGGCGTATCCATCGGGCTTTTCGTTTTTCAGGGTGGCCACGGCCACGGAGGAGGCGCCTCCCGGTTTATTCAAAATCATGATCGGTTGCCCGAGAATCTTGCTGGCTGCGGCAACCAGAGGCCGGGCGCAAACATCCGTCGTCCCCCCTGCCGGAAAGCCAATAAGGAAGTTGATGGGTTTCGTCGGGTATTTCTCCTGGGCGCAGACAATGTCCGGGATGGCCCACCTACAAAAGATGAATCCCCAAATGACGGCCAGCCAGAAAATTCTTCTCCCTTTGTTTTCCTTCCCCATGTTTTAATCCTCCCTTTTTTAGAATTACGGGTACCCAGTTTCGAGTCAAGAGGGCCTCTTCCCTTCTTTACGGAATCATCGGAAGAATTGCACCACCTCGCCAACCGCCTTCCGGGGCGGAACCTTTGGCGTCTCTGCGGGATATCCTACGGGGATTAGGTTCACGAAGTTCCAATCCGCCGGCACCCCGAGGAGCTGCTCGATTTCCTTCTTGGCCTGCTGGGGCCCGGCCATCCAGGTCGCCCCCAGGCCGAAATGATGCAGGATCAGTAGCAGGTAGGTGATGGCCGCGGCCACGCTCTGCAGGGTGGAGTCACCCAGCTGGCGGTACGAGCGGATCTCCCGTCCAATCGGGTCCGCCTCTCCGCGGGCCCGTAAAATCTGATCGGCAATGCTGGAATACTTGCTCATGAGCACGGCAAGGCAAACCGGTGCACCCCGGAAAAAGTCGGAGGTCTTGCGCCATCGCTCCACGACCTCTCCGCACTGTTTGGCTTCCGGCCAGGAGGCGATGACTTCGGTCTTGGCCTTGACCGCGTCGGCCATCTGGTTGATCAAGTTTTTATTGCTGACAATCCAAAACCTCCAGGGCTGATAATTCCCGCCGTTGGGCGCCCAGGTGGCCAGCTCCAAGGCCTTGAGCAGAAGGTCTTCGGGCACGGGTTTGTCCTGAAATTTGCGAACGGAACGCCTGGTTTTGATCACCTCTCCGAGCTCTGCAAAATCAATCATTTTTCAATCTCCTTTTCCGTCAAATAAGCTCCTTTCATGGCCGAGGCCGCTTGCGCGGCCTATCGTTTGTCAGGGAATGAATCCGCTTATTGATCCGCAGTTCAGACACTGGGCTTCAGACTCCAGACTTTTTCTTTGAGTAATCTCTGGCCATTTTCGTCCCTCAGTCTGATGTCTGAATCACAGGCTTATGGATACTCTACATTGACAGAAAAATTTTTTCCATGTAATAATATCACAAGAAAATTGGCCCCTTTGGCCTTTTTTAGATGGCGTTCGGTTGATGAATATCCCAAATCATCCAATCCTTTCCCTCGGGGAAATTCACCAAAATTTCCCCGGCCGCTTGGCCTGCTCCAGATCAAAGCTAGGTCTGCGGCAACGTCTTTGCAGCCCAATGATTCCAGGCCCTTTCACTAAAGGAGAAAAACCAACATGATCGAAATTCGATTCCACGGAAGAGGCGGACAGGGAGCCGTCATCGCCTCCAAGATCTTGGCCGCGGCGCTCTTCAAGGAGGGCAAATATGCTCAGGCCTTTCCCGCCTTCGGAGCGGAGCGGCGGGGGGCGCCCGTCATGGCCTTTACCCGCTTCGATAAAAAAACGATCACGCGCCGGTCCCAGGTCTATGAGCCGGATCATGTGGTGGTGTTAGATGAGCCGATCCTCGAAGTGGTCGATGTGACCGCAGGCCTGAAGACGGGCGGATGGATTCTGATCAATTCTCCCAAGCCTTCCTCCGCCTTCCCCAAGCTGGCCAAATATCGGGTGGCCACGGTGGACGCGAACCGTATTGCCCACGAAAATGGCTTGGGTACGGCCACGGCCCCGGTGGTAAATACCGTCATCCTGGGGGCGTTCGCCAAGGCAACCGGACTTGTCGGCCTAAAGGCCATCGTCGAGGGAATCCAGGAGAACGTACCCTCCAAAACCGAGGCGAATGTGGCCGCCGCCAAGGCTGCCTATGAGCAGGCTTCTGGCTGAGCGACCCGGAAGAAGTCAGTAGAGAGGTGTGAGGCGTGAAAAGTCAATAACGATCCTTCCTCACATGCTACGTACAATTCGCATATTACAATTCACGGTATTCCAGGAGTAAATGATGAAGAAAAAGAAACAGGTCAAAAAAAGGCCCTTTCTCCCGCCGATGTCCTTTTCCTACGAAGGAAGCCAGGCTTCCAAAACGGGTACCTGGCGTTACCTCACCCCCGCCTACCTCAATAAGCTGGCCCCTTGCAACGAGTCTTGCCCGGCTGGGGAGGATGTAGAAGCAGCCATGGTCTTGGCCGGCCAAGAGGATTACCTCGGGGCCTGGGAGAAAATTACTCAGGAGAACCCCCTTCCCCGGGTCTGCGGCCGGGTTTGTTTTCATCCTTGCGAAGCGGCTTGCAATCGCAAGGAATTCGACGAAGCCACCTCCATTAACGCCCTGGAACGCTTCGTTGGAGATCAGGCCTTTCAGTCCGGGAAACGCCCCCCCCCTCCCCAAGAGAAGAAACGGGAAAAGGTCGCGATCATCGGCTCAGGCCCGGCGGGCCTGTCCTGCGCCTACCACCTGTCTTCCCTGGGGTACGGCGTGACCCTTTTTGAGGCCCAGCCCAAACTCGGAGGAGTGTTGCGCTACGGCATTCCCTCCTACCGTTTGCCCAAG
>Ga0315292_10000908_pt1 | contig 14997 bp, 10 predicted proteins | sample YL17G13_0_MG_FD_204029 | JGI IMG/M metagenome (GOLD analysis project Ga0315292, IMG submission 204029) | Sediment microbial communities from Yellowstone Lake, YNP, Wyoming, USA - YL17G13_0 | ecosystem: Environmental > Aquatic > Freshwater > Lake > Sediment | place: USA: Wyoming | collected... | reverse complement strand
GAGTCGTAGGCGATCACTTCAGGAGCCTGTCATGATTCCGCACGATATTCTGACGTTATATTCCGCGAAGATGCTCGAATATGGCATCGCGGTGCTCTTCCTGCTGCTCTTCATTCCCTTCTGGACGTACGTGCAGGGGCCGTCGCGAGTCCCTGCGCCCGCCACGGCGCGGGTCAGGCAACCCGAGGCTGCGGCGGCGGAGTGGTTCCTGATGCCCGTCGACCGTGCCTTCCATCGCGGCCACGCCTGGCTGAAGGACACGACCGACGGCCTCGTCACGGTCGGCGTGGACGACTTCGCTGCCAGGCTCGTGGGCCCGCTGTCGCGGGTGTCGCTGCCAGCGGTCGGGACACTCGTCGGGCAGGGCGAAACGGCCTGGCGCCTGGTGGCCAATGACGGCCGGTCGGTAGACATGCTGTCGCCGGTAGACGGCACCGTCGTCGAGCTCAACGGCACGCTGGCGTCCGCTCCGGAAGCGGCGGAAACGGACCCGTACGGGCAGGGCTGGCTGATGAAGGTCCGCCCGAGCCGGCTGCGGGCAAACCGGATCAGCCTGCTGTCCGGACAGGCCGCCCGCCGCTGGATGGATGGGACGATTGCCGGGCTGCGGGGCCACTTCGCTCCGGGCCTCGGCGCTCTCGCACAGGACGGCGGCGTGCCGCTGTCCGGCATGGCCCGCGCTATCGACCCCGATCACTGGGACCGGCTGGCGGCGAGGTTCCTGTTGACCGGCGAGGAGGACGCCCATGCGTAGCACCACCACAGGTCGCGCCATGGTCGTCTGCGCCCTCCTGGCGGGACTGCTCGTCGGGGGATCGGCCTTCGCGCAGTCGAAAATGCCGAAGCTTCCGCCGCCCTTCGTGTTCGCGCAAACCGGCGACAGCCCCGGCAAGGTGACGTTCAACCACGCGTCGCACGTCGACGAGTCCGCGCCCGCCTGCACGGCGTGCCACCCGAAGGTGTTCCGCATCCTGAAGGCCGGAGCCATGGTGGACGGCAAGGCGGTCACCCATGATTCCATGAACAGGGGGCAGGCCTGCGGCACCTGCCATGACGGGCAGAAGTCGTTTGGATTCGACGATTGCACGCTGTGCCATCGCAGTCAGTAGAAAGACGAGGACACCATGGACACACTCATGAACGCACTCGAGTCGGGAGCCGTGCTGGTAGCCGGCCTCACCATCCGGATGGGCCTGCTGGTCCTCGTGCTCGCGATGCTGTCCGTGCCGGTGTTTCTGTTCCTGACCGGCATGAAGGGCGTGGATGCCCTTCGCCGCCGTCTCCAGGGCGTCATGCGAATCGGGCATCTCTTCTGGAGCGACGACGTCTACTACGCGCCGGGCCACACCTGGGTCCGTCCCACGGGTCGTCAGCGAGTGCGGGTGGGGCTCGATGACCTCGCCCAGCGGCTGTTCCAGGCGCCGACTGGATTCAAGCTGCCGGCACCCGGAACCCTGGTGCGCGCGGGCGAACCCGTCGCCGAGATCCGGACACCCGGCCGCCGCGCCCAGATCGTGTCGCCTGTCACCGGCACGGTGACCCGCGTCAACCAGTCGGTCCGCGAAGACTCGTCCCTCGTGCATCGGGACCCGTACGCCCGAGGCTGGCTGTTTGCGGTGGCGCCGTCGGACACCTCCTTCGAGACGCTGCCGACGGGCGCGCGCGCCAGGAACTGGCTGTGGGATGAGGAACACCGATTGACCCGGTTCTTCGAAGCGCAGCTCGGCGCGGCGGCGGCAGACGGTGGCGAGTACATCTCGCACCCGCCCGAACTGCTGCGCGACGAGCAGTGGCAGACATTGACGCGCGAGTTCCTCGGGAACGCGTAGAAGACGAGGTTCTCGGCTGCTTCGAACGGTCGGCCGCTACGCCAGCGGTTCGAAAATCGCGGTGAAGTGCCGCAACGTCTTCGGCGCCGACACGATCCGGTAGCCACTCAACTGACTGCGTGACGCCGCCACCCCGATGACGGCCTCGGCCACGTAGTCGATGTGGGACTGCGTGTACACGCGCCGTGGAATGGCCAGCCGGACGAGGTCCATCGCCCCGGGCGTTTCCGTCCCATCCGTGTGCAGGCCGAACATCACGGTGCCAATCTCCACGCCCCGGATGCCGGCTTCCACGTAGAGCTGGTTCGCGAGCGAGATGCCTGGATACTGGAGGGGCGGGACATGGGGCAACAGGGCCCGCGCATCGACGTAGATCGCGTGTCCGCCCGGGGGCCTGATGATCGGAACCTCGGCCGCGATCAATTTCTCGCCCAGGTACTCGGTGGACCGGATCCGATACCGGAGGTAGTCCTCTTCGACGACTTCTTCCAAGCCGCGCGCCACGGCCTCGAGGTCGTACCCCGCCAGGCCTCCATACGTCGGAAACCCCTCGGTCAGAATCAGGAGATTGCGGGCGGCCTCGGCCCACGCCGGGTTGTTCATGGCCAGGAACCCGCCGATGTTCGCCAGGCCGTCTTTCTTGGCGGACATCGTGCACCCATCGGCCAGCGAGAACATCTCCTGCGCGATGGCTTTCGGCGTGCGGTCCGCCTGGCCTGGCTCCCGCAGCTTGATGAACCAGGCGTTCTCCGCGAACCGGCAGGCGTCAAGGAAGAACGGCTTCTTGTACCTGTCGCAGAGCCGTCGCACGCCGCGCAGGTTCTCAAGCGACACGGGCTGGCCGCCGCCCGAGTTATTGGTGACTGTTACCATAACCAGGGGCACGAGAGCACCCTTCTCCGCCAGGAGGCGTTCGAGGGCCGCAAGGTCGATGTTCCCCTTGAAAGGGTGGAGCAGGTGGGGCACGCGCCCTTCAGGGATCACGAGGTCGAGGGCCTCGGCGCCCTCCACCTCGACATTCGCGCGCGTCGTGTCGAAGTGGTTGTTGTTGGGAACGATCTGGCCGGGCTGCAGGATGGTATGGAACAGGATCCGTTCAGCCGCCCGCCCCTGGTGGGTCGGGATGATGAAGGTGAACCCCGTGATGTCCTTGACCACGGCCTCGAATCTGTAGAACGAACGGCTCCCGGCGTAGGACTCGTCGGCCTGCATGACCGCGCTCCACTGCGCCGCCGACATGGCGCCGGTGCCGGAGTCGGTCAGCAGGTCAATCAGGACATCGTCTGCACGGAGCCGGAAGACGTTGAAACCGGCTTCGCGCAACGCCGTGACACGATCCTCCCGGCGCGTGAACTTGACGGATTCCACCGACTTGATTCGGAAGGGTTCGATAATCGTGCGGAAATTCATCGCCTGCTCCCCGAGGGTCGTGTCACTCTACCATAGGCGGTTTTTCGATCCAGCGAGGACCCCGCATGGAGCGGCCCCGGATCGCCGGGCCGTGAGCCCGATTCATCCGGTCTGCATGAACGCCGCCGATGGTGACACTGCCCGCGTCGTTCGCGTTTCGTGGCTCCCCAGGCGCGCGCCCGTGTAGAATCGTTGAAACGGAGTCACCACACCCATGAAACGTGCCGGCCTTTTGATTGTGAGCGTCCTCGTGGCCGCAGGTCCCTCGGCCACGCCGATCCACAGTCAGGCGCCCGCGGCGCAGGAGGCCCGGCTCCTTCGCTTCCCCGCCATTCATGGCAACCAGGTCGTGTCCACTTATGCCGGGGACCTGTTCACGGGACCGAACAACATCGTCATCGGCTGGAAGAACGCGAACCACATCCGGTTCCGCTCACGGCGGACCGAGTGGAAGGTCTATTTCGCGTCGGACCGGGACGAGCGCGGGCGGATGAACCTCTACAGCTACGACCTCGATCTCCTGAAGAAGAGCCCGGTGAAGATGCCGCCTCCCCCGCCCTATCCGATCAAGAAGTAGGGCCAGGGGTGGAGACACCAGCAGGATCCGGGGGCTGGCGGTGGTTGACGCCGCTGGCCCCGCTCCGCCGGGGCGTCGCGCGTCACGAGACGCTGCTCTGGTGGCTCCACAGTCTCTACGTGCTGGCCCTCGGCACGGGGATCATGTGGCTCGGAGGACGCAACTTCTCCTGGCTGCGCTATTCGGGGTTCTACATCCTCGTCATCTGGATCTCGAGCGTCTTTCTCGCCGAAGTTGTACACAGCCGCGAAGGCGTGTGGTGGAACCGCGCGCGCCTGGTGGTCAACTACGTCAACAAGAACCTGTATCAGCAGCTCCTCTTTTTCATTCTGCCCATCTACGCCGGCAGTGCCACCCTCCGGTCGGGCAACATCCTTTTCGTGATCGTCCTTGGCGCGTCGGCCGTGCTCTCGACCATCGACATCGTCTACGACCGGTTCGTGTCGATGAGGCGGACGCTCTCGGCATGGTTCTTTGCCTTCAATGTCTTCGCCGTCGTGAATGTCGCCCTGCCGGTCCTCTTCGGCATCAGCACGCACCGGGCGCTGCGGGCGGGTACCCTGGCAGCCGTCGTCGGCTTCGTGAGCATCGCCTGGCGACTGTCGCGCCTGCGGCACGGACGTGCGTGGATCGGGATCGTGGCTGGCGCCGCGCTTCTCGTCTGGGCCACCGAGAGTATGCGCCCCTTCGTGCCTCCCGCGCCGCTCCGGCTGACGTCAGCAGACTTTGGCCTCGGTCTTGATACGCGAACCCTCCGCGTCACGGATGCCGTGCCCGCCCTGCCTCCGCGTTTCGAGGGCCGCATCTTTTTCGTGACGGCCGTGCGGGCCCCTCTCGGCTTGAAGGACCGCGTGGAGCTGCGCTGGTACCGCGGATCGCGGCTCGTGTCGGCCTCGGCGCCGCACGACATCGCGGGCGGGCGGCGCGAAGGGTTCCGCCTCTGGAGCGCTCTCGTCGTCAGGCCGGGTGCCGGCGAGGGCCCGCTCCGGCTCGACGTCGTTACCGAGGCCGGGCAACTCGTCGGCCGGGCCACGCTTTCCGCACGCCGCTGACACATCCGCCACCGCCCCGGTGTCTCGATCTGTGACAGTGGCGCACACCGCCACCATGCCCGCTGCAAAGACAAATGCGGCAGCCGATCCGCTCGACGGTCACGGCCGTGTTCGTGAACGAGGCACGTTCGAGAGCCGTGTGTCCTGAAACCTCACACTTCTTGTAGCTCGACGGCCCGGAGGCCCCGTGCCGCGTGGCTTCGGGCCAGGCCGATCCGCCAGTTTCCAGCCGAAAACGCCCAATTCTTCACACGGTGTCTCATTCCGGACCCCCTGGCACGGCTCTTGAGACAGTGGTGAACGAGATTGAGGCGTCTGTATGCTGAATCGATTCTCGACACCGACCGTTCCGGGCCCGCTCACCACCACGGATGCGGGACGAGCCAGCCCTCACGCCCGCACGCGCTTCATGGCGCTGGTGCAGTCGCCCCTCCGATCGGGTCTCGTGCGGTATCTGGGCGCCCGGCCCCACGACACCTACGACATCGAGTCACTGATGCAGACCTTCGGGCGCATCCGCGTAGACGTGGCGAACTGCCTGCGCGAGTTGGTGAACGGCGGCGTCGTGCGCACGCTCAGCGCTGATCCCGTGCTGTACCAGTTTGCATGGCCGGCCGACCCGGAGTTCGCGCGGCTCCTGGAGGACTTCCTGGCGGATCGGCCCGGGGAGACCGCGGAGGATCGGTCGCCCGCGATTCAGCATTTCCGGGAGATGATCGGACGCGACGAGAAGATGATGGTCGTCTTCGAAGCGATCCGCACCGTCGCCAAGACCGATCTGTCCGTCCTGGTTCTCGGTCCCACCGGCTCGGGCAAAGAGGTCGTGGCCCGGATGATCCACGAGCTCAGCAGCCGGCAGCACGAGAACTTCCAGGCGGTGAACTGCGCGGCGCTTCCCGACTCGCTCTTCGAATCGGAAGTGTTCGGCTACGAGCGGGGTGCCTTCACGGGCGCCCACGAGCGCAAGCCGGGCCGCATCGAGTTGGCCAACCACGGCACGCTCTTCCTCGATGAGGTGGGCGATCTTTCGCCGATGGCGCAGGCCAAGCTCCTGCGTGTCACCGAAGAACACCGGGTCGAGCGCCTCGGCAGCCGCACGAGTATCGAGGTGGATTTCCGCCTGATCTGCGCCACCAACCGCCCGCTCGAGTCCCTGGTGGGCGACGGGGGGTTTCGCGAGGATCTGTATTATCGCATCAACGCCTTTGCGATTCGACTGCCCGCCCTCCGCGAGCGTCCTGTCGACATCCCGGTCCTGGCCGATCGCTTCCTCGCCCGGTATTGCGCCGCCCAGGGGCTGCCGCTGGACGCGCGACAGTTGGCGCCGGACGCGCTCCACCTCCTGGTCGCCTATCCGTGGCCGGGCAATATCCGGGAGCTGGAAACCACCGTGTCGCGCGCGGCGCTCTCGGCCCGCGACGGCATCGTTCGGGCCCGGGACCTGCAGTTCCTGCACCCGGCCGCTCCAACGGCCAGGACGGACACCCCGGTGCTGGTGCCGCTGCGCGACGTGGAACGCGATCACATCCGGAGAGTCCTCAACGCGCTGAACTGGAACAAGAAACGCACCGCGCAGGTCCTCCAGATCAGCAGGGAAACCCTGTACCGGAAGATCGCCGAGTTCGCGCTCGTCGAGGAGAAGCGCGCGTGACACCCGCCCCGCGTCCCGGCTCGGGCCTCCACAGCGCGTACATCGCGGCCGTGTTCGTGCTCGGCCTCGCCGCGCTCGTCGATGCCCTGTACACCATGCAGGTGACGCACGTATCCAGCTGGTGGATTGGCCTGGCCATTCTCACGCTGGCGTCGGGCGTGTTCACGATCAAAGTACCCGCGCTCAACGCCGCGCTGTCCGTTTCGGAGACCTTCCTGTTCATCACGGTCCTGATGTTCGGGGACGCTCCCGCCGTCATCATCGTCGCCCTGGACGGCCTGACGATTTCCCTGGTCCGCCGGCGCCGCGAGTTCCGGCATGCCGCGTTCAACCTGGCGGAGCCGACCCTGTCGATCTGGGTGGCTTCGAAGGTGTATTTCGCATTGGCCGGCGTGGGGCCGCTGTCGGTGGCCCCCGCCTCGATCGCCGTGATTGGGCTCCCGGCCCTGGTGCTGAGCGCGGTCTACTTCGCGATGAACAGCGGGCTGAATGCCCTCGCGGTGGCCAGCGAGTCGGGATCGTCTCCGTTCCCGCTCTGGCGGAAGTACTTCCTGGGTGTCTCGTTGAACTACTTCGGCGGCGCGTCCATCGCCGCGCTCATTTCCGTGCATGCGACGCACACCGCCGAACTGATCACGAGCATCCTGACGATTGCGCCACTCATCATCGTGTCGTACTTCACCTTCAGGTCGTCGATGGGGCGCCTCGAGGACGAGAACCGCCACCTTGGCGACGTCAACCGTCTGTATCTGAAGGTCGTGGAGACGCTGGCCATGGCCGTGGACGCCAAGGACCAGGTCACGCATGGCCACATCCGCCGGGTGCAGACCTACGCGCTGCAACTCGCCCGCACCATCGGCGTGACCAATCCGCTCGAGCTGCGCGCGATTGAAGCGGCCGCCCTGCTCCACGACATGGGGAAGCTGGCCATCCCGGAGCATATTCTCAACAAGCCGGGGAAGCTCACCGACGATGAGTACGAGCGGATGAAACTGCATGCTCCTCTCGGGGCTGACATGCTCTCCGCGGTCGACTTCCCCTACCCGGTCGTGCCGATTGTCCGGCATCACCACGAGAACTGGGACGGCTCGGGATACCCGGACAAACTGCAGGCGGATGCCATTCCCGTCGGCGCCAGGGTTCTCTCCGTGGTGGACTGCTACGACGCCCTCCGGTCGCATCGGCCGTATCGGCGCGCACTCTCCCCCGAACAGGCCATGGCCATTATCCGGGAACGCCGGGGCACGATGTACGACCCGGCCGTGGTCGACGCATTCGAATTGATCCAGGTCGCCATCGAGACGGAGACCGTGGACGAGCCGCTGCCCGAGGTGCTCGACCGGTTTGCCACCGCCGCCCGCGAAATGCGACGGCCTGACCCTGCGGGTTTTGCGCTCCCGCTCGAACTCAGGCTGTCCGCGACCGACATGGTCCTCCGGCTCTACGAACACCTCTCGGCCCTGGGCGCCGACGCGGGGATCGACGTGACGTGCGATACGGTGTCCCGCTACCTCCTGCGCCTCGCACCAGCCGGGCTGGTCGTGTTCTACCGCCGTGACGATGCGGCGGACGAGGTGGTGGCGACCTACGCGTCCGGCTACTGCGAAGCCCTCGTCCGGGACGTGCGGATGCCGTTGGGGCATGGCGTCAGCGGATGGGTGGCCGCCAACAGCCGCTCGGTCATCAACGCGGACTCGGCGCTGGATCTCGGTCACCGCCTCGACGGGATCGACCCCGGATTCAGAAGCGTGCTGAGCATCCCGCTGTCACTGGCACGCGGGTCTGTGGGCGTCGTCACGCTCTACGCCAGCCAGGCCCACGCGTTCCGCGAGGAGCAGCGTCAGGCCATCGAGCTCATCAGCGGCCCCATGGCCGAGGCGTTCTGCCACGCGTTGAACGCGCATCCCCAGCCCGGCGACGCGTCCGCCATCGCTGCGGCGTCCAGCGCTTCGAACGGTCCGGCGCTTCACGGGCTGCTCACCAGAGACAAGCGGCTGGTCGGCGAATTCGGCCGATCACTCGGCGTGCTATGCGTGAAGAACTTCGGCGACACCAGCGTGATGGGGCACGCCACGATGGCCGTCAACCAGGCGACACGCATTGCCGACCTGATCTTCAGGCCGACCGACGATTCCCTCGTCGTGCTGATGCCCGATTCCGATGCCGGTGCCGGCCAGATGGTCCTCGACCGTATCACCGCCGCCCTGCCGCCCGGCGTCGTGCCGCCTCCATCGGAGTCGTCACCGCTGCGTGTCGGCTTCGCGTGCAGCCCGCATGACGGCGACTCGGTCCGCCAGTTGCTCGATGCGGCCCAGCACCGGCTTGGCGAAGGTCCGGTCCCGGCGATCGCACCAGCGCCGCTGGCCCTTGTCCGCGAGAACGGAGGTCGCCCATGTCAGGCATGAGCCTCGCATCTGCGACCAGCAGCGCCCACTCGTGCGCGGCCGAGCGGACAGGATTCTCCGCACTGCCGGCTCTTGCGCAGATCGGTGTCGTCCTCGTGTCGGCGGCCGGACTGTGCTGCGCCGCGCTGGGTGTCGCAGACGTCACCATCGATCGCCTGCCGATCATGGCGGGATTGCTGCTGCTGTCGCTGCTGACCTCCACCGCGAGGATCGATCTGCCGCTGACCAGCGGCGGATCGACGTTGTCCTGGGCGTACATCACGAATGTCCTGTCGATCCTGCTCGTCGGGCCGTGGTCCAGCGTACCTATCGCCCTGGCAGGCGCCTGGTGCGGAGGCACGTTCAGGGCCAAGGGCCCGATCGCCTGGTATGAGTCCCTGTTCAGCATGGGCACCACGGCGATGAGTGTCGCGCTGTCCGGCCTGGTGTACCACAAGGGTCTGGAGATTCTGCCAACGGAGTACTGGACTGGCGTGGCTGCCGCGGCGGCGGCAGCGTCCGTGTATTTCCTGCTGGACGCAAGCCTGCCTGGATCGGTGATGACGGTCTCCGCGCGCGGTACGGGGCGCGGCGTGCCGAGCCCGGACGTCCTCGGACGTGCGCCGAGCTACTACATCGGCGCCGCCCTTGCCTTCCTCGTCGCCGAGGTCGCCAAGGGGGGCCAGTACTGGTGGGCCGTCGCGTTCGCCTTGCCGATGTACCTGATCTACCGCAGCTACCGCGCCCACGCCGATCGCATCGCTGAGGAGCACCGGCAGGTGTGCGAGATGTCGGGCGTGCATCTGGCCATGGTGGAAGCCCTGGCGCTGGCCATCGAGGCCAAGGACAACACATCCCAGGCTCAGGTCACACGCATCCAGGTCTACTCCGAGGGCCTCGCCCGGGCCCTGTCGATGACCGAAAACGAGGTCCGCGGAGTCAAAACGGCGGCGTTGCTGCACGACATCGGGAACCTTGCGGTGCCTGAGCACATCCTGTCGAAGCCCGGCCGTCTCACCTACGAAGAGTACGACCGCCTGAAGATCCACCCGCGGGTGGGGGCGGACATCATCAAGTCCGTGCCGTTCCCTTATCCCGTCGCACCGCTGGTCCTGGCGCACCACGAGCGCTGGGACGGCCGCGGATACCCTGCCGGAATCAAGGGCCGGGACATTCCCGTGGGGGCGCGCATCCTCTCGGTCGTCGACTGCTTCACGTCGATGTTGACCGAACGTCCGTACCGGCCCTCGCACACCTACGCGGAAGCGATCGCGACGCTGCGGGAAAACGGCGGGTCGACGCTGGACCCCGACCTGGTCGAGAAGTTCATCGAGATCCTGCCGGCCATCGAGGCCCAGTTGCACACCGTCAACTCCGCCTCGCAGGCGACCGCGGTCGCTGCCAGGGAGAACGCCCAGGACGGGCCCACCACCGCCCTCGAGGACATCGCGGTGGCACACCGCGAGGAGCACATGCTCAGGGACATCGGCCAGTCTCTCAGTTCCTCGCTCCGCGTGTCCGACGCGCTGTCGCTCATTTCAACACGACTTGTCAGTATGATGCCGCTCGACGCGTGCGCGCTGTTCCTGGTGGACCCGGACTCCCAGCTCTTCATGTGCTCGCATGTCGTCGGCTCGCACCAGGATGCGATCCGGGGGACGACGGCCGGGACGCTCGAGAGCCTCGGGATGGCGCTGCCCAGCGCGGCCGGCTCCGTGCTCGGGACGACCGTCCGGCTGCAGTCGCTCACGGTGGCCCCGCTCGTCACGGAGCGCGGCACGATCGGCGCGCTGGCGGTCTACCATACCGAGCGCAACCCCTTCACGCCGGACCATCGTCGTCTGTTGACCCGCGTGGCCGCCCACGCCGCCAACGTCATTGCCAACGCCCTCGTGTTCGAACAGGCCCAGGAGCAGTCGCTGACGGACGTGCTGACGGGCCTGCCGAACCGGCGGTACCTGGACCAGCACCTCGGCCAGGAGGTCGCGCGCGTCCAGCGGCACGGCGGGCAACTGTCGGTCCTGGTGCTCGACATGGACGGCTTCAAGCAGATCAACGACGAGTTCGGGCACCAGGCGGGCGATAGCGCACTTAAGGAAGTGTCACAGGTGTTGCGCGCAAGCCTCCGCGTCTACGACGTCTGTGCCAGGTTTGCGGGCGACGAGTTCGTCCTGGTGCTTGGTGATTGCGGCTCCGTGCAGGCGGAACGCCGGCGCAAAGACCTGCAGCGGGCCATTTCCGCCCTCTGGGTGGAACCGCTGCCCGGACGCATCGTCCCGCTGGCCGTCAGCATCGGCGCCGCCACCTTGCCGGACGATGCCGACACGGTGGATCGGGTGATCAGCGTGGCGGACCAGCGCATGTACCGGGACAAGGCGCAGCGAAAGCGCCTGGGCTCGGAGCGCGACACGTTGACCCCGGACAGCCTCTGGCACTAGACATCTTCCAAAGCCGAGATCGTGACGAATGAGGCAAGTTTCTGGCGTGCGCTTTGGAATCTGTCTCACGTGCGGGCATACGCTGGACGCGTTCAGCGGGTCTGCTGGTATGATCGCGATCCAGTTCCCGCATGCCCCACGTCTTCGAAGACTTCGCCAGGATCGCCGAGCGGTTCCCCGACAGGGTCGCCGTTGAGTTCTGCCACCGCGCGGACGTCGACACCTGCACCTACGCGGAGCTCGGCGGCGTCGCCCGCCGGCTCGCCGTCGCCCTCGCCGGCGCCGGCGTCGCGAAGGGGTCGCGCTGCGCGATCCTGGCTGACAATGACGCCCGGTGGTGCGGCACCTACCTGGGGATCCTGCGCCTCGGCGCCATCGCGGTCCCCCTCGATACGGCATACCACGCGTCGCAGGTACGAACCGTCCTGGTCGACAGCGGCGCCAGCGTGCTGTGCACCTCCGCCCGGTTTCTGGGGACGGCACGCGAGGCGATGGCGGCCATGTCACCGGCGCCGGAGCTCCTGCTCCTTGCGGGCACGGCCCCCGGCGTGCGCGACATCGATGCGGGTCCCCGCTCGGAGGTGCCGCCGGACCTTCCCCCATGCCCCGCGACGGTCTCCGATCCGGCGGTCATGCTCTACACGTCGGGCACGACGAGCGACCCCAAGGGCGTGGTGTTGACGCACGGGAATCTCCTCGCCGAAAAGGCCGCGGCCCTCCGCGTGGTTCATCTCGACGAGCACGACACGATCCTCGGCGTCCTGCCGCTCTTCCACGCGTTGGCCCAGGTGGCGAACCTGCTGCTCCCGTTCACCGCCGGCGCCCGCGTCGTGTTCCTCGAGACCATCAACAGCACGGAGATGATGCGGGCGTTCACGGAGCGCCGAATCACCGCCTTCTGTGTCGTGCCGCAGTTCTACTACGTGCTGCATCAGCGCATCATGGACCGGGTGGCCGCGTCACCGTTCCCTGTCCGCGTCGCCTTCCGCTCGCTGCTCGCCGTCAACACCCGGCTCCGGGCACACACGGGCATCAACCTCGGGCGCTTCCTGTTCACGCAGGCGCACAACGCCCTGGGCGGGCGCATGCGGGTCATGGTGTCCGGCGGGTCGCGCTTCGATGCCCGGATTGGCCGGGACCTGTACGGCATGGGTTTCAACATCCTGCAGGCATACGGCCTCACGGAGTGCTCAGGTGCGGCGACCGTCATGCGGCCCGGTGACCCCCACGTCGACGCGGTGGGACAGGCACTCGACGGCGTCGAGATCCGGATCCTGCACGAACCCGGGGACGGGCAGGACCGCGAGCATCCCGACGGAGAGGTGCTGATCCGGGGACCCATCGTGATGGCCGGCTACCACCATCGGCCGGACGTCAACGCGGTCGCGTTGAGGGATGGCTGGCTGCACACCGGCGATCTCGGGTATCTTGACGCCGATGGACGGCTGTACATCACCGGTCGCAAGAAGGAAATCATCGTGCTCGCCTCCGGGAAGAACATCTATCCCGAGGAGGTCGAAGCCCATTACGCGCAATCACCCTTCATCAAGGAGCTGTGCGTTCTGGGCATCGCGCTGCCGGATGAACCGTCCGCCGAGCGGCTGCACGCCGTCGTCGTCCCGAACCTCGACACCATGCGCGAGCGGCACATCGTCAACTTCCGGGAGATCATCCGGTTCGACATCGAGGGACTCTCGCTCGCCTTGCCCCACCACAAGCGCGTCCTGAGCTTCGATGTCTGGCTCGACGACCTCCCGCGGACGACCACGCGGAAGCTGAAGCGCCACGAGATCGAGCGCCGCTATCGCGAGCGGCAGGCCGCGCCTGAACGGCAGCCGGAGGGAGCCGACTGGAGCGACGCGGACCAGGTCTGGGCCGCGGACCTCACCGTCTCGCGGATCCTGTCGACGATTCGGGCGACCGCCACCCGCGGCGCCGCCATCACCCCTGACGCGAACCTGGAGCTCGACCTCGGCCTGGACTCGATGGAGCGCGTCGAGCTGCTCTCCAAGCTCGAGCACGACCTCGGCGTGGACGTGTCCGAGGAGGCGGCGCAGCGCATCTACACCGTGCGGGACCTGGTGGACGCCATGCACCCGCTGACCGCCCCGGGCGCCGCACCGACGTCCGCAGCGGTCGACCCATGGGCGCGGGTACTGACCGCGGACGAGTCGGACCCTGTCCTGGCCGCCATTCTGAAGCCGAAGCCGGTCTTCGGTGTCTTCGCCTATCTCGTGGTTCGCGCCCTGCACGTCTTCGCCAGGGTCTTACTCGGCCTTCGCGTCACGGGGAGAGAGCACCTTCCCGCCGAAGGCCCGTTCCTCATCAGCCCCAATCATCAGAGCTACCTCGATGCGTTCCTGCTCGTCGGGGCGCTGCCCTACGCCACTTTCCGACGGCTGTTCTTCGTGGGCGCGAGCGAGTACTTCGAGACCCCGTTCACGAAGAAGCTCGCGGAGTGGATGAACGTCGTGCCGGTCGATCCGGACGCGAGCCTGTTGCGTGCGATGCAGGCCGGCGCCTTCGGGCTTCGTCACAATCGCGTGCTCGCCCTCTTCCCCGAAGGCGAACGATCGCCGGACGGCGCTCCGCGGCGCTTCAAGAAGGGCGCGGCGATCACCGCCCTCCAGGTGGGCGTTCCGATTGTCCCGGTCGCCCTTCACGGCCTGTCCGACGTCTGGCCCCGCGGGAGAAGCCTGCAGTGGCACACCCTGCTGCCGTGGGCCGGCACGCGCTGCGACGTGCAGTTCGGACCGCCGATCAGCCCCGGCGGCGTGGCATCCGCGGCCGGGTCAGACAGGTACGAGCAGCTCACCGTCACGCTGCGTGCGGCCGTCGTGCAGATGTGGGACGCGCTGGACGAACGACGACGACGCCGGTGACCGTACACGGAGAAGCCCGGCCGCCGGCTGACACGCCAGCGTTCCGGGCCCTCCAATCCCGAACCGCGAATCCCGTTCGTCATTCCGGCGGAAGCCGGAATCCAGCACATCCGAACCTGGACCCCGGCTTTCGCCGGGGTGACGGGGCGGGTCCCGAGTCCCGCTTGCCCCGGTTCTACTTTTCCCAGGGCAATCCGGGTCTGCCGAAGTGCCCGTAGTTGGTCGTCTTGCGGTAGATGGGCCGAAGCAGGTTCAGCCGCTCGATGATCGCCCGGGGCCGGAAGTCGAAGGTCCTGACGAACTCGACGGCCGCCCGTTCTTCGCCCGTGCCGAAGGTGTCGACCTTGATCGAAATGGGCTGGGCCATGCCGATCGCATACGCCACCTGGATCTCGGCCCGTTTCGCGAGGCCCTTCTTGACGATCTGGCGCGCGACGAACCGGCAGAAATACGCGCCGGTCCGATCCACCTTCGACGGGTCCTTTCCGCTGAAGGCCCCGCCGCCGTGGCGCCCGACGCCGCCGTAGGTGTCGACGATGATCTTGCGGCCCGTGACGCCGCAGTCGGCGGACGGCCCGCCCTGGATGAAGCTGCCCGTCGGATTCACGAGCACCTGGACGTCCTTCGTGAACCACTTGCCCAGAACCCGCGGCGCCAGCGTCGTCTGCACGTACCGCCGGATGCCGTCCTGCTTGATCTCGGCGGTGTGCTGCGTCGACACCAGCACGTGCGACACCCGCACCGGCGCGCCGTTCTCGTACACAACCGAGACCT
>Ga0315292_10000906_pt1 | contig 15005 bp, 13 predicted proteins | sample YL17G13_0_MG_FD_204029 | JGI IMG/M metagenome (GOLD analysis project Ga0315292, IMG submission 204029) | Sediment microbial communities from Yellowstone Lake, YNP, Wyoming, USA - YL17G13_0 | ecosystem: Environmental > Aquatic > Freshwater > Lake > Sediment | place: USA: Wyoming | collected... | reverse complement strand
TAAAATAATTTATAATGCGGAACACAAAGTGTCTTTTGTTTTTATGAATTATTACAACATCTTTCTTGAAGTCAAATATCATTTTATCAGCTAATTCTGGAGATACTGTTATTATCGAATTAGATTCGGGAGAAATTTTAAGAATAATTTCTCTCAGCTGTGACAATGGAATGAAAAATGCTTCATGGACGAAAAATGAAACCAGACATATTTTTTGGGGTTTTCGTTCCATAGAAATACCAGAATTTTAGTTTCTTAAATTTTCATAAGCAATAACTAATCTTTTTTCCATTATCGTCCAGCTATACTTTTGCTCATATGCTTTTCTTCCATTTTCTCCAAAGGTATTACATAATAGTGGATTATCTTTCAATTTTAAGATTGCCTGTTTAATTTCCTCTATATTTCCATACTGGACGATAACCCCACAGTTTGAATCTTTTACAATTTTTGTCATTGAACTGCCATCACTTACAATAACAGGCTTTGAAAAACACATGGATTCAAAAAGCTTATTTGGACTTGCAAAGACATTATTGGGAATCTTTGGATCATAGAGAATAAAAATTGTATCCGCTTTTGAAGTATATTCCAGTATCTGTTCGTGAGGAACCATTTCCAATTGCAGCTGAATATTTTTGGTATCACGGCATAATTCCTTAATTTTTTCACCATATTCCAAGGTACCGGGATACCCCATAAGGATCAATTTTACCGTCTCGTCATTCAACGCTTTCACTGCAGTTATTACGTGATCCACCCCTCGATCTTCAAGAAGAATCCCTCCAAAAAAAACAATAAAATCATCTTGTTTAGTTCTTTTGTGATTAGACAAGCTTTCATTTTCAACAATGGGGGAGTTGTAAACTGATATAATCCTCCGATGGGAATTCCCAATTTGTTCAATTCTGGCATCATCCACAATTATTATTGAATCTGCATATTTCATTAAAAATTTATCAATTTTGGTGAAAAATTTTCGACAAAATTTTTTGAATAGGGGAAAGTCAATTGTTTCACCGTAGAAATCATAAATATCATAAATTATGGGTTTTCTCTTTAATTTCGCGATAATTAATGAGGGGAGGTAAGAATCAAAATCTACTGCATGGATTATGTCAAAGTCATTGAATAACAACTGGATAATATCAAACATCCACCAATAGGGTAATACAAACGGAACTTTAATCGAACCCGGTGCTGCATTTAATGAAAATATTATCCTGTTGGATCGCTGGTTGGATTTTGATAGAATGCATCGACCCCGATTCCAACCGATAATGGTGATATCGTACTTAATGGATAGAGCAGCCATCTCTTTTTCAAGTCTGATATCGGGATAATGAGACCTGACTGCAATAATTTTTTTTTTAATGATAACCACCAGAACCAATTGAATCGAGTATGGTTTCGAATTTTTGGGTAATTGAATCCCAACAATAATTTTCAATAAAGGTATTAGCATTTTGTTTGTTTATAGATATTTGTTGATTTGGTAAAACCATAATTTTTTCAATATCCGGGTTGAAACATCCACATAAATAACACCGATTCCTTCTCAAAATTCCTTATAAATCCCAGATTATCTTGTTGAGATTACCGGTTTATTCCTGCTAAATACTTTTCATTTTGGGTAAAGTCCCAATCCAGCACTAAAATTTTTCATACTTACAACGATATTTTCGAAAAATTTTTATAACTTAAACTGAAATGAAAAAAGTAACTATCGTTCACAGGTATCACTTTTTCGTGTGATAAAGCCAGTAAACAGGCCTATCTCAATACGGAGGTCGCCACAGCGGCGGGGGAGGAGGCATTGCCGAAGCCCCCAGAAGCGTGAAAACTATTGATCGAAGTGTTATTTACGGAAAATTTTATGTAAAAATTATGTGTTAAACTGGTAGTTTACCCTCATTTTTATTGAAACGATATTTTATTGTTGTAAGCTGGCAATAAGCAGATATTCGCAGCCCCGATAAATGCAGGGATCTCGGAAATGAAGCCTTATTCCGATGAAATTCTATGATGAAAGGTAGATATTTTTTATTTGAAATATCATTGCCGGTAGAGTGTGTTGTTGTTTATCTTTCCGATATATCGTATCCTGCAAAAAACATGGCAAGAAATTCGATTACATAAAATTTCGGCTCTCGATATCCTGGCAAAATATGAATCGAGTATATCGGATTTGCTCTACATGTGGAAAGGTAAAGACAGCTCCAGAGAATCGTAATGCCCCGACCTTAACCTTCAGGCGCAATCGTTAGGAGATTAAAACCCCCATTTGAATAAATAAGGCTGGCACCGGAATCATGTTTCAATCGTTCAAAATCCTGAGAGAAAAACCGGTATTTTGCCATCTCCGGAACGTAATCGGTATATATTACCGTATCTCTCTGCGTAATAATGAGATTTGTCGTTTGGTTGTATGAGAAGACTATTGATGGAAACTGATCGTATCCAAAGTGCCACGGTGCAAGATCTTTTCCATCTAAATACCACGAACGAATATTTTGTGCAGCTTTCTCTTCAGGTGTCAGTAGCAGATCAGCAAACCTCCCGGGTGCAGTTGTGAGTCCAGATATGGGTTGCGTGACATTACGGTATTCAAATAAAAAACTCATACCGGAAACCTCGGAATGTGATGTCTGAGCATTTAAGATCATATTATAGGGGGAGTAGTACAGATTGAGCATTCCGGACAGGAACAGGCCAACTAGCAAAACTATTACAACGACCCTGGTCAATCCTGGTATGAAACGCTTTTTGCTGTCACGACTCCAGATTAAGATATGTGATATGAGATAGGCTGCAAAAACCGTTCCCAGAATCGCTGTGTACGTGACAAATCTGAGAGGACCAAAACCAAGGTGAAAAAAATATAACACTACGAGGAAAATGCATAATATTCCCCAAGGCCCGTATAATAAAAAAACAGTGTTCTGGCCTTTCGTTTTGCCAACCATTTTCCATAGCAAGGCGAAAGCAAGTACCGAGATAATTAAAAGAATTATTGGATTGCCGTACTGCTTCAGGACAATCTCCCCCACATTATACCCTAATCCCTTCGCGTAAGAAACCTGATCAAGCAGAGATGTTAAATATGATGATCCACCTTCAGCAATGATCTTACTCCACATCTCAAGTATTGTCCAACGCCACGAAGAATACATGGACTGCCAAAAATTAAACCATATTAGTAAAATCAGAGCGGGTATCAAAACTTTTAAGTTTATCAGCCTGTTTAATTTCAGGAGACTGAGATCTCTCTTGAGAAAAACATTCCATGCATCATGCAATGCATAAGGTATCCAGAGTGTTAACAGGCATAATCCAATAAATACTGAGGGTACTGGATGGAATACCGGAAAGAGTATTAGCATAATACAAAATAATACTGTCCAAGAAATATCACTACTTTCAAGATATTTGAACATCAGAAAAAGTACGAGCGGAATGAACAGATTGGCCCAATAATTAGGAGTAAGATTGAGATAGAAGTACCCGTATGAAAATGTGCAGCTGATAATTACTGCGATGACGGGTTCGATCTGATGGGAAGACAGGAAACGGACAAAAATGTAGATAAAAAAAACAACGAGCAGACTATAAAAAAAAGGGATCAGCTTACTTAACAATATCGGATTAAGTGTTGTTACAAGACTAATTTCAGACAGGAAAATATGAGTTATTGGATAAAATAATGTTTCGGGCAGATGTCCATCCCGAAGGATCTCATTCGTCCATCCAATATGACTGGCGGGATCTCCCGATATGGCCCACATAAAATATCCCCGGATAATAAAAAGACCCAGGCAAATTGCATAACAGAGGAAAATAAGCAATAATCCATATTTCCAGAGATTGCCCGAACCTGCATTGGAGCCAGATACAGACAGGATAACGAGGGTGATCCCAACAATCACTGAAGATATCAGAGCAATCCAGAGCACCAAAGGTGTAGAATAAAAAATTGAGGATTCATAACCTTTCGAGGGGGCATTCCAAGTTATAATGAGCGAGAATGTAAGAAATAAAAACAGGACTATCAGGATACTTTTCCAAAAACCCTGACCGGAAATTTTGCCGCTACCGAACATGGCTATCCATAGTCTTGATACATTTCATTCACGTTCCACGACTTTCTTAAAGGTAACCGTTTGTTCAATAAGCAATTTTTTTAATTTCAGCATTTTTTAAATAAAAATCCACATAAATACTCTATTTCACTTCACATTTAGAAGTGTTGTTTTTTCATTTTCACTCATATTTCATCAAACGTTCTCTTCCATAGTTTTATTGATTTTTCGGGATAATTTCTCTCCAGATCATTTTATTTGTTGTCATCGCAATTTTTCTCAGATATAATCCCTTAAGGCTCTGCAGATATTTTCCACGATACGCCTCGGGGAGTTTTTTCCACGATAAATCCCGTTTCTCAATCTTTACTAGATTCTGGTATTGTTCCAACTTTTGACACAATAACCGCAGATCCGCTTCCCATTGCTACGAATAGAATATTAGGTATTCTTTTGGAATCCTAGGGGAGGATCAGAAGTCTCAGACGGTTCAGGTATTCGAAGAACCAGGCCCCCCACGTCGGTGACCCGGTTGACGTTTCGTTGAACTGAACGGCTGTCGGTGGAGTCCCGGAAGTCACATTGCTCGTAAACGATGATACCGGTTTTACTACAGGAGGAGAACTGGTCCTGACCTGCGCAGTCGATGAGTTAATCTCCAACGAAGATTCATCTACAAACTCAAAGTCATAGAGAGTTAAATCGTGCAGTCCGGACATATTTGATCCGTATGGGTCAATACGACTGTCCTCCTCCACCGTTAAAGACAGACCATACGATCCTCTATCACGGATAATTACACCATACGTTTTCAGTGCTTCTGCAATTATTTTTGCCTGGGTTCCCATTCTGGAAGTATCAACACTGGATTTTAATCGCAGTCTGGCACTATACGGCGGCCATGTATTATCACTTTGTGGTTTGTTTTCTGGCGGGCGGTGAGATCCGGGCCATAGTACAGAATAGTTTATTAACGCTATCACGCCACCAGCGGCATGATCAATGTGTCCTGCGTTTAATTCATCATACTTTATAAGACCTGCAATAACGGGCAAACCGGATGCACTTATTGAAGCCAATCCGTAAGGGGGGTGTGCAACAGGGTCAGGCTGTATACGATAATCATTCGTCAGGTTCCACACAAATTCCCCGTTACAACTCCACGAATTATCTGATGCTTTTGCTGCCTGGAAGAATTCATACGCCTTTTTTTCGTCAGTGTCAACGATGATCAATATATTATCATCCTGACCTGAATCATCTTGAACTTTTAACGTGGGTGTAAACGGCGCAGCAATTTTATCCGAATTGCCCCGCGGTCCATTCTGATCCCTCCATGTCGTTACATTAGTGTGTGCTACAGACGAGTTAACCCAGTTTATTGGAATTTGGTTGTATGCCCAAATATTAGTGGGTACGCGATAGCAAAATGTACCGATTCTACAGTGTGCGATGGAATAGTCTGCAATTCCATTAATCCATTGGTCTGAATATTCGTGGACGGGCAAATTCGTAATTGGATAATTCCATACATGGTCCGGAGGGAAATAGGTCAGTCCGTGCGAATCTCCTGTTGAAGAACTGACATTGATAAATGTTATCTGATCGCTCATATCATACCCATATGAATTCGATGCGTTCAACCTGATGGAGAAGTTACCTACACCAAACGTCTTTATTGGGCTCTTGGATGCAGAGAACGCTACCCACGACTTGTTCCCTGTAGTATTATTGAAACTCCAACTCCAACTCGTCGGCATGTTCGTTGAAGTGTCCGCAAACTCAACATTTAGGAGTGATTTCCCAGAAGTCGCACTTGGCGTGAATGAAGCTACCGGGGCTTGACCCGCAGGAGTAAATGATGATACCGGTAGACCCGATGCAGATACCCCGGCTACTAACAGACCAAACAGTATTATCACGCCAAGGAAATGAACATGAGTATTGTCCGGAAAAAAAATCATGCGGGAGATTCCTCCCCGGCAAACCGGAGATAAAACAGGAAACCTGGCACTAATGTAAGTGAATGAATCAAAACGCAAATTTTTGCCTGTTTAGATTGAAATGTTTTCACTCTCATTTCTATCAGCTTTTTATTAACAAATTATTTAAAATCAACTCAAAATCTTCTACAATCTTATCCCATGAATAATTTTCAATAAATTTTTTTGCTTTATCTGATAATTCGTCTATCTCCTCATGTGACAATGATAAAACTTTAGGAATGATGTCATAGGGCGTATTTATATATATAACCCCGTTAGACATTCCAAATTCTAAAAAGATCCCCGAAAGACGTGTTGCAATTACCGGTTTATGCATAGCCAAATATTCATACATCTTTATTGGGACAATATCCTTCATGATTTCATTATTATACGCTGGTAAAAGACAGATATCAGCTGCACCGATTAATCCGGGGATCTCTTCGTAGGGCTTCTTTCCGGTAAGGATTACCCGATCTGCCATTGCATTGCTCTGTACAATTTTTTTCAATTCAGGATAATAATCCCCCTCACCGACAACCAGTAATTTCAGATCAGGATGCTTTTCTTTTTCCGATGCCATATCCAAAACAAGTTCTTTTAAACCGGAAAAATCATATATCCAACCCATAAAAAACAATACAAAATCATTATTTTTTATTCCATATTTCTCCCTTACTGCCATCACATTAACGGTTAAACGATTAAAACGATTAAAATCGATACCTCCTGGTACTATAGCGATATGATGAGGATCTGCACCTAATTCTATTAAGGAATCGATCAATCCTTTATTGATCGTAAAAATAATTCTGGATTTTTGAATAATCTCTTTCTCAATATATTTGGCAATCGGTATGAAAGGAGAAGGGATACTTAAGAGATGAACAATATCTACCCAATAATACGCATAGGGAATATTTTTCCTCTTTGCTAAAAGAGCTCCCCAATAATTACTAATTACACTGGAATAACCGATAATTACATCAGGTTTGAATTTTTGTATCTGTTTTCTGATCTCAAAATATGATGAATATGAAAAGGAAATATAGTCGAGAACAGGAATTTTCACAAAAGCTGGACGAATATAGTGAATGAATGCACCTGAATAAAATCGATTTACCTCCTGATTATCAATTCTTTCTGAAATTATTGAAAATTTCTCCTCTTTCCATAGTTGATCGAATCCAATAACTACTATTTCATGACCCCGTTTTGACATCAATTCCATCAAATGGTGCTGTTGATGAGGTCCTTTTTTTTGCCAATCTGCATCTTGTAACAGAAGAATCTTCACTCAAATCACACCGAAATAATATTGAACGAATATTGTATTATCCCTTCTTTTCTGCGCCAATAATGGCTACTCGCAATGTATCTATGAATTATCCGAGATTTAAATTTCCGCACTCTTCTCTATATTTGCCCGGTTCTCTTCAAACCATACGTGCACCTGTTTGAGGCCGTCTTTAAATTTCATTTTGGGTTTATACCCTAGTTTCTTCTCCGCTTTGGTGATGCAGGATAGAAGCCGGGTTTTGACATCCCAGTCCCGGCGGGGAGCATATCTGATTGCAGCTGGGTTATTCGTTAATTCGTTCACAAGGTTTGCCATATCAATGACCCGCTGTTCCTTACCTGCACCGAGATTGAACGCTTCACCGATTGCTTGTTCTTTAATTCCCATTGCAAGGAGTCCTTGGACAATATCCCCGACATATGTCCAGTCACGGGTTTCTGTTCCATCACCGGTGATGGGGAGCGGCAGTCCTTTCATAGCCCAGAAAAAGAAGTTGGGGATGACATTCCGGTATTTTCCGGGAACTTCGCCAGGGCCGAATGAATTAAAGAATCGTGCGTTCACGATAGGCATACTGTAGAGATTGTGAAAATAATTTGTGTAGAGCTCTCCGAGAAGTTTCGTGACCTGATACGGAGTGTGGAGGTGAATTGAAACATCGTGTTCTTCAAACGGCATCTTTGATTCAAGACCATAGACCCCGCAACCTGAAGAAGAGTACACAAACCGTTCAACATTCACGAGCTGGGCATACTGGAGCACTTTTAAGATACCAATCCCATTTACCATCAGGTCTTTTTCCGGGTTATCGACCGAGTTCTGGTTTGCAAAGTGGGCGGCGAGATGATAAACAATATCCGGTTTTGCTTTAAAAGCCCATTTCAGGTTTTCATCATTCAGTATATCTCCCCGAATGAACTGAATTTTCGGACTTTGCGGGATATTCCATTCATAGGATGACGACAGATTGTCAAGGATGATGATCTTTTTTGTATCATAGTCATCCAGTGCTTTGACAAGATTACCTCCGATTGCTCCGGCTCCACCAGTTACAAGAACCGTCTTACCTTTGAAACCATCCTGTAGTTCATTCATCGTACATCATTCCGTAATTCGATAATACCATTTCATCCATCCTACGGTCCGCTTGATCCCCTCATCCGGGGATACTTTCGGGGTATGTTTAAGATCTCGAACAGCCTTCGAGAAATCCATTGTTTTTACTTTTGTGGTGAAAGGTTCTGCTTCTTCATAGGTTACAATAGAGTCGTCTCTTCCAACCTCTTTAAGGATGAGGTCCGAGTAATCCTTGATATCCTTCTCCCATTCTGGTCTTCCCCCTACATTATACACTTCCCCAGGGATGAAACTTTCAACAATATTTGCCCAAGTCCTGCAGGAATCTTCAACAAAATCGATGATTCTCTTATGACCTCTAAATACCGTATAGGGTTTGTCAAAGAGTGCATGGTAAATGAATTTCGGGATGAAGCCCCGGTAAGGATTGTAATGTTCATGAGGACCATAGCAGTTGACAGGACGAACCCTGACCGTCTCGGTGTTAAACATCTTGGCAGAATTCATGCACATTAATTCCCCTGCCCATTTGGTTATGGCATAGTCATTCATCTGAAAGGTGTCTTTGATCGGATTATTAACCATTACATCTTCAGACATGATTCCCTCATAGTCTCCGTAGACTTCTGCACTGGAAAAAAATATCATCCGGAATTTAAGTTTTTCCTGAAGCCGGAGCATATGTTTTGTTCCAATGACATTTGTCTGCCAGAGGTTCTCGTAATAATCTTCACCATTCCATCTGCCATATTCAGCAGCAAGGTGATATACATAATCAAACCTGTCTCTGTCAAAAACGCGTTCGATCTGTCGGAAATTACGTACGTCAGCACGTATATAATTGTCTCGTTCTGTATTATACAGATCAAGAGCAAGAACGTCATGTCCCCGTTCTCGCAGCTCATTCACAAGGTTTGTGCCAATAAATCCTGCTCCGCCGGTTACCAGAATCTTTTTTGATTTCATGTTATCTAACCTCGGTGATACTGTTTATAGTAATCTCCATAAAAATACCTGTTCAGATTGCCCGAAAAATTTGCATTCATTTTCTTTCACGTACCTCATTTTAACAAAATCAACTTTTTTTAGTGCCGCTGCTCTTTAATGATCATCACCAGTGTGTTCAGCAACAGTGCAGCAATAATCAAAAGCATACCCATGATGAGACTTACCATGCTTATCATCGACATACCAAACGGGAATTTTGATGTTGCATAGTAATAGTTAAAAGCAGCAGACCCCGTCAAAAGACCTAAGGTGATAAAAAATATCCCCGGAAGTCCAAACATAATCATTGGTCTCCGATAAATGATCAGATTAATGAGGCGGGTAAATACACCTACCCCGTGAGTGACCGGGTTCTTTTTGTGTTTATGGGGTACATCATAGTTTACCGAAATAGGAACTTCCATAATCGGAAGCCCCATCGCGGAGAAGTGATCGATCATGTCCGATTCAATATTATATCCATCGGACTTGAAGTCCAGATTATCGAGAGCCTGACAGGAAAGTGCCCGGAATCCCGATTGTGAGTCCGTGACCTGGGATTTTGCGCCTATATTCGTAAAGAGATCAAGTGTCTTCTGCCCGAGCTGCCGGTAAGCAGGTATTCCTCCGTTCTTGACCAGAAAACGGGATCCGATGACAAGATCCGCCTTGCCAATACTGACTAATCCAGCGACCCTATAGATTTCTTTGGGATTGTGCTGTCCATCCGCATCGAGCATCACCGCCACCCTGCACCCTGTTTTACGGGCATGAGAGAGACCCAGAAGAAGTGCATATGCTTTCCCGGTATTATGATCGAGCCGGATTACATCAGCACCGGCTAATTTTGCTACTTCAGCAGTTCGATCAGCAGATCCATCATCAACGACAATTACACGTTCGACATACTGCCGTGTCCGAAGCACAACAGAACCAATGACTAACTCTTCATTATACGCAGGCAGGACTGCATAGAGACCCTTTTGGGGGGATTCAACGTCTTCCACCTGAATCAAGTGTAATTTATATGTTGGAGACGCATTCATTTCAAACAGCCCTGAAAATCCTTATTTCGCATTAATGAGTTTCAATTTATCATTATTTCTGCAACATTGTAAATTTTAAAAATGATATTATATAATAGGTTGCAAGGCGGTGCTGTTAGGCGGCGCTGTTTAGAGTTATAACCAATTTTAGATCGAATAGGTCCCCTTTATTACACGTCATGTATGTCAGCAATCCCGAAAGCAATTTTTGATGTATACCTGATAAACATATATGGTTCTGAGGATTCATTAATCGAATCGCGCCAGCTGAATACCTTTGAGGTCAATAGTGAGATTGGGGAAGAGTGTTCATAAATTCTGAAACCGCTGGACATACACCCTTCAGGTAAAATAATAATCCCTGGCTGTATCTTATGAGAAATCAGACATTCAGGGTTATTATAGTGTTCCCTTTTTTCTGCAAACTTCAATAATGCGATAGGCCGCATCACCCTCCCCGAAGGGGTTGTTCCATGTACGCGGAATATCAATCATCCGCACTACCGCCTCCAGTATCTTTTCCGGATTAGTACCTGCGAGAATATTGGAACCAGTATCGATTGTTTCAGGTCTTTCAGTATTTTCACGAAGAGTTACACAAGGTACTGAGAGGATGCAGCTCTCCTCCTGAACGCCCCCGGAATCAGTCAGGAGGAGAGCAGCCTTTGATTCTAATATGAGAAATTCAAGGTATCCGACGGGATCGATAACCTGGATTCCTTCGGTTGAGAGTGAGAACTCACGCACCATTTTCTGGGTTCTGGGATGCATGGGGAAAATCACGGGAAGTCCGTACTGTGCTGAGATATTTTTGAGCCCGGCCAGTATATCTGCAAGACGAATGTAATCATCAACATTCTCTGCCCGATGTGCTGTTACCAGGAAATATTCCGCAGGTTCAAGATCAAGCTCTTCAAGAGGATGCACTTTTTCTCGTCCAATCCTGATGTTCTGCTCTACAGCATCGACAATAGTATTGCCTGTTACCGTAATTTTTTCTGCAGCAATTCCCTCATGGAGCAGGTTCTGGCGTGAAATTTCTGTGGGAGCAAATAACTGATCTGATATATGATCGGCAACAATACGGTTGATCTCTTCGGGCATGGTACGATCGAAACTCCGTAAACCCGCCTCAACATGTCCGACTGGAATATGAAGTTTTGCTGCTGCGAGGGCTCCGGCGCATACGGTATTTGTGTCACCTTGCACAAGGACTATTCCTGGGGGGTGTTTCAGGAGAATATTCTCAATACCGGTAAGAATTGCCGCAGTCTGAGCACCTTGTGTCCCGGATCCAGCATCCAGTTTATATTCCGGTAAGGGGAGGTCAAGTTGTTCAAAGAAGATCCTATCCATTGAATAGGAATAATGCTGTCCGGTATGAAGCACCGAAAACTCAAGACCTTTATCGGAACATTCACGGATTACCGGAGACATTTTGATAATTTCCGGGCGCGTACCGATGACAATCAGAATCATGTGAACCACTGCAAAATCATATGTACAATCTCCCCTTGCTTTGTAAGCAAATATTCAATCCAGTACTTTTTTATCATTTCTTCCTTTATGGCAATTCTTATTTGATCTTTCACATACTGCTGGTAACAAATAGTAACCTGATGCTGAACATACCCTCTCACCGAATTACCGTTATATAATATTAACATATATGTTCTCTGGAGTAGGTGAACTGACAATAAAAGGTTGGAAAAGTTTCAGATTGAATGTGGACCCCTTATACTATTGCATTGCAGGAGCTGCATGTCTCCTGCATATGCCTGTCAGGTTCATAAAAATATTTCCGGTACAGAACTGCGATTTTTACCCCCCTTTCAAATCCTGTCATATCTGTTACACGCATAGTGAGCGTTTCCATCTTTTGTTAAATGTCTTTTGTCAGAATTCTTGTGTGAAAATCTTTTGAGAACGTCGCTGGAAATGGGGTTCGGCTTCCAAATGCAGTACGATAAATTCAGGAAAGACAATACAGTATTCACGGAAGGGATACTTACGAATAAGAAGGAGATCGCTGCAATTGCCGTGTCTATTTGGCTCATCGCCATTTTAGTTATCATGCTTCTGTTTCAGCAGTTTGACTCTAATATATTTTTTATTTTGAGTTTTATCGGTTTCCTGATGGTTGTGCTGTTCATTCAGCCACATTATAGCCGGCCCGGTTATATGCGGTTCATCTGGTATCTGATCGCCATAGGGTTCTTGATATTCGGTGCGATCATTATCCAGAAGGTGATGGATATTCTTCAATTGGAATTTGTTTACTCATTAAATACCTCGTGGAATCCGTTCTTTGCTTCAAATGTGGTATGATAGGAGGAACCTGACACCCTCCTGTGCACTAGACTGGATATCGTTTTTCCTACGTTTTTTTTAAATTACGTTATTAAATTACGGTTTCCTGGCCTCTGGAGAATCTCTCTTCATCGTGATATGAAATACTAATCACTGGTAAGATGATGAGGGGACTGTGCCTGTCCCCCATAACGCCCCTGCGCTCAAGAGCGATGATGACGTATTCCCTGTTCATGTGATATCGCATTTTTCAGGTGAGCGCAAAGCGGCAGGGGAGAAAAACCCTGTTCAGCGTTCTGCTTGTTATTGAGCATTTCTCCAGAGCCGTTTTCTGATAGTTCCTTTACCCAACAGTAATCCAAAGATTAACGTTTCGATAGCTTGCATTGATACGATCACTTCCGGTTACCTCAGGACCCGGGACACTATCGTTGAATAACAGGAACTCCACCCGATTATATCCGGTTTTCTCAACAGACAGATTCACCGGTAGTACCCTGATTTCATTATGCCCGAGTGCGAAGGATAGCCGGTTATTAAGATCCATTGCTTTTACAGAGGAGAGGTTATTGCGATAATCAAACTCCTCTTGCGTTATCCATGTTTCGATCGTGTAATTGATATTTCGGTGTTCATAGTTTCCAACTCCGGTATACATCGGGTAATTGTGTCCGGCAACTATGAAGGTTGGGTAATAATCAGCTGTCCGGTTTTCACCAAGAATGTAAAACTCAGAAAATCGTTCCCCCTCTTGTGGGAAAACAATAACATACCCTGTAGTGAGAATTGCGACAAGGATACTGATGACGAGGACTACACTGAGGAAGTGGTCTATCTTGCTTTCTCCCGATGATAACTCCTGGTGGATCGTACGTTCGAGTGCGTGAAATGGTACCTTGAACCGTTCTTCAACTGGCAGATGAGATCTTCGGTAATATGCAACAAGGATCATCAGGAGCGTGAACCCGGTTAGTGATAGTACAATGGGATCAAGCCGGATTCCCCATAGTGTGAAATTTAATACAAGACCGATCAGGGAGACAAGTGCGAAGGAAAATCCAAACGAGAGTGCGATCCTCTCGATGAGGCTGATATCACTGACTTGAGGGAAAAGTGCCGCGATAAAACAGTATCCCGGAATGAAGAGTAGAAGGGGGAGTGTAAGCACATATCTCACCGGAAGTGCATTCAGAACAGGGAGATATATCACCAGGACACTTGCAACCAGCCATATGATTATAAGTGTCAGGTCCATAAAGTGGTCCTGTCCGGAAAAAGCAGAAAAGACCTTCTTGATACGGAATTTTTCAGACAAAGGAACCACCGTTGTTTATCCCTCTTACCGCGGGAACGCTTTGGATACTTTTATTCCTCAGGGAAATCTTACACGGATAGGAAAAATTCCTGCCGGGTGTCATTGTTATTTTCAAGAAAGTATTCCCTGCCTGCTGGACTATGACTGGTTTTTTGTTCATTATTTATTCTTTTACTATTGTATGTATATTCACTGTAATAGCCTGGGGTTATTGACAAATTCTGATTATCTTAACCTAAAAGGGAAGAAAGAAACATACTGTTTTTGCCATAATCCAAAAAGCACTATCCTTATCATCGACTATTTATTGAGAATGGCGATAAATGGATGTTTTATCTTCCCTTAATTCAACGTTTCCCGAATGTATTGGAGGTAATCCGGATCTTTTTCCTGAACTCCGGAGGAAAAGTACGATAATTCATCAACCCGTGATGGAACCGGTGAATAGTATCAGCTGCACGAGAGAGACCCCGGTCATCGAGTTGAACTGCGTATTCCTGCAGTCTACCGGCATCACTCAGAGATTCTTGTAGAGTCTCGGCAATCTCTTTGTGATGTTTCCGAGTGACATTTCTGAGAACTGCCCGGATGAAGTGTACATGGCACATCTACCATGAGGAGCACAGGAACATTCTCCCTGATGTGGACTGGATTTCGGTATGGCAGTCAGAGATGATGAGATCCTTTTTGGTGAGACCTCGCTCCTTCAGGTCCGAGAATATTCCTTCCAACGTAAGTTCATGTTCTGCGTCTGCGACTCTCGCACCCAGGATCTCCTGCCGGTATCCATCAGTTCTTACGACAACAACTACGAGAAGAGCTTTGCTGACGTACTTTACTCCGTCTCTCACTTTGAAGTACGATGCATCGACGTCGAGAAATGGAATGTGGGAGTCGATGGCTCTT
>Ga0315292_10000905_pt1 | contig 15006 bp, 11 predicted proteins | sample YL17G13_0_MG_FD_204029 | JGI IMG/M metagenome (GOLD analysis project Ga0315292, IMG submission 204029) | Sediment microbial communities from Yellowstone Lake, YNP, Wyoming, USA - YL17G13_0 | ecosystem: Environmental > Aquatic > Freshwater > Lake > Sediment | place: USA: Wyoming | collected... | reverse complement strand
GGGGTGGCAGTCTACACATTCTATCCCAGACATGAACAGTACGTGCCGCCACCGACTGTCTTGACGGCCTCCCCGACGGGATACAGCGCTCAGACTTCCGCGAGCATCATCGTGACATTCAATAGGGCCATGGATGCGGCTTCGGTCGAATCATCGTTTGCCGTCTCGCCGTCCGTCCAAGGCACATTCACATGGTCCAGCTACACAATGACGTTCAGGCCGACAGAAGCGTTCCCAGATGATTCGTACTTCACAGTGACGATAGGAGCCGGCGCGAGGGACGCTACCGGGGCACCCCTGGACTGCGGCAGCTACACGTGGTCGTTCTCGACCGCGGACCTCCCCACAGTGAGGAGAGACATCGGCACGGGCGCCGGGGATTTCTGGACCGTGTATCCGGATGCCCACCCGTCGAGCGGGGAGGACGTCGCACATCCGGACTGGGTCATCTCCTCGCTCGAGCAGGGAGTTGTGCTCATCCTCGACCACAGCGAAGGGTGTTATCCGTGCATACAACAGACCCAGATATGCGAATCCGTGTACGCATCCCACCCGGAGCTGCAATACTTCGACCTGCTGTCCGGCACGGACGAGCCGTCAGCGTCTCAGGCGTTCGCGGCCTACGATCCGAACGGGGGCGTCCATTACGTACCTCTCACGATCGTCGTGACCAAGGCACAGGACGACCTCGGCAACACAGTCGTGGCCTGGCACAGCTGGGAAGGGGTGGTGGACCAGGTCACGTTGACCAGCTGGATACAGGATGCTCAGTCGTACTACGACGAATGCACGTGAGAAGGTTACCCAGATGGACCAAAGGACCCGCTCCCTCGTGATAATATCCGTATCGGTCGTCGCCGTCGTCCTGCTGGCCGGCTTCCTGATATATTGGACGGATAGAGGTTCGCGAGGAGTCTACGAACCTGCCGAAGACTTCGCCTCTACAGATTTCACGGGAACCGAGTTCTCGCTCTCAGAGAACGCCGGGAAGGTCACCATCATTCATTTCACCCAGCTGGAGAACCCGCTCTGCATCGAATGTGAGGAATACATGCGGTCCCAGATCGAGGAGCTCGAGACCCTAGTCTCATCCGACAACTCGCAGATAGAGGTCATCACTGTCAACATACGCAAGAATGCCTACTCTGAGGACGGGTGGGCAATGGCCGAGCAGTGGTATGGCGCCAACATCACCTGGCACTGGGTGGAGGAGTTCGAACCTTACGCCATATCGGGCAACTACATCCAGTTCTGGCAGTTGGACGGGGCGTTCTCGAACCCGTCGATAGTCCTGATCGATCAGGACCTCATGGTCGTCGGAGTCCACCACGTGTACTGCATAGGCAAGGGAGTCATAGACGGAGTGCAGGGCGCGGAATCGCTGGCACAAGATGCCGAGAGCATACTCTCAGGTGCCTGGGTAACAGACCAGGATGACGGTGCTGCGTGGGGTGGAGCGACGGTGGGTGGGATGTTCCTGCTCGGGATCGTGACCTCGTTCTCGCCGTGTTCGATCGCGCTCCTCATGGCAGTGATATCCTTCGTCGGGGCGGCGTCCATACGCAACAAGGAGCAGAGATCGGAGGAGCCTCTGCTCGGTGTTGGACTGAGGATAGGCATAGCCTTCACGATCGGCACGGGAGCAGTCTTCCTCGTCTTCGGGCTGTTCATATCCTACATGGGCGACTTCGTGCAGATGTCGACCACCTTCTTCCTGATAGCAGGGGCGATACTGGTCACTTTGGGATTGAACATGCTGTTCCCGATAACCGCATGGGTCAGGCAAGGTCTGTCTGCACTGGCTGCGAGCCAGTCCAGTGAAGCAAGTGGGGTTCCAGAGACCAAGAGCAAGGCCCTGGGGCGCATCCAGGCCCTGAGCCACAGATCGCCTGACCTGGCCGGCGTGCTTCTCGGAATCCTGTTCTCGGTGGGGTGGGCCCCGTGCGCCCTCTCGTTGACTCTCCCTGTGATGATTCTGCTCGTGACACAGGACATCTCGATATGGACCGGAGGACTCATGATGCTGGCATTCGGTCTGGGACACGGGGCGGCCATCATACCGTTCTGTGCAGCTACGGGAGAGATCAGGGGTGCCGTGGGGAACAGATATGTCGTCGTGGCCAAGTGGGTGCAGAAGGCGTTCGCAGTCGCAGTCGTGTGCCTCGGTGTCCTGTTCATGACGAGGTTCGTCGGTTTCAACCTCTGGTAGCGAGTCATCCTTGGGTAGCATGACCGCGTCATGGAGAATGACTGGAGCGGGCAACCCTCACAGTATTCAGTTCACTGAAGTCGACCATGAGATTGCGATTCCCACAACAAGACAATGCAGTGCGAGGACCCGAACCTCCACCCGTGATTCACGGGTGGGGGCCCGTTGAAGCGGCGGGAGCTATTCTGATCGATTTGAACGTGGCCAGCCGAAACGAGAGATGAAAGAATCATAAAGGGGTTTACGAATCAAAACGAATTGAACGAATAATTCATCGAAATGAACTGGACGATCAGAACGTGTCTCTTCGTGGGGGTCTGTGCTTCTGGAAGCAGGTTTGGCAGTAGACGGGTCTTCCCTCTGTTGGCTTGAAGGGGACCTCTGTATCAGTTCCACAGTCAGAGCACTTTACCTTATGCATCTCCCTGGGGCCTGAGTCATACCTACGGCCGCCGCCTCCACTCGTTCCGTAACTCATTACTCTCTTCTCCTTTTTCGCGTGAGCACAGACTGCGCTCAACGCAAAGGAATCTAACAAGTTCAACTACAAATAATGATGCTTGCCACATCGATAACAGGAAACGAGACAGCCAGCATTGATACTTGGCCCCTCCAAAACAACAGGGCCCACTATGAAACCAAGATGTGCGAGGGCCCCTTCCACATAGAGGAAGGAAAGGCGACGGATATGGGAGCCGCTATTAGGAACGAACTCCTCGATGTTCCTCCCCTTGCAGGGGTCCGCGTGAACTTCGTCGTCCGGAAGGGGACCTGCATGGGCCTGCTCACTCAGTCTATGCAAGCAGGCCAGCGGCCTTTAGCTCTTGTGTAATCTTGTCGACGGCAATCTCGACATCCTCCGGCTTTCGGGCGCCAGTGCACACCAGCTTTCCGCTGCCGAAGAGAAGCACGACCACCTTCGGCGAGTCGAGACGGTAAACGAGTCCAGGAAACTGCTCAGGTTCGTACTCGACCTTCTCAAGACCAAGGCTGATTGCTATTGAGTTGAGGTTGATCTTCGCCCCAAGGTCGCTTGAGGCGACGATGTTCTGCACCTCTATCTTGGGCGTGGTTTTGATCACGATGCCCGCAGCCTCAATCTTCTTGACCACCTTGCTGATAGCGATCTCTACCTGTTCAAGGCTCTTGCCGCCAGTGCATACAGCCTTCCCACTCCTGAAAAGCAGAGTCGCCGTTTTCGGCTCTTTGAGCCGGTATATAAGCCCCGGGAACTGCTCTGGGTCATATTCCGCACCATCAAGTGCAAGCACAATCGCCTGAAGATCTAGCTCCGTCCCGAGAGATGTCGAGGCGACTACGTTCTCTATCTTTATCACTGCCATAGGAGTTACACCGGCCTTACGGTATCTGAATAGGTATCTAATAAGCGAGCACATCGTCCGCGATGCAAGTCATGCAAGTCGAAAAATCGAGTTCAGTTCGGTGCGAGAATCCTCAGATTGAAAATGAGCCAGACGTCTCGGTTCAACCACGGCTCCCTGACATGTACAAACATGCCGGTCAAATCTGAATGTACATCCTGGACTCCCGCCAGTGCTTCCGATTCAAGTCCCGACCAGTTCAGCACAACGACATACCACAGGAGTGTTCTTGTAAGTCCTCCGCAATCCAGCTTACCAGGGAAGTGCCATCAGTGAAAGGGATTAGGCTCAATCCAAACTCAAAACTGAAAGTCCTGACCGATGACCAGGTCGACATTCTGCCGATCCTATTGGCCTGAGAAACGACATCGCTTCCGCAAGGCGAGTGTTGAGCACGATGGCATGACTCAGGTTGCGAAGTGCGAGGGCCCGAATATTGACCCGGAATTTGACGGCGTCTAAAGGTCGGAGCTTGAAGACCCAATGTGGGGTTCTTCACCGGGAGGAAATGAGCGGGTCGATGTCACTTCCTGACCTTGATGTATGCTGAGCGCTCCTTGAGGTATTTCCTGAAGAACCACTGGATGAACGTGCTGCCATTCTCCTTCACCTGCGAACGCTCAAGCGCGTTGTAGTAGCTCCGACGACCCTCATATGGGATGTTCAGAGGCGGGAACCCATGCCTATTCAGCACGAAGTTCATCAGGAGTCGGCTCATCCTGCCGTTCCCGTCGGCAAACGGGTGGACCGTTACGAATCTCAGGTGGACTCCTGCTGCTAGCTCGACCGGGTGCATGGAGGACTTGTTCCGGTCGTACCAGCGAAAGAACTCCCTGAGCAACGATTGGACCTCGATCGGACTGGGAGGCATGAACCGGCTTCCTGAAATCGCGACCTGGTGTGCTCTGACCTTACCAGCTATGTCAGGCTTTGTCGCCTCGAACAGTCTCTTGTGCCACCTCAAGACGACCTGCAATGACAAGTCCTTCTCGCACAGCAGAGCTTCGCCGAACACCCTGTCGTGTGCTTCTGCCTCCTTGATGTCCTCGATCGGCTTCTGCCTAGGGCTGAGACCTCTTTCCAGCAGGTCGGCAGTTTCGCGGTACGTGAGCTTTGAACCCTCGATGCGGTTGGTATCATACGTGAACTTGACCGAGAACGAACGGCCCTGCTTCTGAAGGGCGCTCGGAGGTAGCGCACGCTTCTCCTTCTGGTAGTTGGAACGAACCTGGTCTAGAAGCGGGTACCACCGTTCTCTGTAGATCTCCGTGAGGAAGTCCCTCTTCACCCCTTCGATGTTGGGGGGCAACTTCACTCCAAGGTACTTCTCACGAGTCTGAATGCCCATGGAAGTCCGGACGGTGTGCTGGAGATAGAAGTACTCCCGACCGTCGACCACCTTCTTCCTGACGGCGACCATAATGGCCCATACCCTTACATATGCATATAGCTTTCGATTTTATTCAATATGTAAGGGTAGAAAGAGGCCATCCCGAGAGGAGGGCCGAGGAAGGCGGCGCTACGGTTACCAAGACAAACATATTATCGCATGAATTAAAATGTGCGAGGACCCGGATTATGGCCCGGAAATTACCCCCAATTAAAACTGTCAGCTATAAGCTTCAAAGCCAAATACGGACCAAGTCACTACGGGATTCTTTGACGGTGAAGAAATGAGGTGGGGTTCTCCGCAGTGTCGACCGCGGCGTTGACAATCTCGAAGGCCGTCTCTGCCACCTCGACGATGATAGCAACTTCAAGGACATCGCCTGCGAGACCGGCCGCTGAACCAAGGATTGAACTGGCGGCGTTGCAGGTGCTATCTGCGGTGCTGTTGAAGCCCAATAACGCATTTAGATGTATTGGAAATCATTATAAACTCACAATTACATTGATTGGCCGTGAATGAAAGGCTCGTGAGACAGATAGCAATCTCGAATCCGCAGTGGAGAGGTGGGTCACTTACTGAAGAAGTGAACGACATCGTCCCGAGGGAGTCGTTTGAGGAACTGAATCGCTACACCACTGACCGACAAATCGTACTTGTGACAGGGCCGAGGAGATCGGGAAAGACCACCGCCATGGTGAAGACGATTCAGGAGTTGCTCGACAGAGGCATCGACCCCAAGAACACACTGTACTTCTCTTTCGACGAGGTACTATCGAGGGAACACACAGTGCTCGAGGATGTTGTATCGTACTTCCTCGGGAACGTGCTCCCAGCCAAACCGTCGAAGAAGGTCCCGGCGTTCCTGTTCCTAGACGAGATACAATTCATCCATGATTGGCCCACCATCCTCAAACGCATCTATGAGACGAGGCCGCACGTGAAGATATTCGCATCAGGGTCCTCTTCGCTAAGAGTGAGGAAGGGAATGGGTGAAAGCCTTGCGGGAAGGGCGTTCGACATCACCATCCCGACTCTGTCGTTCCGCGAGTATCTCGCGTTCAAAGGGATCGAAGTGCCGCAGATCCCCCCAATCTGGTCGGACGAGCCCGTCCCAGAGTCATTCATGCTCGTCCAGAACGAGGTCACGAACGCATTGGCAAGCTACCTGGTGAGGGGGGGTTATCCGGAGACGGTCGGCATGCGCCCCATCTCAAAGGTGCACAGATACATCCGACAATCAGTCTTGGACAGGGTGGTGTATCACGACCTCCCGGAGACGGAGAGCATTGCGAACCCCGCGAGCATGATGCACCTCCTGAAAATACTGGCGGCCATGAGCTCGCAAAGGTTCGAGATTGCCAACATCGCGCCTGACATCGGCTTGAAGGCACAGACTGCATCGAAGTACCTCTCAATCCTGGAACGCGCGATGCTCCTCTCGACATGCTACAACTACACCAAGAGCATGGTCAAACAGGCCCGGTCCTCGAAACGAGCGTATCTGACAGACACTGGGCTCATCAGTTCCCTCCTTGGACTGGATGACATGACTGGGAGTCAAGAACTCGGAAGGTTGGCGGAGACCGTCGCGTTCAACCACCTCTCGAGGACATCGCAGGTCTTCTTCTGGAGAGATCCGCAGGGGAACGAGGTGGACATGGTGCTGCCGTCGAAACACGGACCGGTCCCAATCGAACTGAAGTATCAGACCAGTATATACAAGTCGGACGCGAAGGGACTCGCGAGGTTCTGCGAAGTGCATGGCTGCAGCAGGGCGTTCCTTATCACCAAGGACCATGAGGGAACCATGGCGCTGGGCGATGTCGCCATCACCATTCTCCCCCTGTGGAGGCTCATGCTTTCAACGCAACAACCCATCGATGGGCAGCCATGACTATGCATTCGCCGCGATTTCTGCCCACACATTAATCAACCGAAGCATATTAAAATGTGCGAGGGCCCGGATTATAGCTCGGAATTCACCCCTGACCGAAACTGCCAGCTACAATCTTCAATGCCAGAGTCCACCAACCGATGGCCTCAGAATTCCTTGGTAGCAGGAAATGAGCCGGACGGCGCGGTTCAGAGTCGGTTCATTTCTTCAGCAGCCCAAGACAAGGGGAAAGCGAGTAAGTGGTTTTGTGCGTTTCACGGCAGTTCTAGGCCAAACCCCAGTACGTCTCGAGGAACGCCCACCAGCCACTGTCTGGGAACTCGAAGTCCAAGTAAGGCTCGTACATGTATGCAGTGTAGCTGCTCGTAATGTACATGCTGTACGACGGCGGGAACATTATCCCCATGCCCTTGTAGCCGAACAACTCGCTGTTCTTCGTGGTGCCCATGCCGATCATGCATACCTCGTAGGCGGAGAGCACGTCGGCACACGCATCCGCAGCTGGGTCGCTCTCCTCGAGACTATTCATGATGTACCCGACGAAAGTGGGCATGTCTATCCGGCCAACTGCTGTCGAACCCGCGGGCGTCGTGGAGGACCGGCGAGCTGCGGAGATCACCGAGCTGTACGAGTCGATGTCCCCTGCGAGCGTGTCCGCCAGCACTAGGACCGCCTGGCCCAGCGCCTCGACCTCGGACATCTTGAACACCGACTGTGTCGTAAGTATCTCCCACTGGAATGGCGGAACGCTGAACTCGTCCGTGTACTCATCGACGATAATGAGGCTCAGCTCCTCCTCGCCCACGTAAGGGTCGTCGTTGAGCCTGAGCAGTATATCGTCGTATGTGAAGCCACGATAGCCGATGCCGTTCTCGCTCGCGATCATGTAGTCCGCGTCAAGACCTTTGACGCGGTACTCGTACACCGTCTCCATCTGACCGACGGAACACTCGTCCGTGGCAAAGATGTCCACGTGGTAGCCCTCGAGCGCTGAGATGGCTTCGTGGTGCGAGAGCCAGTCGCCGCCCCATTCATCATCGCCTGGCAAGCCGTCCTCCATGGTTTGATCCCACGCGACCCCATCCAAGCCCGAGCCGTGGTCCCAGAAGAATAAGAGCATGTGCTCAGAAGGGTAGTTGGTCACGCTGTAGTTTACGAACTGTTCCAGGGTCTCCTCGTCACCCATGTTGACCTCTCCGAGGTCCTCGAGCGGGACCAGGTCGTGGCCTTCGACGGACAGCAGCCAAGCCGTCTCGTTGAGCCTGTCCAGCAGTATGAGGACGTTGACTTCCGTGCTGGAGCCGCCCGTCTTCAGCTCCTCGAGGTCCGTTTCAACGAGTTCGTCCAAGTCGTTGTCCGCGGCCATATACACGAGCACGGTCCACTGGGCGGTCCCAGACGAGACGACCGCCTCGTCGTCCTCGACCGCTTCGACCGTATCCACATTCTTCCCCGCGGATGCGAGCCCCGCGAAGAGCGACACCGCGAACAGCGCCGATACAACCACACAGAATACTCTCTGTGACTCCTTAACCCGAAGTATCCCCTCACCCCCTCATTGACTGAGGGGTGGAACGGCATCTTCGGGTTTAGACTTACCGATACTGACCATTGGACGTTCGAGGCTGTTTCATCGAACCTAGATAGGCGTCAATTACCTACCATAGAATCCACCCGTTCAATCGCGTTTGCATGTCGTACAAACCGAACCTCGCGTTCAAGGAAGAAATGCGATGAAATGCTGATCTGAACTCAACTACGGCATGAATCGCTACAAGAATATAATAAAGTGCGAGGGCCCGGATATTGACCCGGAATATACCATCAATTAAAACTGGGAGCTACAATCTTCAAATCGAGTTCCGGACCACAACTCGCGGGATTCTTTGATGGTAAGAAACACGACCAAGCCCACACCACAGAGTCCATCCGCCGTTGACATTAATCAAGACTCGCGTTAGTAAACGGGGACTGAGGTGGATTAAGACCCTTCCCCGCTTTCCGTCTCTGCGGCCACGATGATCCTGTCGCGCTCCTCTGCAGTGCAGGGAAGGGCCATGGAGTTCTGCTTGAACCTCTCGCTGCTGTGGGTGCCCTGACCTCAGGCACCTCATCCCTGAAGATCGTCCAGAAACTCGTTGTCAGCGAAGAGCTCGGCTTCAGCACGGTCACCACCTCATGAATCTCACTGACATCTCCTGCCTGCACAGCATCCAAGCATGCTGTCACGGCGGTCGTCGGGCATCTCCCCTCAATACTAGGATTCCTCGATGCAATGTCTATCCGCGGGCAGCGATAAGGAGTCCACGCAGGCCAAGAGCTGTGAATACACCGCCAAGCAGAAGGATGCCAATGCCTGATGGCTCAGCTTCTGTCATGAGGAAAACTCCGGCAGAAAGGAACAGGACCCCAGCAATCACAAATGCTCCAGCAAGAAGAGCCCTCTTCCAGCGTTCGAGAGGTGCATTGCGTATGATGGTGGGAGACGCACACGCAGAGGCAATATCAGGCAAGATACGTGCAAGCTTGCGGACTCGAAGCCAGCCTTGGATAACGAATGCGAATCCGATGACGAGCGTCGAAAGACCAAGCAGTAGAATGCTGGCATCTAGCCAAACAAGTGCACCGACAACGGCAATAGCACCCATCAGGGCCACTATGATTCCAGCAACAATCAGGTTTGCCGCATCGAGCAACTGATTTGTAGGACGTCGAGGGGAACTCAGAGAGTGGGTGTGTCCGCTCATGATTTCACATTCCGTATCCATTTCGAGGCTTTGCTCCTTTCGCCAATCGCTGCGATGGATGAATCCATCACGTCTCCCATTTCATTCGTGTGTTCCTCCGAACATGTAGCACCTCGGTTGCGCACGATTCTCCGTTCCGATGATCCTTTCTCTACGATTCCCATCTGAATCTAAATACACCAGTCAAAATAAGTATGTGCGAGGGCCCGGATCATAGCCCTGAATCTACCCCTGACTAGGACTCGAAGCTATAACCCTCAAGTCGAATGCAGTAATGACAGTCGTGCGATTACTTGACGGTAAATAATGCAGCCGACAGCTCTGTTGTTGAGCCACCTTGAACTCAGAGCCAACCGCACGCAGATTCGACTTCCTGGCATGGACGCACCGTGGGAGGATGACAGCAAGATGCACAGGCTGCCCATTGAGTGTCTTCAGGTCGTGCCATCTCGGAAAGGCTTATGAATGCCTTCCCACTTCACGTCCGATTGCAGGTGATGAAGCTCACCTTCAACTGCCCGGTGCGGGGCTGATAGCTTCTACCATAGCATCGCACCACGTCAAGACCTGGATATGACAAGATGAAGGTGAGAGGATGATAGATTCATCAACCCTGCTTGTGATGCTTGCCCTAGCACTTGGGGCATCGATTCTCTCTATCCGCCTAGGGATATCGGTGGCTATAATCGAAATCTGCCTGGGCATGATTCTAGGCAATGTAATGGACATCAAAGTCGTTGACCACGAATGGCTCGTCTTCCTCGCAGGTCTTGGAAGCGTGGTCCTGACGTTTCTCGCAGGAGCAGAGATTGACCCCGAGGCGATGAGGAAGAACCTGAAGAGCAGCCTTCTGATTGGCACCCTCTCCTTCCTCGCTCCGTTCCTCGCCGCTTGGTGGTTCTGCTACCTCGTCCTCGGGTGGGGTTGGGAGGCCGCGATGCTCGCGGGGGTCGCGCTGTCGACGACTTCCGTAGCGGTCGTCTACATCGTCCTGCTGGAGACTGGAATCAACAGGACCGACACGGGGAAGATCATCCTCTCTTCGTGTTTCGTAACGGACCTTGGGACCGCCCTCGCGTTGAGCACACTGTTCATCACTCCGAACATCTACTTCGTCCTCCTCGTCGCCGCGATCGCGGCGAGCACGCTGATCATGCCGAGGCTACTCGACTGGGTCCTGCCCAGACTCAAAGGCAGGTCGGGAGAGCCTGAGGTGAAGCTCCTACTGTTCTTCGTTGTGCTGCTTGGAGTCACTGCAGAAGTCAGCGGTTCCCACGCCGTCCTGCCGGCCTACGTGCTTGGACTGGTGGTCTCCAATTCGCTTTCGAAGAACAGGGACGTCCTGGTCAAGGTCCGCGTTCTGGCATTGAGCTTCCTCACACCGTTCTTCTTCATAAGCGCGGGCCTGAGCATTTCCTTCCCGGCAATCGTGGCCGGAGCTGGGTTGATTGCCGTCCTGTTCGCTGTGAAGGTGGGGGCAAAGTTCATCGGCGTGTACCCCGCTTCGAAGAAGTACATCGGCAAGGACGCAACCTACATCACGCTGCTGATGAGCACGGGCCTGACCTTCGGGACCATCTCTTCGCAGTATGGCCTCAACTCAGGCATCATCGACCAGGACCAGTTCTCTGTCCTGATCGTGACTGTGCTCCTGACAGCGGTCGTCCCGACCGTGATAGCCCAGAAATGGTACGCTCCGGAGGTCTGACAGCCATGGAGGGAACACAAGACGGAGATCTTGAACGAGTGAGCAGGATACTCGTCGCAGTGGACGGCTCCGAACCGAGCAGGAGAGCCATAGACATGGCCTCTGAGATGGCGAAGGCCCTCGGGGCGGAGATCACCATCCTCCACGTGGTCGAGATAGAGGAGATGCCAACCCTGATCGGTGAGGCTGAGGACATGCGCGCCGACGAGGATGCGCAGATCGTCCTGGGAATGGCCGCCAAGCTCGCGAAAGGAAAGGGCGTCGAACCGAAGATAGCCGTGAGGAGAGGCCATCCTGCCAACCAGATACTGCGATTCTCCGATGCATACTCACCGCAGCTGATTGTCCTCGGCACCAGGGGAGTCACCGGTGCCAAAGGCATACTCATGGGCAGCGTCTCAACCGCGGTCTCCAGGAAGGCTCGTGTCTCGATCATGCTGGTGAGATGAGCTGCAGATGATGGTTCTGCGCGGCACATGTCATGACTCTCGGGAAAGCATCGCATGATCACTCGCCGACCACTAAAGCAGTACACCGAATGGCAATTGTGCGAGGGCCCGGATATTGACCCGGAATCTACTGGTGTTTAACGGGCGGAGCTTGAAGAGTATAGGTGGAATTCCTTACCGGTGAGAAATGACAGGACAGGCTTCATTCGCTCAGTCAGAGTTTGATGCAATCGAGGGAGTGTCAGGTCCGGCCTTCACGGCATATATATAGGGTGTCAACTGCCACTGGACACCAATTCATGCCGCGCATGGCACGATGAGAGTCTGCGGCCGCTCATATGCGTGCCAACTTGCTCCTCCAGCCACGGATAGCGCGACACCTTTGCCCCGCACCACCTTCGCAGTGGACGTTATGACAGCAAGATTGGCATTATCAGAAATCGTCGCAAATTCGAAATTGCATTGATTCGGCGCGAACTAGAGGCCTGTGAGACTCTTGATGATATCCTACCCGGGTTTCAGCCCGGAATTTGTCCCTGATCAATGCTGGCAGCTGTATTCTTCAATACCGGAGTGGGATTCCGAGGAGAGAGTTCCTTACCGGCAGACAATGAGAAGGATTCAGAACTGCCCTACGTCGGCCACATGAATTTAGACTGAATGCGCATATAAAGAATTTACAAATAAGTGAATGTTATATATACTAGCTCCACTCTGGATATCTGCATGGAGTCCGCGTTTGAGAAGACCGCGCGCCTGTTGCTGACGGAGCCACAGAAGCGCTGGACGGGGATCGAGATTAGCCGGCGGACAGGCTTCTCCAGGGCGATGACGAGTCGCATACTCACTCAGCTCGAGCGAGAAGTCGTTGTCGCGAAGCCTTACAAGAACCAGTTCATCCTCGTCGAACCTATTCGGCTACTCATGCTCTGGTCGAGCAAGCGGAAGCTGCCGCCTCCAATCTACGTTAAGACAATCAAGAGCGATGCCGACCTAGACGCAATCATCTCAAGAACGGAGGGCGTTGCCGCGACCCTCTTCAGGGGAGCGTGGCTGAGGACTCAGTACATGAGGACGACTTCCTACGAGCTGTATGTCGCCCCTGAGAGAATCGAGAGGGTTACCAGGTCTCTCGGAAGGGTATCGCGGTCTCCGGAACGTGTTTCGATCTACCCTGCGGAGGACGATGCTGTATTCCTTGGGTCGGAGAAGGTAGGAGGCGTCCCGGCCGTGTCCATCCCCCAGAACTTCGTGGACCTCATGAGCATCGGAGGGTCAGGGCCGAGGGTCGCGCTACAACTGGGCAACGTCACCGGGCAGCTGGGGGTGTGAGGATGGACATCTACGAGACTTCGAAGGATGTCGTGAAGGAACTGCTCGATTCCGGCACTGAGGTCGGGGTCATCGGCGGATAGGCCATCTGGGCGTACAACCCCTACAAGTACTCCATGGACATCGACGTCGTCCTCAGACCAGGCGGGCTGTGGAAGGTCCGCGAGAAACTCCGGCAGCTTGGGTTCACCGAGACTTCGGGCGGCCACCTCGGGAAGAAGGGGTTCAAGAAGGCGGTTGAGGGAGGTGCGATCGAAGTCGATGTGTACGATGACAGCATCGGCCCGTTCACAGCCGAGGATGTGCTCGAGAGGAGCCTGGAAAAGGACCTCTTCGGCATGAAGGCGAAGGTCGCCTCTCCGACCGACCTGATGATACTGAAGGTGTACGCGCTGACGGAAAGGCGCGAATCGGGCAAGGGCCAGAAGGACATATCCGACCTCGTGGCCTTGCTCATCGCGGTGCGGGGCGAGATGAAGGTTGACGAGTTGAAGAAGACGATTCCGAAGAAGGCTCTGAAGGACGCGATTGCGCTTCTCACATCGAGCTACCAGCAGACCTCGAGGTTCTACCCTCTCTCAATGGATGAGTACAAGCGACTGAAGGCAGCGCTCCAGAAATGGACGCGTTGACCAGATGGGTGGGTCACTGTCGAAGTCGTACGGGGCCAGCCGTGACGACGCTCCGCCGGACCTGCGGAGTGGAGAAAGGACAGTGGCCGTCAATAACAAGCGCAGATTAATAATCTATCCCCCCAGATTAAAATGTGCGAGGGCCCGGATTATAGCCCGGAATTTACCCCTAATTAAAACTGGCAGCTATAATCTTCAAATGCCGTATGCAGTCTCCGGCTGCATCATTATCTACCCCCAAAGAAAGCGGGCCGACAATGGAAGAAATGCCTCAATATGCCAGCGACGGTTGAAAAGTGACCAAGACCACTCCTGCGTGCGAACCGCGCCTTGTCTCACAATCGATGGGGCAAAGTTGTGTTTGAGGGAGGTTGTCTGAAATCTTGATTAGGGGCAGGTTCCGGCAGGAGAGAATCCGGACCGAGGCGGTGTAAGACCACAACTCCAGCAGAGTGACTTCTCCGATTCACTTCCAGGTGGTGGAATCTCAATTCTCTATGATTACCGGCTCGAACCTGACGCTCTTGATCTCGTTTGCCAAGAACAACTTCCGTACTCCCGCACTGACAATTTTCCTTTGAGTCGAGTCGAATCCCTCGCTCAACCATTCTTTGGTCTTGTTGAAATCCTTCGCCGCCTTCAACGAAGACCTCCTGTACTTGATCAGAGCGACGGGACCGAACTCGCTTTCTCTTTCCAGAGCCTTGCCAAGCCTTCCGCACTGACACGGCTCCACATCTCCTGAGAGTCGCACCTTCCTGAACCTCGTACTGGGAGACATGGGCGGAAGTTCGTTGCGTACGAGGAGTTGGTAGTAACCAGGGACAGGGGTCTTCGTCTTGATGTCCGTCAGCTCCCAGAAATCTGCACCATCCAAGCCAGCGTCAAGCAATAGCTTGCGAAGCCTCTCGGCCACCAGGAATTCATAGGTCCAGTTGATGGCAAGAATGTCATTTCGACCGAATCTCGGTCTCCCCTTGATCAAATACGGTTTTGTCTGCACGTACCCTCTTCCACAGGCAGGACACGCGGTCGACATGTCATACGATTCGTTCAGGTAGTTGTCTTCGGGTTGTGGATATCCCCAGTACCCCGCGGGACTCATATCGAAGAATTCTGCCTCGTCTAGCTCCCCATCCTCGAATACCCAGTTCCGGTATTCATTATGGCTGATACCGGATTGTGCCAGCTCACCCATTAGCTGACGATATTTCTCATCACTAACGGGAAGCGTAATTGAGTGGATGAAAGTGTCTCTGCTAG
>Ga0315292_10000902_pt1 | contig 15045 bp, 16 predicted proteins | sample YL17G13_0_MG_FD_204029 | JGI IMG/M metagenome (GOLD analysis project Ga0315292, IMG submission 204029) | Sediment microbial communities from Yellowstone Lake, YNP, Wyoming, USA - YL17G13_0 | ecosystem: Environmental > Aquatic > Freshwater > Lake > Sediment | place: USA: Wyoming | collected... | reverse complement strand
GGTCCTCTGCGATCTTCATGGCCAGGCTGGCGGACAATCCCATCTTGACCGCCTCCGCCAGCATCATGGTGGTGTTGAAGGGCGGAGGTGCATATTCGTCCTTCTGCTGTACCTCGTACTCCTTCACAGTCCCCTCTTTGGCGCCTTCGCAGTTCGAAAGGGACTGCTTAGCCTCGGTCTCCTCCCAGAAGGGGTTCAATTCGTGGTTGCCGTTGAACTCATGCCCCTTCTTGAACCGGCTAGAGATGTTCCAGTATGGCTTAGGCACGAAGGTCGCTATCTGGTTGTGACGGTCCACGATCAGGCTAAGGGTCGGGCTCTGCACCCTGCCCACAGAAAGGAAATTGCTTCCGACCTGGCCGGAGGCCAGCGATATGAACCTGGTGAGCGTGGCGCCCCAGGCCAGGTCGATGATCTGCCGGCACTCCCCCGCCTCTGCCAGTTTCTCATCCGGTTTGGTAAGGCCGCCAAAGGCGGTCTCGATCTCCTGCTTGGTCAAGGCGCTGAAGCGAGAGCGCTTCACCTTGGCGGGGTCGACGTCCAACAGGTCGACCGTCTCCACGCCGATGAGCTCACCTTCTCGGTCAAAGTCGGTCGCGATGATGATCTCCCCGGCGTCCCGTCCGAGGTCCTTCAGGACATTGATGATGTTGTGCGCGGTCACCCTTTTCTCTGGGGCAGCATAGACCAGCTGCCTCGGTGGGATCCTTTGCCAATTGTTGAGCGCTGGTGGATAATCGAGCTCGATGATATGACCGCGCAGCCCGACCACGGACCAGTCATCACCATCGCGTTCGAACTGAAAAACCTGGACCCCCCGGTCCCGGGTGGTCTTCTTCGCTCCTCTGGAAAGTATCGTGGCTATGCGCGCCGCGGCATTCGATTTCTCAGAGATCACCAGTTTCTTCATTGGCGTTCGACCAAGGAGAACTTATTATAAAAAACTAGGCTTCGATTTATTGACCGAAGCTTTGATGGTGCAAGCCAGCTCATTGCTGGTGATGCTCAGAGAGCTCCCCTGCGATGACCACCGGCTCGGTGTGGAGGACCCCCTTCACGCCCGCCAACTCCTCCGACAGCCGCTTCACTCCGCCAACCGTGCCGTGCACCACCAGCACCTCCAAGCACTTCTCGAGGTCGAGATGGACATGGATGGAAGCGGAGATCACGCCATGATGTCGGTGCTGGATCTCCGTGAGGCTCTCCCTGACCGTGCCCTTATGATGGTCATAGATCAAGGTTATGGTACCGACCGCGTGCGCCTCGCTCTCCTTGAGCGATTCTTGCACTAGCGCGTTGCGGATTAGGTCACGGATCGCCTCGGAACGCGTGGAGTAGCCTTTCTCGGCGATGAGCGCATCGTATCTCACCAGCAGTTCCGGTTCAAGAGACACCCCTATCCTGGTCACATTGTCCATAGTTCAGGACCCCTACTTGCGCCCTGCATCAAAAACATTTGCTAGCCGCGCGAATCGTCCTTCGCTTCCTGCCTGACGCGCTCTAGGAACCTTCCTCTGTCGTAAAGGCAGCGCAGGGCGAAAACCCCCCTCTTCAGGCTCGTGTAGGTCGGGACGCCCTTCTCCTCCAGCCTGCGCAATATCGGGCGGGGGAAGTTACCCGAGACCGAGCATACCACCAGCGGTTTCCTGCCTCCACGGGCCCACTTCTCCGCGATGTCCAACAGCCCCATCGTCATGCTGGGCGGCTGGAAGAGCAGATTCAGCAGCACCGCATCCACACCCTTGTCCCGCTGGATGATCTCCAGCACCTCATAGTACATCTGGTCGGTCACGACGCCGGTGAGATCGACCGGGTTCTCCACCGAAGCGAAATAGGGGATCTTCTCGCGCAGGCTGCTCTTGGTCTCCTCCGACAGGGAGGCCATTTTCAGGCCAAAGCCATTGGTCCTCGAAGCCACATAATCAGTGGCGATGACCCCGAAACCTCCCGCGCTGCCGATGATCGCGATGCGGTCCCCCTTGATATGGTCCAGGTTCGCCAACGCCTTCGCCGCGTCCAGTAGCTCCTGTTCGTCCATGACCCTAAGCACCCCCGCCTGCTTGAGTGCCCCGTTCACCAAGGCGTCCGAAGCGGTCACCAGCGCTCCGGTGTGCGATGCGGCGGCCTTTGCACCGCTCTGCGTCGTCCCCACCTTCACCACGACCACTGGCTTGCGCTTGGCCGCGCTCCGTGCGATGCGCACGAACTCCCTGCCGTTCTGGAAGGATTCCAGATAGAGCGCTATGCATCGGGTCTTCTCATCCTTCATGAAGTGCTCCAGGAAGTCGTCCTCGTCCAGGTCCACCTTGTTCCCCAGGCCGACGCAGGCCCTGAGGCCGACATGGGCGTCCTCCGCGGCTTCATAGACGCCCGTTAGCACCGAGCCGCTCTGCGAGATCAAGGAGATCGAGCCGCTTCCCGGCCTAGGGCTCCTTTCCTGAGAGAGGAAGAACATGTCCAATTTGATTTCTGGGACGAGCACCCCCATGGTGTTAGGCCCGAGCAGCCTGGTCCTGGTCCCTTTTATCGCCTCCCCGATCTGCTCCTGCACCTCCCTGCCCGCCTTCCCGATCTCGGAAAAGCCTCCCGCGACCGAGACCACGAAGGGCACGCCTGACCTGACGCAATCCTTGACGGCCTCTAAGGTTAGATTGGCGGTGACCGATAGGACGGCCACATCGACCACCTCGGGCAGCGCTGAGACGCTCGGGAAGCACCGCAGGCCCAGGATCTCCTCTCGATTGGGATTGACGGGATAGAGGCGGAATGACCCTTGTTTCAAATGGCGGAGGATGACATGCCCCGGCTTATCGGGTTGAGCGGACGCCCCCACCACCGCGATGCTTGCAGGCTTGAACAGCTTGTGCAGGTCCGTGGACACGCCCTTCTATTATCATGGGCCGCATATAATGGTTGCATGGCTCGTGCTAGCTTCTGTCTATCCGCTTGCTTCAGGTCCGCCTTCATCAAGCGAGGTTAAAATAGCACGGTCCTTCTTTCGAAGCCCGTGAGCAACCCGGAAGCCCTAGCGCTCGTCCTCAGGGGGGCGATCAAAGAGCTATGCACCGAGGACGAGGTGGCAATAATGTTCTCGGGGGGGCTCGACAGCACCGTGGTGGCCCGTTTGGCGAGCGAGGTCAGCCAGGTGACGCTTTATACAATGGGCGTGGAAGGTGCCCACGACATATTGGTCAGCGAGGGCGGCTCGCAGCAGCTTGGACTGCCCTGGGAAGCCTTGGTGCTGCGGGAGGAGGAAATCATCAGCGCCTTGCCGCGTCTCGCAAGCATCATTGGCACGGATAGCCCGTTGACGCTGTCCTTCGAGATGCCTCTTTGGGTGGGAGCAGCGCGCTGCAAGGAGCGTTTGATCCTGACCGGCCAAGGCGCGGACGAACTGTTCGGGGGATACGCCCGCTATCAGAAGATGGGTCCAGGACAGCTCATGAAGAACATGGAGAAGGACCAAGATGAGCTCTTGGAGGTCGGGGTGAGGCGGGAACAGGCCATCGCCGCCCATTTTGGCAAGGATGCCAGATATCCGTTCCTTCACCCAAAGGTGATCGAACTTGCAAGGGCCCTCTCGCCGGATGATTGCGTCCGGGGTGAGACTCGCAAGGTCGTCCTGAGGGATGTGGCGCAGCTGCTAGGTCTGGACGAGGCGGCCCAGCGGCCCAAGAAGGCGGCGCAGTATGGGTCGGGCGTGATGAAGGTGATGAAGGCCGAGGCGAAGCGGCGGGGCATCGAACTGAGACAGCTGGTATCCGTATTAATGCAGGAAAGCGAAACTGTATAAGATTGGCGGAATATCTGCTGGACGAAATGGATTATCCTAGGACGCTCGATTGGCTTTTCGATCTGGAGACCATGGGCATCAAGCTCGGGCTCAGCAACATCACCGAACTATTGCACCGATTGGGGGACCCGCAGGAATCCTTCCGTTCGGTGCATGTTGCCGGGACCAATGGCAAGGGGTCGGTCAGCGCCATGCTGGCGTCCATTCTTAAGGAGCAGGGTTATCGCACTGGCCTCTATACCTCGCCGCACTTGGTGGATTTCAGGGAGAGGATCCAGGTGGACGGCAGCTACATCTCGCAGGATAGATTGTGTCGGCTCGCCGAAGAGGTGCGAGGCCATGTGGAAGATATGCGCCTGATCAGCCAGGAATCCCATCCCACCTTCTTCGAGGTCACCACGGCTCTCGCCTTCCTGTATTATGCTGAACAGGCGGTCGAGGAAGCGGTGGTGGAGGTCGGGATGGGCGGAAGGCTCGATGCCACCAACGTCATCCATCCTGATTGCACGGTCATCACCAGGATAGCCCTCGAGCATACCAAGTACCTCGGAGACACGCTCGGGAAGATCGCCTACGAGAAGGCTGGCATTATCAAGCAGGGGGTGCCGGTGGTGACCACCGAGGTCGAGGGTGAGGCGTTCGAGGCCATCAGGAGCTTCGCATCGCGCAGCAAAGCCCCCATGATCCTGGTCCGTCCTGATTTCGATTTCAGACCGGTCTCCTGCAGCTTGGAGGGCACCAGGGTGTTCCTTCCGGCCATGGGCCGAGAGATATTCCTTCCGCTCATAGGGGCGTACCAGGCCGCGAACCTGGGGATGGCGTATGCCGTGGTCAGGCAACTAAGGGACCAGGGGCTGGCGATCAGTGACCGGTCGATCGAGGATGGGTTGCGCAAGGTCAAATGGCCGGGGAGGCTAGAGATAGTTGGCCGGGACCCACTGGTCATATTCGATGCCACTCATACCCCGCAGGGCGCGGAAGCCGTATCAAAGGACCTTCGCGACCTGGTGAAGGGCCGCATCATCCTCATCATGGGGGTCCTGGACGACAAGGACCTGGAGGGGATCGCTCGACCCTTCGCGGCCATCTCTGACCTCGCCATCGCCACGGAACCGCTCACCCGCCGAGCCATAGCCTCAGGCAGGGTCCAGGAATCCCTCTCCAGGTTCATGGGCAAGGTCGAAAGGTGCGATTCGGTGGTCGAGGCGCTGCGCCGTGGGCTATTCTTAGCACATCAAGATGACACCATTTTGGTAACAGGGTCCTTTTACACGATAGGGGAGGCGAAGGCATGGTGGGATGCGAATGAAAGACGCCCGGGTCATCCTTGAGCTGGTTCGCTCCGTCTGTCCGGAGGGCGTGTTCCCCGGCAGGAACGGGGAGGAGAGGGCAGATTGGGAGCCTGACCCATTCCATGTTCTGATCTCGACGGTTCTATCCCAGCGGACCAAGGACGCCAACACCTTCAGCGCCTCCTCCCGCCTCTTCGCTGAGTTCGATTCCCCTAGGGAGATTGCATGCGCGCCTGAGGCGCGGATTGAGGAATTGATCCGGCCCGCCGGTTTCCCCAAGGCCAAGGGAAAGGCCATCCGAGAGATATCTCGCATCGTACATGAGGAGAGGGGTGACGAGGTACCAGATACCCTCGAAGAGCTCGTGGCCTTGCCGATGGTGGGAAGGAAGACAGCCAATTGCGTGCTCTCGTATGGCTTCGGCAAGGAAGCGATATGCGTGGATACGCACGTGCATCGCATCTCCAATCGCATCGGCCTTTGCAGGACCAAGGACCCAGAGGAGACGGAGTTCGCGCTCAGGAAGGTAGTGCCGCGAGACCTTTGGATCGACACGAACTCCCTCATGGTCCGTTTTGGACAGACCGTGTGCCTGCCACGCAACCCACGCTGCCCGAAATGCCCGGTCGCCCCATACTGCGATTATTATGAGAACCTCTACCTGGTGCAGCATCGGAAGGTCGAACGGCATGCTGGCACCAGGGGAGGGACCTTCTCGAAGCGACGTGCCAAAACCGGAAGGCAATAAATAGCCGTTCTCGGTTCTTTCACTCATGCATGAGGTCTCAGTAATGGCCAGCATCATCGAGGCCGTCCTCGCCGAGCTCGACAAGCATGACATAGAGAAGGTGGAGGAGGTCGATATGATGGTGGGAGAGCTGACCTTCCTGGGACCCGAACAGCTCGAGTTCGCCTACAGCATCCTTACCAAGAACACCATCCTAGAAGGCTCCGTGCTGGTCATAAGCGAAGAGAAGGTCCGCATCCGTTGCCCGACCTGTGGTTATGAGGGCGGAGTGGAGTATATCGATGGTGGCAACGACCACTATTCGATCCCGAACCTCAGTTGTCCGCATTGCAGCGGAAGGGTCGAGGTTACAAAGGGTAAAAGCTGTTCGGTCACATCATTAAAGGTGGTGGAGAAGTAAATGTTCCGTTTCAGGGACGAGGCCACGGCCAAGAAGGTCATCGAGTCCATCGCGAAGTACCATCTCAAGGTCCGCTTCATGCATGTCTGCGGAACCCATCAGGACACATTGGTACGCTTCGGGATCGAGGACATGCTGCGGGCGAGCGGGGTCACGATCGGCCAAGGTCCAGGATGCCCGGTCTGTGTGACAACCACCAAAGAGATCGTGGAATGCATGACATTGGCCGAGCACGGCGTCACCATAGCGGTGTTCGGGGACATGATGGCCGTACCCACACCCATTGGATCGTTGGCGGAGGCGAAGGCCCGCGGCGCCGACGTCCGTGTGGTATATTCCATCGAGGATGCGGTCAGGTTGAGCGCCGAGGTGAAGCAGCTGACATTCATGGCCATCGGTTTCGAGACCACCAGTCCGACCACGGCATCGGTGATGCTGAATCCTCTTCCCAACAACTTCTCGGTCCTCAGCTGCCACCGCATCCTACCTCCTGCTTTGGATGCCATCTTCAACCTGGGCGAGGTGAGGATCGATGGTCTGATCCAGCCAGGACACGTGGCCACCATTCTGGGCATTCATCCTTTCGAGCGATTCTCCCGTGACATGAAGATACCTCAGGTGATCGCTGGTTTCGAACCTCTCGACCTTCTGGTTGCAGTATATATGATGGTCCGCCAGATCGCTGAGGGAAGGCACGAGGTCGAAAACGAGTATACAAGGGTCGTCAAGCCCGAAGGCAATCCGATCGCGTTGAGGATGCTCGAGGAGGTGTTCGAGCCAGTGGACCGAAATTGGCGGGGCTTTCCGGTCATCCCGCTGAGCGCGTATGAGCTGCGCAAGCAGTACGATATGCACAACGCTAGGATGCTGTATCATGATGTTCTGAAGAGCGCCCCGCAGGTCAAGGAGGAGATGGGCGGATGCCGTTGCGGAGAAGTGCTTCGTGGCATAATCACCTCTCAAGAATGTCCAGTGTTCGACAAGGGCTGCAGCCCCAAAAGGCCGATGGGACCATGCATGGTCAGCCGTGAGGGGTCTTGCAACATTGCCTTTCGCTATAGCAGGAAGACCTAGAACATCCTTGCCTTTTATCGGACATCAGCGAGGCCACCGAGAAGTATTCATGGCAGTTGTGCCATGATGCCTTAGGAGAAACCTATCATGGCGGAGGCCTAAGATTGGGGGGGAATACGAGGATACCAACAAGTGATCCCGAGGCGACGGGTCAAGGAGCTGCAGCCACCCCGCCGACCACCGAGCCTTCCAAGAAGCTGGGTATCTGTGTGGCTATCCCACAGGGAGGCAAGCCCATCAAGCTCCAAGGAGACAGACCTTCCGATTTCCTGCCCACGCTGCAGAACTCGACCATCGCCTGGATCAACTTCGCCTGCAAGGACCTCGAGAAGGAAGGGACGGACATAGCCGCTCAACTCGGTTTCAGCGATACCCTGGTCCCCGCACTTTTAAAAGGATATTATTCGAACTATGAGGACCGGGACGTCGAACTTGGGATCATGGTGCCAGCGGTAAAGATCACTGGCCTCGAGGTCAAGAGCTACAATCTGATCATCCTCATTCGCAAGAACATAATTCTGTCCATGCATAACACTGAGGTCACCCGCGTGGTGCAGCTCACTAGGTACGCTGATTCCTACATGAGGAAATTCCCGGAGAACATGGTCCCTGAGGATAAGTTGGGCAATCTACTGGTCAGGATCCTCGATGAGAACAACAACCGCAACTTCGAGCAATTGCGCGAGCTTGAGGAGCAGGCCGATTGGATGAGCAAGCGTCTGGCCGACCCAGCCACGCCACGCAGCGAGCTCGGGGGACAGATATATGAGATGAAGCACGCATTGATCGCCTACCTGAGCACGCTTTGGAGGACGCTGGATGTGTTGAACTCCTTGCGTCAAGGCGATGCGGATGTGATCACGGACAACACCAAAATCCTTGCTAAGATCGGTCTGCTGGTGGACGACGTGAACCGCCAGATCACCACCGCCGAGCATACTTCGGACGTACTTGCATCCGGTCTTGAGGTCCTTCAATCACTTTATAACAATCAGCTACAGACTCTCAATAATCGCATGACCCTAGCGGTTGCCTGGCTCACCATTTTGGGGACGGCTCTTTTGGTCCCCAACACCATCGCCACCTTCTTCGGGTCCATCCAAACCCTGGATAGTAAGACCCTGATCTGGTACACGGCGATCACGGTGATAGCGACCATCAATGCTACCATGTTGGCCTATTGGTGGGTGCAGAAGAAGGTCATCATGCCAAGGGGCGCGGCGGATACCGCCGTCCTTAAGCAACCAGAGAAGCACGATTAGATCAGCGAACGACCTCTGGAACTCATGCCGAATGATTCGCAAGGTTTATTAATGGAAGGTTGAAATAGAACACCTGTTCTGGGTCGGTAGACCCTTGGGAGGAATATTGTTGGCGTCACAGAAGTTGTTGGAAATGTTAAATAAGGCGATTGCCCGAGAACTGCAGGTCACCGTTCAATACATGTGGCAGCATGTGCAATGGTCAGGGGTTGAGCACTATGCGGTGGCCGACGAGTTCAAGGATATCGCCATTCAAGAGATGAAGCATTCGGAGAAGATTGCTGAGCGGTTATGGTATTTGGGAGGTGTCCCGACGACCAAACCCACTCAGATCACGGTCGGTGGGGAGCTCTACGAGATGGTGGACCTGGATATAATGGCGGAACAAGAGGCCATAGACATGTACAAGGGCATCGTCAAAATGGCTGAGGGCGAGGGCGACATCACCACGGCTTTCATCTTCCGTGAGATCCTGGAGGACGAGGAAGAGCACCACGACTTCTTCACCAGCGTCAAGGAAGGTAAGAAGCCCGTGAAGAGGAAGTAGACAATCCTCTTAAATACTTTATTTTTTATTTTATTGTCCATATCAAAGAGCCCCGTCCAATTCTCTTCAACGAATGTTCACTGGCATAGTTACTAATATTCGCTGTAAAACTATAGTTGACCGGTGAGCCAGATGAAGATTAGGTCGTCCGAGGAGTTGCACAAGCTCTTGACCAAAGCCCTCGAGATCGAGACGGGGTATGAGGAAATGGCGAAATGGGAAGGTTATGTCACAGTCAAGAATCCGAAGTACCGTGAGACGATTTTTGAGCTAATCTCCGAATCTGGAAAGCATGCCACCCTGGTCGAGACCCTGCTAGGCTTGGTGTTGATACCTAAGAACTACCATCCAGCGCCACCTCGTCAGATGAGCTTCGATTTCAAAGGGAAATCTGAATTGGAGATAATGGAAATCCTGCTGCATCTAGAGGTGGTGGCCTACGAGCTTTATAGCGACATCAAGGCCTCGGTCATCGCATCCGACATGCATGGGCTTATACTGGCCGAGGACCAGGAGAACTTCATCAAGATCCTTGAAGAGCTGATTATTGATGAGTCCCATCACAAGGACCTGGTATCTAGCCACATCGGCCATGTACAAAGGATCCGTTGAGCGACCGTGATATTATTCCTAAGCGTCGCTCACGGTGTAGGGCAAATGATATAGCCATGCTCAATTATCGGTGATTATTCGGCGTGAAGCATTATGAGTCAAACTTTCGAATCACTTCAGATCGATCCACGCATCCTCAAATCGATACAGAAGATGGGCTGGATCGAGCCCACACCCGTACAGGAAGCCACTATCCCGATTATTATGAGCGGCAAAGACGTCATGGCCCAGGCGCAGACCGGGACGGGTAAAACCGCCGCATTTGGCATACCTCTGCTCCAGAAGATTGAAAGGGGCAAGATCCCCAGCGCCCTGGTGCTAGTGCCCACACGCGAACTGGGTCTCCAGGTCGCCGAGGAGATCAAGGAGGTAGGAGAATTCATGGATATAAGGGTCCTACCAGTCTATGGGGGCGCCTCGATTGAAGTTCAGTTCGATGCTTTGCGCAAAGGCGTGGAGGTCGTCGTTGGGACTCCTGGAAGGATTATCGATCATATCAAGCGAGGAACGCTCGACCTTCGGGGAATCAAGTTCCTGGTGCTCGATGAGGCGGACCGCATGCTGGACATGGGGTTCATCGATGATATTCTATATATAATTTCGAAACTGCCCAAGCAAAGGAACACCATGCTGTTCTCTGCCACCCTGCCAGGTGAGATCAGGGAGCTGGCTTCAAAGCATATGAAAAATCCGGAATCGGTGATCATCAGCGAAGAGACGCTGGTGCTGCCCAATACGGCACAGACATTCATTAACGTCGGCCGCAAGAACAAGATATGGGCCTTATGCCGGATCCTCGATTCGGAGAGGCCTAAGGCCATCGTGTTCTGCCAGACCAAGAGGATGGTCGACATGCTGCACAAGGCGCTCACTTCGTATGGTTACCCCGTGGCTGCATTGCACGGTGATTTGACCCAGTCTAGAAGGGAAAAAGTGCTGGAGGAGTTCCGCGCTGGCAAGATCCAGGTCCTCATTGCGACAGATGTGGCCGCTCGAGGTCTGGACATCGAGGATGTGACCCACGTCATAAACTACGACATCCCTGAGAATCCCGAGGTCTACGTGCATAGGATCGGGAGGACCGGTCGTGCCGGCAAGGAAGGCAAGGCTATCACTTTCGTTTCCGCCCAGGAAGAGTACTTGCTGAAGGGGATCAAGGAATTCAGTGGGGTGGGGGTAGCACAGGGAGTGATCCCTGAGAAACAGGGAAGGGATACCGTCAGGAAGGTCTTGGATTGGGACGAGCTCGCGGACATTTTCGGAATGGTGCGTTTCCAAATCAATCTGGGCAGGAAGGACAAGATCACCAGCCCTGAGCTTTCCGACCTGATCACCAGGAAAGCGAGGATAAGCGATTTCATGATCGGAACCATCGAGATTGAGGAGGACACGAGCTTCGTCGATGTCCACAAGGACATCTCTCTCAAGGTTATCAATACCATGAAGCAGGTCGATTACAAGGGAAAGAGGCTGACCTTCGAGCCAGTCAGAAGGAAATGATTCTTTCTCTTATCCAATCCCAATCATCATGGCGTAGAAGTTGACCTAGCGGTACTTGGAATAACGGTCCAACAGACTGCATATGTCGTCCGCGACATCCTGATGTAAGCCTCCCTGGGCCTGGATCTCACGGACATAATTCTTGGCATCGGCAATCGAAACGCGCGATGCCTTCGCCATAACATTGGCAACCACGGCAGAAGCGAGCGCCTCATCGATATCGGTGTGCGCTAGGATGTCCCTGATGTCGTACCTGAAGCTTCCGAGCCGCCTCAGGTTCAACATGGTGATGCGAGTATTGTCCTGAAATTCCCTCTCAGGATGCTTCGCCCCATAATTCCTTCCTTTACTAGCCCTGCGTGTGTGCGCCTTAACTTCTGCCAATTTTATCTATGGCTCCCGAATGCTCACATGTATCCATGTACTTAAAAGTTGGGGTATTCGGCACAAATGCCATACGTCCAAGATGGGGATGTATCAATTGATAAGAATATCGGTCTGAAAGAAAACGTCTCTTTAGAAATAAAAAAAATGCCTATCCAGATAAGTGAATTTTGCAAGATTCCTCTTCAAAGGGTTTTTATAATGTAAGATACATCTAACTAAACCGTTGGCCGAATGGGGTATACGGTCAGCACTACAATCTTGGGAGAATTTGGAGGGAAAATAATGGCAAGTGGAAAAAGCAGTTGGATATGGAGAATGCTGGGCGGGATCATCCTCGTGATCCTGGGTATTACCATATTGGTTTACCCAGATGTCACACTGGAACTCGTCATATTGATTGTTGGGATATTCCTGATCATCCAGGGTATCTTCGAACTGATTTTTGGTTTCTCGGCAGATGCAAAAGGAGCCCGGTGGCTCTTCGTCCTTAAGGGCTTAATTAGCTTGGTCCTTGGTATCATAATCTTGGTATACCCGGATGAGACGCTAACCATATTCGTATACCTAGTGGCTGCATGGGCCATCATCTGGGGTATCTTCGAGCTGGTCGCGACCTTCATGGTACCTGCAGAAGTCAGGCAACAGGTCTATGGTACGGGCGGGAAGTGGCTAGGGGTTTTGATCGGTCTCGTCGCCATCGCATTCGGTATCGTGCTGGCGGTCTATCCTGAAGCGACATTGACGATCATCATCTACCTGATCGGATTCCTGGTCATCGTCACCGGAATACTGATGGCCTTGAACTCGTTCGGAACAAGGAAGGCAAAGGCGTAGACAGGCAATCGAAAACAGGGGTTGGTAGCCTGGGATTCTCCCAAGGCTTATTACCCCACCAACCCCCCTATTGCCGATTCAGGTCGGATGGCCAATACCATTCGTCCAATGAAACCCTTTAACGATCCTGTCAGGTTATTGCAGATTCTCAACAAACCCTGATTTCTTCAGAGCCCTGCGGGCCTTATCGAGATGCTTGGTTTGCACCAGCAGATGGTCCGTCGTCATGGAGGAGACCACGAAGATGGGCACCCCCTCCTTTGCCAAGGCCTCGGCAATGTGCAATAAGAAACCCACCAGATCGCTTGGCAGGTCTGGTGTGAAGGATATTAGCTTCATTGCGTCCGAACGCGCACCGTTGCTTTCCGGCAACTTCTCTATGACGGTGATTTCTCCGCCATCCCGGATCAACGCAAAGATCTGAGGTGAAAGGTGATCCGCCTCCGCCTCATTATGTACTGAATACTCGCCGTCTTTGATGTGAAATCCCAGTTGCACTTTTTCCTTGAACTCTGCGAGCTTCATGCGAGGCTATCAAAATCGAGGTTTAAACGATTTCCTATGGTTTGAACCTCCATTAGAAATATGCTCACTGGTCATTCTGAGGTCACATCGACCAGCGGTTCGATGCGTTCTATGGCTCGCCGCATGAACTCGGAATCCTCGATCTTGAGCTCGAAGGCCTTGTGATCACAGAATTGGACGCAACGTCCACAACCCCTGCAGAGGGCATCATCGATTTGGGCCTTGCCCTCAATCATCGATATCGCCTTCAAGTAGCAGACATTCTTCTTGATGCACGCTTGACAACCGGTGCACTTGCTGGCATCGACCTTCACGGTCACCCCTGGCATACGGGTGACCGTTGAGTTGATGCTGTGGTTCAGATCGGGCAGCATCTTCCAAAGGCAACAACAGTCGCAACAGCTGCAAATGGAAAGCAGGTTCTCCTTGGGTCCCGTACCTAGCCAAACGCTGTCGATCTTATCCCTTCCGATCAGGTGCACCAACCCAGCCTCTCGGCACTTCCTTAGATGATCGATAGCCTCCATCTCCGAGACCATTCGTCCCATGCCTACCGGGATCTTCAGCACACCCTTGCCAAGGAAGATGCAGCCTAAGTCCTGTGGGAAGTGCTGGCAGTTGTTCGAATCGCGGCACATGCATTTGTTCATCAGATATATGTACCTCGATTTATGGATGAAGTGCTCGATGACCTGGGAAGGTAGGACGACATTGGTCGGTTGTGCCGAGATGTTCACCTCGATGGTCTTTGAGATAGGGAGGATCTTGGCCGCCACCTCGTCTTTGGGTAGTATGATGATATCGTCATCTGCGAAGAAGGCGAATTCCATCGCCTGGCCGATCACTGGGATCTTGGTCATCTTGGCCATTAAGAAGCGCTGATTGAAGCTGCGCTTGATGATCTTCGAATAGACCTTCGTCATCCGGCCCATATGACCATGAGTAGGGAAATCGGGCCGATAATGATTTGCCGAGATCTTGATCGTCGAAGGCAGGCCCCCACACGAGTACACCCCAAGGTCCATGTTCTTTTTTCTGGCATCCTAGGAATTCATCCTGCGACAACTTGCTTCATCATTGGCACGCAACGAGGTCGCTCCTAGCAGATACAACTAGTCACTTGAGGACTCAACCTCCATCTCCTTTTCATCACGGATACTGATAATACGATTTCTGTTCTCATTTGACCAGCGTTGAGGAAAAATTGGTATCAATGTTGATAGCCAGATGAATTTGCTTATGAACTCCCTTATGAAATGATAGATTCACAATAACAAAACAAGGAGGAAGGCTAAATGAAAAAAAGAGCACTGATGTTATTGGTCGTGGCCACACTCTCGGTTGTCTTGGTAGGAAGCGGAGTGTACGCCTACTTCAACGACACAGAATCGAACTCAGGAAATCAATTCGCAGCGGGGACGCTGGACCTTGTGGTCAATGACGATAGTGGTTGGGCAACTGCCCCCTTCACCATCTCTAACGCGATTCCAGGCCAGAGCGGCGGGGATTGGATCAAGCTGCACAATGCCGGGACCATCACGGGTCACTCTCTGACCATGTCGATCACGAACGTCGTGGATCAACCGGGGATAACCACTGAGCCAGAACTAGCGGTGGAGAACCCAGATGTCGGTGATCTGAGCGGAGTGTTGAACGTCAACATTTGGCTCGACGCCAATCATAACGATGTGCAGGACTCTGGCGAGGTCGCGATCTACCATGGCATGCTGAGCGGCGTGTCGAGTGCTAACACCGTCTTGGGCGACCTGCCAGTTGGAGCAGACACCTATGTCCGCATCAACTGGGCCATTGACGCAGGGGTCCAGAACCAGATCCAGGGAGACATCTGCACTTTCACCATAATGTTCGTCCTGAACCAGTGAAGAATTGCTCCCCCGCAGGCGGGCCTATGGCCTGCCTGTCACCCATTTTGTTCTAGGGGATATTCGCAATTAAAGATAGGAGGAGGGAGGAACGCTTGGCGAAGAGATATGAAAAGGCCGTCATCGGGTTGCTGGCAGGACTCATGATATTAATTGTGGCCATGGCGCTTGTGCCGTTCGTCGGAGTG
>Ga0315292_10000900_pt1 | contig 15057 bp, 12 predicted proteins | sample YL17G13_0_MG_FD_204029 | JGI IMG/M metagenome (GOLD analysis project Ga0315292, IMG submission 204029) | Sediment microbial communities from Yellowstone Lake, YNP, Wyoming, USA - YL17G13_0 | ecosystem: Environmental > Aquatic > Freshwater > Lake > Sediment | place: USA: Wyoming | collected... | reverse complement strand
CCACGTTCAATCGCGCCAGCGGCCCCACCCGGTACGTCCCCTGGGGCCAACCGATCTTCCGCAGGAAGGGGAACTTCAGATACGACCAGTCCTCCACGTGCTCGCCGATGTGTTCCAGATAATCCGACCCCTCGAATTCCTCCTGCGGTTTACCGCTTTGATCGATCAGCCGCAGTTTCCCGGAAAAAAGCTGGAGCGCCCCCTCCTCGTCTACCATGGCCAGGTAGCCCGAGGGGAAGACGGCGAATTTTTCCACCAGCTCCTTATTCTCCTCAAACCACCCCCGAGCCAATTGGACGGCCATACGAACCACCTCGGTCGCTTCGTCGATTTGACCCAGGAGGTCTTCCCGGTCGCTCTCCGACAGGGGGGCATTGACCCCGCCGGGGATGGAATGGTTAGGGTGAATGCGGCGGCCGGCGATCCGCTTGATGATGTCCTGTCCGAAGGCCCGCAAGCGGACGGCCTTCAGGGCCAGGTCGGGATTGGCCTCAATCAAACCGACCACATTCCGGACGGCCGGGTCGGCATCAAATCCCAGGAACAAATCCGGTCCGGCCAATTCAAAAAAATGCATGGCGTGGGATTGAATGAACTGCCCCATATGCATCAGCTCCCTCAAGAGTTGGGCCGGTCGGGGCGGAACCGCCCCGATGATCTGATCGCAGGCCATGGCCGAAGTCAAGTGATGGCTCACCGGGCAGATACCGCAGATCCTGGGAGTAATTTGGGGCATCTCGAAAAAGGGCCGCCCCTCGGTAAATTTCTCAAATCCCCGCCATTCGTTTACATGAAGATAAGCCCGGTCAACTTTCCCCTGGTCGTTCAGGTGAATGGTCACTTTGGCGTGGCCCTCAATGCGGGTCACCGGTTCTATCGTAATTTTTTCCATAATGCCTCCCCGCTAATCATATTTTAAATACTCCCCCCCGGCCACTGGAAGGCGTCCGATCAAGAGCTCGCCGATCAGGTGGTAAATGGCCTCCGGCGAAGGCGGGCATCCCGGGAGATAGGCATCCACCTTAACCACCTGATCGACCGGTTGGACGGGGATGGGCCGGCTCAATTCCGGCGATTGGGGGACGAAACCGTCGACCGTACTTTCCGTATCCACATAGGCCCGTTTCAGGGCCTCAGCCATATCAAAAAAGTTGCGCAGGGCCGCAATCCCACCCATGACGGCGCAATCTCCCATGGCTACCAGGACTTGGCATCGATCCCGCATCATCTTGGCCACCTCCAGGTTGGTGGTATTATTGACCGCGCCACTCAGGATCCCGACTACCACGCCGCCTTCCGGGGGATGTTTCAAATCGGTGATCGGGGACGAAGTAATTTTCACCAAATCCAGCAGTTGGACCAGTTTTTCATCCATGTCCAGGAGGGACATATGACACCCCGCGCAATCGGCCAGCCAATCGGTGGCTATGGTAACCTGGGCCGCAAAAAGTCCATTTTTAGCCATGCCCTGAACCTCCTTTTTTTAGGCCGTGGATTTTCCTCATTTTTATAATAAGGCGGCCAACTGCATAAACACTTCGCTTTCGGGAACCATTCCTTCCGGAATCGGCACCGCCCGCCTGACCGCCACCTTTTTCCCCTCCAGGTTATAGAGGGAACCTTCCTGTTCTACCCAGATCAGGGCCGGCAGCACCACATCGGCGGCCTGGACCACCGGACCATGGTAACTGGCCTGGACCACGAGAAATTCCGCTTTTCGGGCCTCGCGGGCCATCTCTTCCGAAGTCTGGATGTCCCCCAGCATGAGGTAGACTACATCCAGGTCCTTCACTTCCAGACCGGGGCCGGAACGTAGGCCCAGCACCTTGGCATGGTACCCGTTGCTGGCGGGAAACAAAGGGATGAATTGGGCTTTGCGTTTCAGGGCGTTCAACGCCTCGGCTTCCCGCGGTCCGGTGCCGGCTCCGTACACGACCACCGGCGCCGCGCTGGCCTGAATCATTTTGATTGCCCGGTCGATCTCACCCGGAGCCAGGGCATTTCGGGCCAGGGGCCGGAGCCGGGTCCCGTTGTCGGAGACCAGGATCAACAAAGCCCCCCGTTGGCAGGCCCGCTTGATATGATAACCCAGGACCGGGTGGTCGGTCAGGGGGTCGCCCCCGATCACCAGAATACAATCCGAACCCAGCAGGTCATTCAAGGCACCTCCGACCGGTAGCCCCAGCTTGGCCAGGGTGGGCTCCAGGACGTGTACCCGGGTCCCGATTTTAACCTGAAAAACAGCCGCGAACTCACTTAAAGTCAGGTTCAAGGTCCGCGTGGTACTCCAGGCCCCGATCCGGTCGGGGGGGGTCATTCTGATTTTATCCGCCACCTTCTCCAACGCCTCCTCCCAAGAAACCGGCACCAGGACGCCATTTTCTCGCCTGAGGGGTGTTTCCACCCGGCGGCGGTGTTCATAAAAAGGGGCAAACCGCCCGATCTCACAGAGGACCCCGTGGTTGTGCTCCTCCCATTCCCCTTCCACCCGCAGCACCTGGCCGGCCCGGGTGATGATCTCCGTCCCGCAGGCCACACTACAGAAAAAGCAGACGCTTTTCGTCCGCTCCACCTGGGTCTCATTGCCCGTGTACGCGCTCAACCGGTCCACCAGTGCTCCCGTGGGGCAGATCTGCAGGCAGGTCCCGCAGGATACGCAGGTGGATTCCCCAAAAAGGTCGTCGAGATCGGCGCAGATCATGGACTTGGCTCCTCGGAACTTTACTCCCAGGGTGTGATTGGCGGCCAGTTCGGCGCAGGCCCGGACACACCGGCGGCAAAGGATGCAGCGGCCGCGGTCCATAAAAAAATACTTCCGGGTGCCGTCCACCGGTTTCGGCTGGTAGGGATTGGCGTAGGTCCAGTGATCCAGTCCGTAGCGATAGGCCAGCGCCTGCAGCTCGCAGTCACCGCTTCGTTCGCAAAACATGCAATAGTGGTTCCCTTCGGAAAAAAGGAGCTGCAGGATAAACTTTCGCTCCGCCACCACTGGGGGGGACTCGGTTTCAATCCGCAGACCCTCCATGACCGGGAAGGTGCAAGCCGGTTGCAGATTACGCTGCCGTTCGATTTCCACCAGGCAGATCCGGCAGGCCCCCAGTGGGGGTAAGGCGGGATGGTGGCACAGGCTGGGAATATCGATACCGACCGACCGGGCCGCCTCCATGACCGTCTGCCCCGCCCTGGCTCGCACCGGCCGCCCATTCATTCGGATGGTGATTATTTTATCCATAGGTTGGTTTCCTCCTTAACCGGTTACGCCGCGGTGACTTTCGCTTCTTCCAGGGAGTCGGTGTCCCGTCCTCGAGAGTGCAGCCATTCCAGATCGCAGCGGAGACAGCGCTTAGCCTCCTCGCGGGCGGCCAATTCGTCCAGTCCTGCCTCCACTTCCAGGAAATTCCCGATCCGTTCTTCCTTGGAAAGTCGCCGAATGGCCGGAGGTCTGGCGTCAGCGTAGTCTTCCAGATTAACCGTCTGTCCCACCTCGTGGTAGGGGGCAATGAACTTGGGTCGTTCCACCGGGTCCCCTCGCAGGAAAGCATCTACGGCGGCCGCCACTTGGTTTCCCTGGGCCACTGCCTCCACCACCGTGGCCGGGCCCAGGGCCAAATCGCCGGCCGCAAAGACCCCGGAACGGGTGGTGGCCAGGTTGTCCCCCAACGTGAGCGCGCCCCTCTGGTCAAAGGACAGTTCCCCTTCCCCTTTAAGCCCTTCCAAATCGGAGGCTTGACCGATGGCCACAATCAGGACCTCGGCGTCCAGGACGAACTGGGATTCTTCATATTCGCTTTCCTCGATGGGCACCGGTCGACGCCGTCCGGAGAGGTCAAAATCACCCAGCCGCTGGAGCTGACATTCGATCCCGGTTACGAATTCCGGGCCGAGCACCCCGATGGGGTGGGTCAGGAAATGGAACTGAATCCCTTCCCGGAAGGCCTCGTGGATCTCCTCCTTCCAAGCGGGCATATCTTCCCGAGTCCGTCGGTAGAGGATGGTCACGGTGGCCGCCCCCAGGCGGAAGGCCGTCCGGGCCGCATCGATCGCCACCGCTCCCCCGCCGACTACGGCCACCCGCTTCCCTCTGACCACCGGGGGTTTGCCCAAAGCCACGTCTTTCAAAAACATGGTCCCCGGATAAACTCCAGGCAATTCCTCGCCCGGGATCCCCAACCGGTGGCTCCGGTGGGCGCCCAGGGCCATAATGACTGCACCGTATTCGAATTCACCCAACAATTGATCCAGGGTGAAATCACGGCCCAGTTCCTGGTTTAACCGGACTTCCACCCCGGCGCCTTGAATGTGCTCGATCTCTTTATTGAGAATGGCCCGCGGAAGTCGATACTCCGGGATACCGACGGCCATCATACCACCGGCCACCGGCAGCTTCTCGAAGACGGTCACCCCGTAGCCCATCTCGATCAGCCTGAGCCCGGCGGTTAAACCGGCTGGACCGGCGCCGATTACGGCCACCTTTTTATTTTTCAATTCTACCGGCTTTTTGAAACTCCAGGGTCGGGCGATTTCCTGATCGGCCATGAACCGTTTCACCCTGCGGATGGAGATCGGCTCGTCCACGTCTCCGCGCCGGCACTTGGCCTCGCAGAAGGCCGGACAGACCCGGCCGCAGATCAGGGCCAGAGGGTTGCGCTCGCGGTGAATCTCCAGGGCCTCGGCATATCTACCCTGGGCGACCAGGGCCACGTAGGCCGGAATGTCTACCCCCGCCGGGCAGGCGTTCAGGCAGCGCGCCCGGACCAGGTCCGGGCAGGTCCCGGCCGGACAGGTCTGGTCCAGGATATGGGCCCGAAACTCGTCTAAAAAATACTGCAGCGCCGACATGACCGGACCGGGGGTTAATTGACCCAGGGCGCAGAGGGAGCCGTTTTGCATCCCCTGGGCGATTTCCCGAATAGTCTCCAGGTCCTCCATTCGACCCCGGCCCTCGGTGATCCGGGTCAGGATCTCCAGCATGCGCCGTCCACCGACTCGGCAGGGAATGCACTTGCCGCAGGATTCGGCCTGGGCGAAGTTCAAAAAGAATTTGGAAAATTCCACCATGCAGATGTCTTCATCTACGACGATCATACCCCCCGAGCCCATGACCGCCCCTACGGCCTGCAGGGAGTCAAAATCCACCTCTACATTCAGGTGCTGGGCCGGTATGCACCCCCCCAAGGGTCCCCCGGTTTGGACCGCCTTGAATTTTTTCCCTTTAGGTATTCCCCCGCCGATATCGAAAATAATCTCCCCCAGGGTGATGCCCATGGGGACCTCCACCAGTCCGGTGTTGTTGATTTTTCCGGTTAAGGCGAAGATCGCCGTGCCGGAGCTGTTTTTCGTCCCGATGGCGTTGAACCAGCGGGCGCCATTGACGATGATTTGCGGAATGTTGGCATAACTCTTGACGTTGTTGAGATTGGTCGGTTTTCCCCAGAGGCCGGAAACGGCAGGAAAGGGGGGGCGGGGACGGGGTTCCCCGCGACGACCCTCGATGGAGGCCAACAAGGCCGTCTCTTCCCCGCAGACAAAGGCCCCGGCCCCTTCCTTGATTTTGAGCTGAAAGCTGAAATCCGTATCCAGGATATGGTCCCCCAGCAAGCCGTATTCCTTGGCCTGGGCGATGGCCGTTTGCAGCCGGTTGATGGCCAAAGGATATTCGGCCCGGCAATAAATGAATCCCTCTCGGGCTCCGATGGCATAGCCGCAAATGATCATCCCCTCAATTACACTGTGCGGGTCCCCTTCCAGGATCGACCGGTCCATAAAGGCCCCGGGGTCCCCCTCGTCGGCGTTACAGACCACGTACTTGACCTCGCCCGCTGCCTTGGAGGTAAAATCCCATTTGGTCCCGGTGGAAAAGCCGGCCCCTCCCCTTCCCCGCAATCCGGACCGTTTTACTTCCTCGACGACCTCGGGCGGGGTCAGGTCAAAAAGCGCCCGGCCCAAAGCCTCATAGCCCCCCTGGGCAATAGATTCTTCGATCCTTTCCGGATCGATCAGACCGCAATTACGCAGGGTAATCCGCATCTGTTTATTGTTAAAAGGAATATCCTGGTAACGAGGCAGCTCCTTAACCGTGTCGGGAACTTTATAGGTCAGACGCCCGATGACCCGGCCCTTGACCAAGGTTTCCTCAACAATGCTCTGCACATCCCGGGGCTGTACCTGGCAATATAAAATTCCTTCAGGGTAGATGATCAGGACCGGTCCCACGGCACAAAACCCTCGGCAGTCGGTCTGGACCACACGAATCTCCCGGCTCAGGTTGCGCCGGTCGACCTCCTGATTCAGGGCGCCAAGCACCTCCGCCGATCCGGAAGCCTGACATTCCGTCCCACCGCAGATCAGCACATTGGCCCGGTATAAAGGTTCAGCCATTTTTGCCTCCTCATTCTATGGTGATCTATAGAGATTGCCTTGAATTCTTTTTGGTCCCCGCGGTCAGAAGCCCCGGGGTTCCAGGCGGCCGACGGCCCATTCCCGGACCACTCTTCCGTTTACCAGGTGCTCTTCCACCAGCCGGGATACGTTTTCGGGACCGATGTTGGCATAACGCACCCGGGATTTTCCGGCCTGTTCAATATCCACCAAAGGTTCCTGGGCGCACATGCCCACGCAACCCACGGTTTCCAGATGGGCGTCGATTTTCCGGTCGGACAGTTCCTTCAGAAAAGCCTCCAGGACTTCCCGCGCCCCGGCCGCAATCCCGCAAGTCCCCAGGCCGATGATGATCCGGGTCCCGGTCTGCCGCCTCACCCCCAGTTCCCGTTGGGCTTCCTCGCGAATTTTTTTTAGTTCTTCGATATTTTTCAGCCGCGCCATTGAAGTTCCTCCTGCTGCCCAATTTCCACCTTACTTTCGCTTTTTCATTTTAGCTATTGGCTCGAACGGTCCATAAAGTTCGTCCTCACCTTCCTTAAGAAACAGAGCCATCCAATCCCGCACCCGGGGATGCGTCAGGGGCACCCCCTCCAGTTCCCCCATGCTTACTCCAGGGACTTGAGGACCTGAATCATCTTTTCGGGCACCAGTCGACCCAGGACCCGATCATTCACCACGGCCACCGGCGACAGCCCGCAGGATCCCAGACAATAGACCACTTCAAAAGAAAATTTATAATTCGGGGTGGTTTCCCCGTCCTTGATCCCCAGTTCCTGTTCGATGGCCTCCACGATTTTGCCGGCCCCCCGCACATGGCAGGCGGTCCCGTCACACTGGCGAACGATGCATTTCCCCCGTCGCTGAAGGTAAAACTGGGCGTAAAAAGTGGCGACCCCATAAATCTGACTGCGGGGGATCCCGGTCTTCTCCGAGATATGGAGCAACACTTCCCGGGGAAGAAATCCGTACAGCCCCTGGGCCTGCTGCAATAGGGGGATCAAGGCCCCCGCTTCTTCCCGGTATTCATCAATGATCCGATCCAGGGCCTCCCAGGCCCAAGGTTCTTCCGTCATGCTCTCCTCCTCATCGGTTTTCCCGGCCTTTAGGCCGACGGCCACTCCACTATCACTTCACGCCCCCCTGCCTTCGTAAGGCGAGCGGGATTTCCTCCATCCGGGAGATCGACCGGCCAAGACAATTTGTTTCTATAAAATCTAATGAGCAATTCATATGCCATCGAACGACATCCTCTTTTAGAATAAAAAATTTATCTATTTCAATTGGTTATATGATTAGCCGCTTGATAATTTTTCCATTGTTCCTGGAATTTAAAGAAATTACTGACAGGGGTGTAACCTGATAAAGTCAATTGACCCTGGATGGTGAATTTGGTATTGGAAGCTGAAGGGAGAAAAAAGCATGTTCGAAGATAAATGGATACCAGCCGATGAGGCCTTGAGCCGGATAAAAAAGGGGAGCCGGGTCTTTATCGGCTCCGGCTGCGGAGAGCCCCAATATTTAGTGGAGCGGTTGGTCAAACAGGCCGAGCGCTTCTTTGACGTGGAGATTATACACGTCCTGAGCATTCGGGATCCCGGTTACACCTCCACCGGGTTAAGTGGACACTTCCGGGTCCAGACTTTCTTTGTGGCCGGCCGCGGGGCCCGGGAGGCGGTTTGGGAAGGCCGGGCGGAGTATATCCCTATTTTCATGTCCGATATCCCCCGCCTGTTCAACGAACGACGCCTGGAAATCGACTATGCCCTGATCCAGGTTTCGCCCCCGGACAAGAATGGCTATATGAACCTGGGGATCGCTGTTGATGTGGCTAAAGAAGCTGTGGAAGCCGCCGGGACAGTCATCGCCCAGGTCAATCCGGCTATGCCGATCACCCTGGGCGACAGTTTTATTCATGTCCGGGAGGTGGACTTTCTGGTTGACAAGGAAGAGCCTTTACTGGAGGTGGGGAAACCCCACTTGTCTGAAACGGATTTGGCCATCGGGCGGAATGTGGCCCGCCTGGTTGAAGACGGGGCTACTATCCATGCCGGTCTAGGGCATCTACCCTCGGCGGCCTTGGTTTGTCTAAAAGACAAGAAAGATCTGGGCATCCACACCGACATGCTCACCGACAGCTACTTGGAGTTGATCCGTTCCGGAGCCGTCACCAATCAGAAAAAAGGAATCCACCGCAAGAAGATTGTCGCCTCCTATTGCCTGGGGACCCGGGAGCTTTTCGACTTTGTCCATCTGAACCCTTTTGTGGAACTGTATCCGGTGGCTTACACCAACGATCCTAACGTCATCAGCCGGCACGAACGGATGATTTCCATCCATGAAGCCATGGAAGTGGATTTCACCGGACTGGTCTGCGCGTCCAGTTATCGGAACCGCATCTACACCGGGATCGGGGGACTAGTGGATTACATGCGCGGAACCTCCCGCTCGCCGCAAGGCAAGTTTATTGTCACCCTTCACTCCCTGACGAAGGACGGCCAATGTTCGTCTATCGTGCCCAGCATCACCCCCGGTTCGGGGCTGATGGCCAGCCGGGCAGCCGTCCAGTACGTGGTGACCGAATTCGGTTGGACAAATTTGCACGGCAAGTCTCTTCGGGACCGGACCATTGCCCTGCTGGAGATCTCCCACCCCAAGTTCCGCCAGGAGTTGCTGAACCGGGCCCAGTTGGATGGACTGCTGGCTCACGGAGAACCGATCACCTTCTCCACCTCCGGTATCTACCCGACGGAAATGGAAAGGAAAATCACCCGTCGCGATCAGACTTTACTGTTGCGGCCGGCCAAACCCACCGATCTTCGGTCCATTCAGGAATTCTTTTACGGGTTGAGCGACCGGGACGTGTACTACCGGTTTCTTCGCTCCAAGCAGGCCTTTCCCCGGGAAGAAATGGCCGCCATCGTGGATATCGACTACCATTACCGGATGACCATCCTGGTCCTCACCGGCGAATTGGGCTTTGAAAAAATCGTGGCCCTCGGTCGCTATATCGCCGAATCCGCCCAGGGGTTAGCCGAAATAGATATCGCCGTGGCTCAGGAGTATCGCCGTCTGGGCCTCGGGCAAACGGTACTCGAGGTTCTCTTCGAGATCGCCGAGAAAAAAGGCTTCCAGGGGATCAAGGCCTTAGTGGATTATGACAACCCCCGGATGATCATGCTCCTCAAAAAAATGGGCTATAACCTGCGTGCCACCTTGGATCACGGGGTCTACGAAATCGAAATCCTGTTCGAGGAAAAATCCGAGGAGCCCTCCTTTGTGGTGACTTATGCCTGACCTCCGGCACCCCTGTTCCTTTCTTTTTTTCTAAACTGGGGTCCCCTTCCATGCCGCGCACCAGCCTTTATATCTTTTTAACCATCTTCCTAACCGGCTACGGTTTGGTCAACGCTTATATTTTCATCCGGGGCTGGCCAGCCACGGCCTGGATGCGCCGTTTTTGGCGAAAGGCAGTACTACTACTCTTCTGGCTTTCCGTCCTCTCCTACCCCCTGGGCCGTTTTTTAAGCAGGCTGACGCCTCTTCCGGGAGAAGACGGTCTGGTTCTGATCGGATCTTTTTATCTGGCCGTCATGATTTACCTGTTTTTGGTTTTGCTTTTTCTGGACACCCTCCGCCTTATCCGCACCTTGTTCCCGCCGGTCCTCAAAAAACGCTTCCAGCCCTCCGGGATAGCCCCCCGAACGAGATTTCTGATTGGGCTCGGCAGCGTCCTGATCACGGTCTCCCTCGGACACTGGAATGCCTTGCACCCGCGTATTCGAAACCTGGAAATTAATCTCCCGCAATCCGCCGGTCCCCGGCAACAACTGAGCGTCGTCCTGGCCTCGGACCTGCACCTGGGCCGGATTATTCGTAACTCCCGCCTGGAAAAAATCGTCGGGCTGATTAACGGGTTGAAACCGGACCTGGTCCTTTTGGCCGGAGACTTAACCGACGAGGACCTTTCTTTCCTGTCGGATCAGAACACGGCCGCCATTCTGCGGCGGATACAGGCCCCTTTGGGCGTTTATTCGGTTACCGGCAATCACGAGTATTACAGCGGGAGAGAAAAGGCGGTATCCTTTATTCGACAGGGTGGCATCCGGGTTCTGGAAGACGAGATCGTCAAGGTGGGGGAGGCCCTTTACTTAGTCGGACGGAAAGACCGGACAGCGGAACGGTTTGGAGAGCCAAGAAAACCGTTGGCGGAACTGATGAAGGAGGTGCCTCCCGGATACCCGGTGATCCTGATGGACCACCAGCCCTTCCAGTTGGCGGAGGCCCAGCGGCAGGGCGTCGGTTTGCAGTTATCGGGGCATACCCATAACGGGCAACTCTTCCCGATCAATTTTATTGTAGGGAGGATTTACGAAAACTCCTGGGGCTATCTGAAAAAGGGGGCTACCCACTATTACGTCTCTTGCGGGGTGGGCACTTGGGGCCCTCCGGTGCGCACCTGCAGTATCCCCGAGATTATGCATATCCGCCTAACCCTCCAACCGGTTTCCTGAAAAAAATAAGGTTGTTCGCCCTTTTGGGTGGGTGGCCACAATATATAGGATCTCAGTCTGAAATCGGGTCTTCGTGGCCGCGGGGTCTCGGCGAAAGGGTTTTCCATATTGCTTTTTAGGTTCCAACCCGGCCCCCGTGTTATCAAATCTTCCAGGAGGCAGGGCCGACCTGGGAGGCCTCAAAAGACTAGGAGTATGGGCCTGCTATAAATAAAGTTAGTAATTTAGGCCCGGATTCGAAGTCCGGAGTACCTTTGGAAAACCCTTTCGCCGAGACCCCGCGGCCATACCAGATCTGGGAGGTACCCACCCAAAAGGGCGAAGCGTCAAAAATAAATTGCCCCATTACTGAGGAGGAACCACTGTTTTGGAGGATTTAACCGGGTTCAGACGGATGATTAAACCCTCCAAGCTGATCCGGTCAAAATGAGGAACGGTCCGATGAAAGGAGAATAAATAAGAGCCTTCCACCAGTTCCGGCTTGAGGAAGGGGAGGCAGTGTTGACGAAAATCTTCATAGGCCAGGGTATTCATCAGGTCAAAGCCTTTCAGGGTTTCGGGATAGGGATTTTTCCATTTCCGGCCCTGGCATTCAAAGTCACGGGGAAGAACGCGATCCAGTAGAGGAAGGAGGTCCACCTGGTCCTTATCCACGGTTCCCAGGAGCCTGATAAAATTGACCGGGATGAACCTTTTTCTGTTGGGGAGCTTATAAAACATGCGTCCTTCCGGATCGATTTTTATTTCCTTGTAATTGGTCCCCAGGTTCCAATTCGAAGAACGCACATTATGATTGATGGCCAAATCCTGGAGCCCGAGACGCCGGTTTTTGAGGTTGTAAAGAGTGGCCTGGTCCGATGGATCGGTTTGAGGTCGGGGAAAGCAGGGTTCAATCAGGAAGCGAAGGTAGTTCTGGGAAAGAGAATGGTTGAACCGGGTTAACTCCTGGATTTCCCGATTCAACTTGCGGACAGTCTTCTGCCAGCCTTCACCCAGCCGCCTGACGTATAATTCCTTAAAGTGCTGCAGCGATTCGGGGTTACGGTCAAGATTCAGCTTTTCAAAGGCCAGATTGAGCTCGGCCACCTTTCTGTTTCTGTAGATTTTTAAGGGTTCATTCCCCAGGGGCGCCCGGTCGGGATGATAAATCATGATCAAGGCCCGGTAAGAGGACCGGACCAGGGCAAACAGCTCCTTTCCTTCCAGAGTTCGGACGATTTCCGGAGAAAGGCCTAATAATTCAAAAGGGTTCTTCATGGCGGGAAGATCTTGCCGGGATTGAGGATATAATTCGGATCAAAGAGGTCCTTGATTTTTTTCATCAGGGCCAGGGATAGCGGATCGATTTCCCAGTGCAGGTAGGACGCTTTGGCCAGACCGATTCCATGTTCACCGGACAGGGTCCCCCCCAAGGCGATAACGGTCTTGAATATGGCTTCAACGGCCTGGTGCGCTTTATCCTCCTGGTTAGAGATTTTTTTATCAAACATGACATTCACATGAATATTGCCGTCTCCGGCGTGCCCGAAACTGACCACCAACAGGTCCAATCGCCGGCCGATTTCCTGGAACCGTCGGATGGCTTCGGGAATTTGCGCCCGGGGCACGACGATGTCTTCGTTGATCTTGTTGGGGCGGATTCGAAAAAGGGCGGGGGAAATGGAGCGCCGGGCCTTCCAGAGATCTTCCGCCTCCTGAGGTGACGAGGCGGTTCGGATCCCTATGGCTCCCAGTTGTTCGCAAGCCTGGACCACTCGGCGGCTCTGACGATTCACCAAGTCCCGGTCTCCATCGACCTCGATGAGCAGGGCGGCCTCCGCCTCCTGGGGAAGGCCTAAATGTAAAAATTGGTCCACCGCCTGAAGGGAGGGTTGATCCATGAATTCCAGGGTAGAAGGGACGATTCCGGCCTGAAATATTTGCACTACGGCCTGAGTGGCTAAATCCAGCCGGTCAAAAAAAACCAATACCGGCTGACGGGTTTCGGGCTTGGGCAGCAGCTTAACCGTGAATTCAGTAAAAATTCCCAGAGTCCCTTCCGAGCCGACCAACAGGCGGGTCAGGTCATAGCCCACCACCCCTTTGGCGGTCTGGGTGCCGGTCTTCAGGATTTCACCGGTCGGCAGGACCACGGTCAAGCCCAGGACGTAATCCCGGGTCACCCCGTATTTCACCGCCCGGGCGCCTCCGGCACACTCGGCCACATTCCCGCCCAAAGTGGAAAAACTCAAGGAAGCGGGATCGGGGGGATAGAAAAGGCCCATCGCTTCTACCGCGGATTGCAGGTCCCGGTTGACTACGCCCGGCTCGACCACGGCCAAAAAATTCTGGGTGTCGATTTTTCTAATCCGGTTGAACCGGCTCATGACCAGGACCAGTCCCCCTTGAATGGGGACGGACCCCCCACTCATGCCTGACCCGGCCCCCCGGGGGACGACCGGGAAGCGGTGTTCATTCGCTAATCTAAGAATAGCGCTGATTTCTTCAGCGGTCCCGGGAAAAGCTACGGCCTCGGGCATGGCCTGGAAGACGGTGGCGTCATAGGCATAGCACTTCAGTTCGGTTTCCTGATCGGTGATATGCCCCGGACCAACGATTTTTCTTAGGGCCTGATAGGTTTCCTGCCTGAAAGGCATGGTATTTAATAATCTCGCTTAATATCCAAATTCAGTTAGGGCGGCCGGGGTTGAATGTTGGACCTTCAGCGCCTGCAAACGATCGACCGGGACCCGCTCTAAATACTCCCGGCGGTTTTCCACCCCGTATACCCAATCCTGAAACCATTCCCGGCTGCCCTCTTCGGTCCGGGTGGCCCGGGCATACTCCACATAGACCGGGTCATCGTGCCCGTAATGGCCTTGGACCGCCGAGGGGTGGGCCCCCCAGGGCTCTTCCACCACCGCCGAGACGATAAACCCCGGGATGACCGTCCGGTTGGGATCGCTGCGGATCACCTCCGGGTCAACGACCTCCTCGGTGATAATCAGCACTTCTTTGGCGGCCTTGGCCGCTGTGGCGCTGACGCCCATGTTCCCCCAGAGATGGGCGTTTCCCTGGAGATCGGCTCGCTGAACATGAATAATGGCCAGGTCGGGCTCAATGGCCCGGACCAGCAGCAGCGGATCCCCGGTGAAGGGGCAGGAGCTCACCTTAAAAGCCGGGTTTTCCCGGACAATGTGGGAGCCCAGCAAGGTGCGGGCGGGGAGATAAGGAACCCCTAAGGCGGCGGCCTGCAAACCCAGGGCAATGGTAAAATTGGAGTGGTTTTCCATCTCCAGGGGTTGCGGCCTTCCCAGTTCCACGGCCCGGCGCAGGTGATACCCGATCCCGGTACTGACATTGCCCACCCAGGCGGCCCGAATGCGGGAGACGCATCCCCCGCCGATCATTTGATCAAACAGCATATCCGATATGGGGCCGATCAGGGTCAGATCCCGTAAGCCCTGCCGGACCATCTCGTGTCCGGCGGCAAAGGGGATCAATCCCTCCAGTGAGGTGCCCAGGGCAATGGACATTCCAGAGGTCGCCAGCTTGGAAACCGCATCGGACAGGGACATCAATTTGGAGTCTGGGCTAAACATGATGAAAATAACCGTTATCTAATTACATTTATATCATTTTCTTCCCCTGCTGTCATGCTAAACCCGCCGGAGGTAAAAAGGTGTTGACAAAGAACCCGATTTTTTCAATAATTACAGCTTTAAACCCAGCCGGAAGGGAAGAACCCAGGCCGGTTAAAAAGGAGGATGGTATGCGGGAGGTTGTCATTGTCAGTGGGGTACGGACCCCCATAGGACGGTTCGGAGGGACGTTGAAAGACGTCAGCGATATGGATCTGGGGGCCCTGGTCATACGGGAAGCCCTGAAGCGGGCCGGAATTTCCGGGGAACAGGTGGACGAGGTCATCTTCGCCTCGGGCTACCGCACCGGCGATCTACCCATCAATTCAGCCCGGGTAGTGGCCGTCAAAGGGGGAATCCCCATCGAAAAACCCCAGTTTACCATTACCAAGGCCTGCGGTGGAAGCTTGAGGGCCGTTTCCCTGGCCGCCCAGGTCATCAAAAGCGGGGATGCGGATGTCATCGTGGCCGGCGGCATGGAGGTTATGAGCCGGGCGGCCTATCTGTTGAAAAATGCCCGCTGGGGATATCGTCTGGGTCATGGA
>Ga0315292_10000898_pt1 | contig 15069 bp, 13 predicted proteins | sample YL17G13_0_MG_FD_204029 | JGI IMG/M metagenome (GOLD analysis project Ga0315292, IMG submission 204029) | Sediment microbial communities from Yellowstone Lake, YNP, Wyoming, USA - YL17G13_0 | ecosystem: Environmental > Aquatic > Freshwater > Lake > Sediment | place: USA: Wyoming | collected... | reverse complement strand
AACTCAAAAGGACTGGAAAAAATAAGCAACATTTATAACTAACAGGCTTCTCTGCTGATTAATAATTTACTGTTTAGAAAAGATTGCCAGTCTCAGGATGTCTAAGCTGCTTACCAAGATGTTTATATGCATGTTCGGTAGCTTCTCTTCCTCGAGGTGTTCTTTTTAAATAACCCTCTTTAATCAGAAATGGCTCATATACTTCTTCAATAGTTCCACTCTCCTCACCAACGGCTGTTGATATTGTATTAAGGCCAACCGGACCACCACTGAATTTATCAATGATTGCTGAAAGAATACGGTTATCCATTTCATCGAGTCCATGCTGATCTATATTGAGCGCTTTTAGGCCATACCTGGTTATCTCGATATCTATTTCACCTGATCCTTTTACCTGTGCAAAATCTCTTATGCGTCTAAGCAGTGCATTTGCTATCCTTGGTGTACCTCTGCTTCTTCGTGCAATTTCGACTGCAGCTTCTTCATTAATTTTAACATTCAGAATACCAGCTGATCTTTTTACAATACCTGTAAGTATTTCATGATCATAATATTCGAGATGGAACTTAATCCCGAATCTGGCTCTCAATGGGCTAGTAAGGAGGCCTGACCGGGTAGTGGCACCAATAAGTGTAAAACTATTCAGAGTCAATTGCACCGACCTGGCGCTTGGTCCTTTGTCAATCATTATGTCAATCTGAAAATCTTCCATTGCAGAGTACAGATACTCCTCAACCACCGGGCTTAACCTGTGAATCTCATCTATGAACAGCACATCTCCTTCCTGAAGATTTGTAAGCAATCCTGCCAGGTCTCCCGGTTTATCGAGAACCGGGCCTGAGGTCACCCGTATATTTACCTGGAGTTCATTAGCAATAATTGTAGCGAGTGTTGTTTTACCAAGTCCGGGTGGACCATGCAGTAATACATGGTCGAGTGATTCACCTCTTTGTTTTGCTGCAGTTACGAAAACCTCAAGGTTTTCAATTACCTGTTTCTGTCCCTTGAAATCATTAAAACTCAAAGGACGAAGCTGCTTCTCGAATTCCTTATCAGTAACTGAAATATTTTCCTTCCTGAGATCTATATTCTCTTCCATTGGTAAAATTGCTACTTTATCAGTTTTGTGTCACTTTCAGGGAGTTTTATTCTGACACCGTTAATACTGGTTTCAACATCATCTTTGTAGACAATAACCAGAACTGGAATACCTTCCTCGTCAAATTTTCTCCATGTTTTTTGTCTGATGCCCATTTCAAAGTGTTGTTCTTCTTTTATTTTGCCGCTTTCGTAATAGTATTTGTGTTCACCATCAGGATTACCCTGAACAAAACCTCCCTTGAATTTTACTTTTCCATCAGAATAATAACCTTTCCAGGTTCCATCCTTTAAACCTGTAATATATTTTCCCTCTTCAGTATAGTCTCCTGACTTATATTTCCAGTCTCCATTTCTTTCACCATCAAGATATTGTCCCTCAGTTATTAATTCGCCTGTTACCGAAAACTCACTGCATGAACCATCTCTTCTTCCCTGGAAGTACTCCTCTTCCTTCAGAAGCTGACCTTTTTCAAAATACCATTTCCACAAACCATCAGGACGTCCGCTATTGAAAGAACCTGTTTGCTCCACTTTCCCTGCTGTGTTGTAAAATTTCCACGCTCCTGCTCTCCTGTTATCAATAAACTGACCTTCTGCCTGTGCTTTACCATCCTGGAAAAGATCTTTCCATTTCCCGTTTCTATTACCTGCTTCGTCAACAATTCCCTCTGATAAAAGAAGACCGTTATCATTATAAATGTACGCATTGGTAATTTTTCCATCCTTCGAGTAATCCCTATGTATACCAACAGGAATTTTATTACGGTATGGACCACTGTAAATCAGTTTTCCTTCAGAATCATATTTATTAACAATTTCAATATCAGGGGCATCTTCAACACTTGACTTGACAATTGATCCGTTTTCATACAACATTGTAAGAACAAGTCTGCCTCTGTTATCATATTCTTTATAATAGCCATTCAAGAGGTCTTCCTTAAAAGTTTTTTCCGATTTTTTATTACCGTTGGGATAAAACTCTTTCCATTCACCCTGTTTCAATCCTTTGGCATCTGTTCTGTTTACCCGCTCGCGGCTGACCAGAAAATCATTATTATATTCAAGAAGAGTGATAATGTTTCCTTCTTTGTCATATTCCTTTGACAATCCCTCTTTTTTACCTCCGTTATACATAAAAGTCTGCTGTGTTTTACCATCCTGAAAATATAAATTGGCAGTGCCCTCCTTCCTATCGCCGGCAAACAGTTCCTTTGACCACACATAAACTCCTTTTGACGGATCTTTTTTATATTTATAATACCATCCGTTCTTTTTTCCAAGGAGATAATTAATCTTTTCAGTCGTATCACCAGCCTGGTCAAAGAATATCCAGATACTGTCGAGTAGAAAATTAGTTCTTTTTCCTTCTGATTTCTTTATTCCTGTAACATAATAGCTTTTCCAGAAACCATCAGGTTTCCCGTTCTTAATTACTCCTTCGCTTGAAACAGAACCATTAGGATACTTAAAAACATGATAACCATCTTTAATATCTGCGTTGTCCTGAGCATTCAATACAAAACATATAAATATTAAGACCAGTAATGTAAATATCCTTTTCATAGTTTAAAGGCCAAGTTGTTTTGATATTTCCATCATTCTAATGATAGGTCTTTGTGCTTTATGAAGTATTTCTTCATCAATAAATATTTCCGGAATTTCTTTATCAAGAGAATTATATATTTTTTCCAGTGTAATCAATTTCATAAAACTACATTCACTGCATCCACATGTAGAATCCTTTGGTGGAGCAGGTATATATTTCTTATTCGGATTTTCTTTCTGCATTTGATGTATTATTCCAGCCTCTGTAGCAATAATATATGTTTTAGCATTATCTATTTTTGAAAACTGCAGTAATGATGACGTTGATCCGATATAATCAGCTACCATTCTGACAGGAAGTTCACATTCAGGATGGACTATAATTTTTGCATCAGAATTTTCCTTCTTAAGTCTAAGAATAGCCTCAAGAGAAAATTCTTCATGAACATAACATGTACCATTCCAAATAATTATATCCCTTCCTGTTTTATTAAGAACATAGTTGCCCAGATTACGGTCAGGAGCAAAAATTATCTTTTCATCAGGTGGTAAAGATTCAACAATCTGGACAGCATTTGAGGATGTGCATATTATATCTGATAAAGCTTTAATATCAGCAGTTGTATTAATATAAGTTACAACTGTTCTGCCAGGATTATCATTTATGAATTTTTTAAAATCCTCTGGTTTGCATGAATCAGCTAAAGAACATCCGGCATTCATATCCGGTAGCAATACCTTTTTACCGGGTGCAAGTATTTTTGCTGTTTCAGCCATAAATTTAACTCCTGCAAAAAGAATAATATCTGCACTGTTCGATGCTGCTTTTTGTGATAAAGCAAGACTGTCTCCTACAAAATCTGCAATATCCTGTATATCGCCTGTCTGATAATAGTGTGCAAGGATTATAGCATTTTTTTCTGCTCGAAGTCTTTTTATTCCTTCTATATAATATTCAGCTGTTAAGTGATTCATTTTAAAAATGTGCTTCCAGGTTATAAACTTAATCAATATTGTCATAAGGATTTTATGATCTCCCTATTTTAAACGATTATTAACAACATATATATTCTTAATATTTTATTATATTAATTTTTATGATGATAATAATATCCTGTTAATTGTGTTAAAATGTTTATCAGATTTTTATTGTTTATTTCGACATTAATATTGAACAAACAACTTTTTAACAGATCAAAAAATATACCGTTTTTGAGAATCAGGATATTACCGAAGTAATTAACAATTGTTAAGGTTTGATTGTTGATACCTTAGATATGGCAAAAGTATATTTTAAAATGTTTATATCAGGTTTGTATTTTGATTTAATTAAGTAAAAACTTTTTTTCGGCTGTTGATTTTAGCTTGAAAAAGGATGTTAAATTCTTAAAAGAGTGAGTTTTCAGTTTTATTCATCATTTATATACATATTATCAACAAACATTTGAAGAGATGATTTTGTTAATATTGTAAATGAACAAAAAAACAGCTTTGTTTATAAATCTCATCCCTCCGGTAAAAAGATATTAGAATATTATTTTCTTTAAAAGGGACAATTATATTAATTTGCACGATTATCAATTTATTATGTTTAAAAGTTTTAAAATTGAAAAATAAGAAGATAGTTGTCGTATCAGATCATGCCGGCTTTTTCTTAAAAGAAAAAATATTAAAAATCCTGATTAAGGAAAAGTATGATGTAAAGGATTTTGGTTGTTTCTCAGCTGATCCGCCTGTAGATTACCCTGATTTCGGCCATCCTCTTGCAGTGGCTGTTTCTGCCGGGGAATATGATCTTGGGATATCTATTTGCGGAACAGGCAATGGAATAAATATGGTTGTGAATAAACATCAGGGAATCAGGAGTGCATTATGCTGGAATGAAGAAATCAGCCGCCTGGCACGGGCTCATAATGATGCAAATATCTGTGCTTTGCCGGGGAGGTTTATTACTGAATCGGAGGCATATCTTATAGTGAAAACTTTTTTGAATACATCATTTGAAGAAGGAAGGCATAAACCAAGAATAGATAAAATATCTTTAAAAATGTACTAATATGTTGTCGAACTCCTGCAGATATGGAATAAGGGCTATTATTTACCTTTCAGCTAAAAAATCTGCAATTGAAAAAACAGGTATCAAACAAATAGGAGCAGATCTTGATCTGCCAACTCCATTTCTTGGCAAAATACTTCAGCAGCTTGCAAAAAAAAAAATTCTAAAATCATTAAAAGGACCCAACGGGGGCTTTTCCATGATGAAAGATCCCCGGATAGTAACATTATTTGATGTTGTAAAAGCAATAGATGGAGAGGATACATTCACTGAATGTGTCATTCATAATGGGCCCTGCCGCTGTATTGACAAGAATAAAAAACCTTGTCCGATACATGATGATTATGCCAAAACAAGATCAGAACTGATAAAGCTTTTTAAGAATAAAACAATTTATGACCTTGTGCAGAAGGCAAGTAATTCAGAGTTGATAACTATCTGAACTTCTCTTTATAAACGGATCTTATCACTAACCAGAATACTATTGATAAGATTATCCCCACTGTATTAAAAATCACATCATAAGGACTTCCATTACGGGTTGTAGTAACAGTTGACTGAAGAATTTCCATCAGAATTCCATAGAAAAACGGAAATAGTGCCATTAACACAAGAGAATGGTTTTTGATTGCAACTTTCCTGGATTCTAAAATAATTACCAACATCAATGCAAAATACATGATAAGGTGAGCAATTTTATCAAAATGAGGAATATTAAGAAACTGGACTTTATTCAGTTCATCTGCATTTTTAAGACTCAGATAGAGTATGATCAGCGATAAAAGCAGAGAGTATTTATATCTCTTTATCATTTTTTACATTTGCTTTAAATTTAGACATAAAAGTTTATTAAATTTATAAATTTCAAGGTTACATTTCTTAACATGGCAGGAGTTTATATACATATTCCATTTTGCAGGAAACTCTGCTCATACTGTGATTTTTATCACATTATTTCAGCAGATGGCAATACAGCCTGTATTAATGCCATGCTGCGCGAAACAGCGTTGAGAAAGGAGTACCTTAATAATGAAACAGTAAACACCATTTATATAGGTGGCGGCACACCCTCACTGCTTTCGATAAAAGAGCTTGATACATTGCTCAACCAGGTAAATAAACAATTCAATGTTGACAATGACTGCGAGACAACCATTGAATTAAATCCTGATGATGTTTCTCCTGCATATCTTACCGGTCTGAAAGGACTGAGCATTAACAGGGTTAGTCTGGGAATTCAATCTTGGAGAGATACCGATCTTAAAATACTTAACCGGCGCCATGATTCGGCACAGGCAGAATATGCCCTGAGGGAGATTTTAAAGTCAGGTTTTGAAAATGTGACTATTGATCTTATTTATGGAATTCCGGGAATGAACCTTGAGGATTGGAATTCAAATCTGGATTTTTCTTTTTCATTTGATATAAAACACCTTTCAGCATATCATCTGACTTTCGAAAGAGGTACTATATTCTGGAAAATGCTGGAGAAAGGAGTTATAAATGAGATAGATGAAGGAGAGAGTTCTGCCCTTTTTAATCTTCTTATCGAGAAATCCGAAAGGGCCGGTTTTATTCATTACGAAATATCAAATTTTGGAAAACCCGGATATTTTTCGATTCATAATTCAAACTACTGGAACCAGGTAAACTACATTGGAATAGGCCCCTCTGCTCATTCTTTTAATGGATATTCAAGACAGTGGAATGTATGCGATTTAAAGGGATATATTAAATCAATTAATTCAGGCAAAACATTCTTTGAAAGGGAAGAGCTTGATACCAAAACCAGGTTTAATGAATACATAATGACTTCCCTGAGAACAATGTGGGGAATAGATCTGGATTATGTAGAAAGGACTTTTGAAAAAGAGGGGTATGATTATGTAGTAAACCTTTCGGGGAAATTCAAAGATTACGGCCTGATGAGGAAAAATGACAAATACCTGATTCTGACGAATCAGGGAAAGATGATATCTGACAATGTTATAGCAGAATTTATGATGCCCGCAGAGGAGTAATTATTTCTTTGGCAGCATAAAGGTTGTCCTACCAATTATATTATCCTCAAGGAATAACTCAACACTGTAGGTACCAACTATAAAATCACCCGTATTATCCATATAGATACACATTTCTATGTCCTGGTTAATATAATCAACAATACGGTTAGCGGAATAAATGATCTTGCTTCTTTTGTATTCAAAGAGATTATCGGGACTTGCTGTTATTACCAGAGAATCCGGACGGATAACTCTCATATACACCTCTTTTTCTCCAGCCTTTGCTATAGGATTTTCGCGTAGAGTAAAGCATACCCTTACCTTATCCAGAAGACTTATCCTGGTAGTTTCTTTTCTCTTTTTATTAAGAGGAATTGCAGCAACATCTTTCGCCTGTATCACAGAAGCAATTTCAACTTTATCCGACAGCTCTTCCCTTACTTTAGAGAGTTCAGTATTAGCATTGCGGACCTGTTTCATCTGCTGCCTTATTTCTGTATTTTCAGCAACCAGAATTGTATTCCTTGTGTTAAGAGAATCGATCTGGACAATGTAGCTTTTCATTATCTCTCTCATTGTCGTTATTTCGCTCTTATATTTTTTTATCAGCTGAACGTTAGATGCATTTATAGCCAGTAACTGTACTATTCTTTCCCTTTCCTTTTCAAGGCCGGCCTGGAGTGTATCGTTATTGGTTTTTAATGTGTCATAAGCAAACACCATTGATTTCAATTCGTTAGCCAGCGAATCCTTTTCCTCTGTCAGGATTGTTTCCATTTCGATCATTTTACTTTTTTGGTTGAAATACATTATCACCAGAAAAATCAAAAGTACAGCCAATATGACAGAGGCAGCCATCATAATTGGAGGAGTGATCTTTTTAGTAATTTGTCCGACAGGATTGGAATTTAAAGATTCAGCCATTGGTCTCTTTTTAGTTTAATTATATTATCAGGCGGACAAAATTAATAATATCCTGATAATTTTTAATATATCCGATTCAATGATTAAATTTACAACCGGGCAATAAAATGTTAACTAATTAAAATACAGTAATATGGGTGGTTTTTTCGGTGTAATTTCAAAATCTGATTGTGTTGAAGATGTTTTTTATGGAACAGATTATCATTCGCATCTTGGCACAAAACGTGCAGGTATCGTTTTTATTGTTCCGGATAACGGTTTCAGGCGATCGATCCACAGCATCGAAAACTCCTATTTCCGTAACAAGTTCGAAAATGAACTGAGTGATTTTTCCGGGAACTCCGGTCTTGGAGTTATAAGTGATACGGATCCTCAGCCGATATTAATTAACTCTCATCTCGGTCGTTTTGCCATTGTGACTGTGAGCCGGATTGTAAACCTGGCAGATCTTGAAACCAGGTTCCTGGAGATGAAGAAACACTTTATGGAAAATTTTGAGGGTAACACCAATCCAACTGAGGTCGTGGCAAACCTTATCTGTGAAAAAGAGAGTTATGTTGAGGGTATTGAAAATGTTTATGAAAGAGTGAAGGGGTCGTGTTCTCTTCTTATATTAACCAATGAAGGTATAATTGCAGCCCGTGACAAATTCGGAAGAACACCTGTAGTTATTGGCAAAAGAATGGACGGATATGCTGTAGCATCAGAATCCTGTTCATTTCCGAATACAGGCTTTGAAATAGAGTATTTTCTTGGACCCGGGGAAGTAGTTTTAGTTACTGCTGATGGATTTACTCAGCTGAGAAAACCGGGAGATAAAATGCAGGTCTGTTCATTCCTTTGGGTTTATTATGGCTATCCGCCATCATATTATGAGGGTATAAATGTGGATGAATGCCGTTACAAGTGTGGCGCAGCTCTGGCAGCAAGAGATAATGTTGAGGCTGATTTTGTATGCGGCATTCCCGATTCAGGAGTAGGGCATGCACATGGCTATGGTAATGAGAAAACCATACCATACAAAAGAGCTTATTCCAAATATACTCCGACATGGCCAAGAAGCTTTATGCCTCAGTATCAGGGGCAGCGCGACCTGGTCGCTAAAATGAAACTGATCCCCAATAAGGCTGTAATTGAAGGGAAAAGGATGGTATTTCTTGATGACAGCATAGTTAGAGGAACACAATTAAAAGACAGTACAATTGATCTCAGGGAATCCGGAGCACGAGAGGTACATATGAGAATTGCCTGTCCACCGTTGTTGTTCTCCTGTGAATTTTTGAATTTTTCAGAATCAAGGTCGATTCTTGAACTTGCCGGGAGAAAAGCAATTCAGCAACTTGGGGATGATGAAAAAGATCTGAAAGAATATGCAGATCCTGACTCAGAGAAATATGCTGCTATGGTAAAGCAAATAGCACAGAATCTTGACCTTGATTCATTAATTTATCAGCGTCTTGATGACCTTGTTGAAGCAATCGGGCTTCCGAAAGAAAAATTGTGTACCCATTGCTGGGACGGATCAAGTTATTTTTAAACAACCAGTCGTCTGAATCTATGAAATATATCGGAGCACATGTAAGCGCACAGGGAGGAGTTGAAAATGCTCCTGTAAATGCAAATCTGATAGGAGCGAAGGCATTTGCCCTCTTTACTAAAAACCAGCGACAGTGGTTCTCCAATCCGCTCACAAAAAACAGTATTAAGTCATTCCGGGATAATTGTGAAAAGTTTGATTACAAGCCTTTTCAGATACTTCCTCATGATAGCTACCTTATTAACCTCGGACATCCGGAGGAAGGACCACTTGAAAAATCAAGGACCTCATTTCTTGACGAGATGCAGAGATGTGAACAGCTTGGCCTCGACAGACTTAATTTTCATCCCGGCAGTCATCTGAATGCCATTAGCATTGAAGCATGCCTGAAGAGAATTGCCGAATCAATAAATATTGTACTTGACAAGACTAAAGGTGTTTCGGCAGTAATAGAGAATACAGCAGGTCAGGGGACAAACCTGGGTCATACATTTGAACAGCTGAGGGAGATCATTGATAATGTTGAGGATAAATCGAGGGTAGGAGTATGTATTGATACATGTCATGCTTTTACCTCGGGGTATAATGTAAAAACCGCAGAAGGATTTAATGAGACTTTCAGAAAATTTGATGAAATAGTCGGGTTTAATTACCTTAAAGGCATGCATCTCAATGATTCAAAAAAGGATCTGGGCACAAGAGTTGACCGGCATGATAACCTGGGTGCAGGATTACTGGGTGAAGAGATTTTCTCGTTTCTAATGAATGATCTCAGGTTTGATGAGATGCCTTTAATACTTGAAACACCTGAAGAATCTTTGTGGGAAGCCGAGATTACGAAACTATATTCGTTAATAAAGTAGTAAAAGAACCAAATACTGCAAAATAAGAATTAGTTAGAGTGAAAGCTTAAAAATTAATGAGTTTGTAGACTCAGGGTATATTTGTAAGAATCTGCAGTCCAGATATCAGCACCGTCACCATGTTCTCCAAGTCTCAGAAGAAATATCTCAATATCGTATGTCTCACGGTTCTCAAAAATTGAAAAATTAGAAAGTTGAAGTGCTGGAGAGTCGAGCTCCCCATTCCTGTCATCAATGATAGTCCTGCTGTTTTTGATAAAACATACCTTTTCCTCATCCACCTCAATGATTACCAGCGGATACCTAGGTGAATTGCCATCAACAGGTTGTTCAGAAATATTGCCGATCCAGTATAACTTACCATTTACAGAACTGCGGATTGTTGAAGAGATTGATGCCGGCGAATAAAAACTTTCTCCCGATTCATACCTCATATCTTTTACTTCACTCCAGTTTAATCCGCCATCCTTAGATACTGAATACCATTTTCTTCCCGGATATTTTACCGGATCCAGACCGGTGTTTGATCCCCGGATGATCATAAGAAGTTTCCCGTTTTCCAGTTCGCTTATATGAAGTTCATCGAGTCCACGTGTTGATACTCTTCTTGGAACAAACAACGGTTTTGAAAGCTTCCAGGCGTAGTTCTTTTTTGATTCATTCCAGCGTCCTATAAAACAGATGGCCCCTCCAACGCATCCTTCCCTGTAATTATTCGGGAATATTGATGGCATGTTTTTATCTTCCTCATCCATAAACGGGACCGGAACGGTGGCAGTTATAATAACACTTCTGTTTTTAAGAGAAAGTGCATTTCCGATATACATTTCATTTGTACGGAAAAATTTTTCATCCCCCCAGTTATTCTCATCAAAATCAGGCCCCTCTTCATACTTTAGCATATAGGCTTTATCCCAGGTCAGACCATCATCTTCTGAAAGCTGATAAAAACCATGATCGCTGAAAAGCCGGATCCCTTTCCATATTTCACTCATTGCCACTTCCGGCTTTCCTTTAATGATTCTCTGGAAAACAGGTTTAATGAGCCTTTTGGATACCGGGTCATACGGACCTGTACCATCCTGACTTTCACCGCCAGATATGGTATAATCTCCCTGTACTTTTGACTTTTCATCTATTATCGTCCAGTCTGACCAGGTACGGCCATTATCATCCGAATTCCTTTTCTTGGGTTTTTCAACCCAGTCACTTGATTTTATTACAGCCTGGATTTCTTCCCTTTTAAGTCCGCCGCCTATATAGTTCATACTTAGGCTTATACCAGCACGAGGCTCAGGAGATGGAGCATATACTTCTTTACGCACCGTCCAAATACCTTGATTTATTATTTGAAGAAAGTGTTTGGATAATGAAACCGGGTTTTTCACTAAGTTGCCGGAAAGAATAGAGCCTGCTACAGAGAAAAGACCGAATTGACTATTCTTAATGATGAAAGACCTTCTGGTAATGAGTTTTTTCATTTCATATACATTTATTCAAACCGAATAGAATACAGATCAGCATCTTTCATCTTAAAACGGATCTTTACAAGGGTATTTTTCAGTTTGTCGAGGTTGAATCCTGATTTCCACTCTACCTGACGGGCAATTTCATTTCCTATTACCGGAATACAGTTTTCTGAAGAAAAATCAGAAATAATGTTACCCTGTTCATCCATAAAATCAACAAGAATATATCCTGCTGCAGATGATGCAAAATTGATTATCATGTGTGAGCCTGAGAAAGTCAGCGGATTAGTGATCATTTCACCGTTCTCATACCCGGCATGCAGCGATGCAAATCCATCGATGCGTAAAGAATACCTGTGAAGATGAGCCGTTGGTTGTGCATAATCCTGATTAACATAAAAAGACATTTCTGTTTCACCGGTCTGGACCACATTAAGAGCAGGATAATTTGTCCTGGATATCCAGTTATTAAGACCGATCCCGGGCTTCAAAAAACCTTCCATAAACGTACGTTGGTAACTATTTCCGCCTCGTGAAGTAATCAGGACGGCATCAGAACAATCATTATAATAATTTGGATTTACGTTGAGTCTTTTAGCCTGTTCTTCTGATATAACCTGCTTGCCCGGGAAAAACCTTGCTGCTGTTGCTATATAAATATGTGGTGCCCTGTAATACGGGCTTGTCTGGTTGGTATACAATTCTTCAGCAGCCGTATAACCGAAATCCATTGCAACCGGGTCAGACCAATTGACAAAATCAACAGAAGTGCTTCTTCCAACACTCCGGATGAGCTTCCCGTCATGGTTAACCCATTTACGGAAATAACAGACATAACATTTCTCACTTTCAGACCAGAATGAAATATTCTGAGAATCAAATGGTTCTCCGGTCAGAACAGGTTTGTCCTGCAGTTTTTTCCAGTGTATTCCATCATCTGAGATGAACGCTACCAGTCCTTCAGTCAATCCGCCAAGCGCTTTGAATTTTCCTGTTGAATGGTTTAAACTGTTACGGTCAAGAAACGGGCAAAAATTATGACTTGCAGGTTTTGCATTTGCCAGAACGACATTGTTATCCCAGGAATCCATTATTTTAAAGAGTTTAAGCGAAGGCTTTACCCAATGAACTCCATCAACTGATTCTGCATAACAGGTTACTTCCTCATTTGTGGCTTCTCCTTTGGTTGATGTCAGACCCCTGTAATACAACCTGTAAATGTTTTTGTCCCTGATTATTGTGGAATATGCTGAAAAGGGCCCTTCCCAGGGATTGTCAAACCAAAGAACAGGACCTTCATCCACAGGTACCTGCATTCGCAGCTGAAGATTGTTGAGAGATTCAATAAGATAACTATCGATAAAGAGTTCCAACCTGGAATTTATTGAAAGAGGAGGATCAAACTTATTCTGAGAGCCAGCAGTCAATGAAATTATAAGTGAAGCTAGGACAAATGCAAATCTTGTTTTCATGAGCCGATAACTTAATGATTATCAGATTACCATTACCATTGTAATTGTCAGATATCTACTATATTATGAAGCAGAATTAATTCCTTATCACAGGCTTAATGAACTTCTGAATTCTTTGTCCCTGAGTTTTTCTTTGGTAGCGTTATAGCCCAGAGAGAAAAGTTCGTCTGCCTTGTCCTGTTCGAGGATACCATAATTTCTCAGATCAGCAGGAGCCACCAGAAGATCAAATTTATATGCTTTTTCAGAAACTTCCTTTGACATACTAAGCATGAAAGTTCTTTCAGCAATATTTATCAGGCCGCTTAATTTTCCGATATATCCAACCGGGTTAACAAATGAACCGATCAGGTGACTGCATTCTTCTTCAATGGGATGTACCGGTAGATTATCTGTCACGCCCCCATCCAGATACTGGATATTATCTATTATAACAGGTTGAAAAAGCACAGGGATGCTTGCTGATGCAATTACACGATCAATAAGTTCTCCTTCAGAGAAATATACAGCCTTTCCGTTATTTATATCAGTAGCTGTTACAAATAAGGGTATTTTAAGGTCCTGAAATCTGCGAGCCCGAAGGTTTGCTCTTAGTATCCTGCTCAGTCCGGAAATCTGAAGTAATCCTTCACGGGGCAGGGTAGGCCTCATAAAATCAAGCCGGCTTGGAGGATGAAGAATCTTAAGAATTTCCCCTGGAGAATAACCATCAGCGTATAAAACACCGACGAGTGCACCGGCACTGGTTCCTGATATTACATCCGGAAAGACCCCCTCTTCATTTAATGCCTGAATAAAGCCGAGGTGTGCAAAGCCACGTGCGCCACCTCCACTCAGAACAAAACCGGTTTGATATTTCTTATTTGTCATTAAAAATATTTTCTGAACAGTCTATCCCACCACAGAACTAAAAAGAAGCCTGATATTTAAGTATGTAACAGTAGCAGTAATTGCCCACAATAACACCTTGAGAAATGTTGAATTGGCATATTTTCCCATAACTTTTTTTGATGATGTCAGGTAGACCTGTATCGCAACAGTAAAGGGAAGCTGAATACCTAAAAACACCTGTGACCAGATAAGTCCTTTAAATGGATCTCCAATAAAGAATATCAGGACTAAAGCACCTAAAAGCGAGATAAAAATACCAATTCTCGAATGGTTATCTTTCGAGTCATAAGGTTCTTTGTACATTCCGGATACAATTGAACCGCCTGCCATGCCCGATGTAATAGTTGATGCTACTCCTGCAAATAGAAGGGCTACAGCAAACACAACAGAGGCATGTGTTCCCAGTAACGGCTTAAGCAGACTTTCTGCCTGCTGCAGTTCATTAACCTTAATGCTGTTTTTGAAAAAAGTTGCTGCAGCCAGAAGTATCATTGCGCTATTTATGGCCCAGCCGACTATCATCGAAAAAAGAGTATCAGCAAATTCAAATTTAAGTTGTCTTTTTATAATTTTTTCATCCTGGAGGTTCCACTGACGGCTCTGGATCACCTCCGAATGAAGGAAGAGATTATGTGGCATGATAACAGCTCCCAGAACACTCATAAGCAAAAGTATTGAACCTTCAGGGATCGACGGTTTTATCCATGAAACTCCTGCTTCCACCCAGTCTATATCAATCAGAAATAATTCATAAAGAAAAGAGAGGCCGATTATTGATACAAATCCGATGATCCATTTTTCAATTTTCCCGTATGAATTTGTGAACAGCATGATCATCACAAAAATGGTTACCAGAACAGCTCCGATCTTGATTGGAATATTGAACAGCATATTCAGAGCGATTGCGCCTCCCAGGATCTCAGCAAGTGATGTTGAAACAGAAGCAAGGACTGCAAAAGAGAGAATTGATTTTGAAACTTTTGCAGGGAGGTAAATAGTTGCTGCTTCTGAAAGACACAGACCGGTTGCTATTCCAAGGTGTGCAACGTTATGCTGCAAAATAATGAGCATTATTGTAGACAATGTAACTATCCATAACAGAGTATAGCCATACTCTGATCCGGATGCAATATTTGCTGCCCAGTTGCCCGGATCAATGAAGCCAACTGTTACCAGCAATCCTGGTCCGATAAATTTGAATATGTCAA
>Ga0315292_10000895_pt1 | contig 15090 bp, 35 predicted proteins | sample YL17G13_0_MG_FD_204029 | JGI IMG/M metagenome (GOLD analysis project Ga0315292, IMG submission 204029) | Sediment microbial communities from Yellowstone Lake, YNP, Wyoming, USA - YL17G13_0 | ecosystem: Environmental > Aquatic > Freshwater > Lake > Sediment | place: USA: Wyoming | collected... | reverse complement strand
GACCACCGCCGGGGGTTCTGGGGATGCCCAGCTTGTCCAAACAGGCACGGCTGGCCGCGATGAGGGCCTGGAGGAGCTCAGCGGCTTCCCTGCTCGTCATGGCTCCCACCTTACCAGCCCCCCTTTGCGGAATCAAACGGAACAGCCCGCCCCGGTAGCCGCCTGACACAAGGAGGGGGCCAAGGCAGATGGGCCAGAGCGGGCTGTCCCTGGAGATTCGACCCTACGCTTTGCAGAACACCTGGGTCAAACTACTTGCGGGCCGCCTTGGCTTCCGCATCCTTCTTCTGATGGTACTTCACCGTGGCGTAGCAGCAATCGAGGTCCTTGGCCGCGGCCGTGGCGTTCCCCTTGTTCCGCTTCAACGCGGCCAGCACGTCCTTCGTCTTGAGGTTGAGTCGGATAGGCATGGAATCCTCCTGGTTGTGGCCCCCGCGGGGCTGATGAGACTCTGTTCTCTCACCACTAGCGGCTAGAAGCAAGAGGATTCCGCACCGAGCAAGCCTTGGGCTTCTTCGGCCAAGCCAGGCTTCTTGTTAGAGGGTTTTCGGAAAGTAGGAGCTCGTCGGTGTTGCTGGGCCGCAGCCCAGATCAGACCCCAAGATGCCTGGCTCACTCCGCAGAGTCAAGCCCGGGCGCCCGGGCGAATGCGGAATGCGGAGTAGTGCGGAATGCGGAATGCGGAATAGGGACGCGCGGGGCATTCCGCAAATTCAGGTAAGCCCCGGGCCAAGCCGAGCTAGGCCCCCCTTGCGGAATCCCTGCGGAACGATTCCGCGCCGCTCAGCACCGTTGGTACTTCCGCACCTCGGCTCGTTCCGCAGCACTCATCGAGCAGAACTTGTGTGCTTTGGCCATGATGCGCTCGAACCCGGTCAGGGCGGGGGGCGGATCTCGCGGTGGGTCGGCCCAGATTGCGACGTAGTCCGGCTCCTCCAGCACGGCCCAGCACCAGATCAGATCCGTAATGCGGAAAAACCTGTAGGCATGCTCGGGCAGGTTGCACCATTGCTGGCCTCCCGTATCGGCTTGCCAGCGCCCGGTCGTGAGCTCGCGGAAGCAGTACCAGGTCTTCATTCTCCCTCCAGCTCCGTGGCTCGGATCTCGTAGCCGCAGGGGCACCAGAGCGTGGGCCCACCCGTCTTTCCGCGCCGCACCCTGAGCAGGGTTCCGCACCGGGGGCACTCATCATAGGTCACGTCCCCATCGGCCAGGAGCTTGTTTCCGCGCTGGCGCTGGGCCTGACCCACCATTCCGCGCTGCTTCGGTTCGTACTCCTCGAGGGGCCGATAACCTTTGAGCCGGGGTCTCATCGGCTGCTCTGGCTGGCCTTCCAGGCCACGTTCGCGCGTTGGTTCGCCTCCACCTGGGCGATGGCCTGAGCATCATCCGCGGTGCGGAATCGGCGCTCCTGGAGCGCGACCAGGGCGCGCAGAGCGGTTGCGGTCCGCGCCGTGTTCACCCAGATAGCGATGGGGGCGATGATGATGAGCAGGGAGAAGACCGAGACGGCGATGATGAGGCCCAGGCCTGCCCCTGCGATGAGCTCTTGCATGTCAGCCCTCCTTCCAGCCCTTGCTCGGGTCTGGCGGTTCCTCTTGCTCCACTGGCTCGTAGGTGATGGGGTCGAGGATCCACAGGCTCCCATCGGCGAACCGTTTGCGCGGCCAGTTGCTTCTCGTCTTGGCGCGCAGCCGCTTCCGCTCCTTGGTCAGCCTCTCGCTCAGCTTCCCACTCATGGCCCCTCCGAATCGTCGAACCGGGTCTGTCCGACTCGCGCCTCGCGTCTGTGCTGTTCGTGCGCCTGGTAGCCCTCGGCCTCCCACTGACTCCAGGTCATCTTGCGCTTGTCGTAGCTGAAGTTGACCCACCGCTGGTAGCCCAGCAGCTCGGGCGTGCGGCGGTAGGGCATGATGTAGAGCAGCACCCCCAGGTCGCGCAGCGGGGTTCGGCGCAGCTCGCGCGCCTGATGGTCCTCGTCGGGGTCGAACCCGACCAGCATGTAGACCATGATCGTCCTGGGCGTGAAGTGCTTGACCAGCCGCCGCAGGCCGCGCAGGACCAGCTCGGCGTCGCCCAGGCGATCCCAGGCGGTGTAGACCCGGCGGGTCTTGAACTCGTTATCTGTCACCCGGACCGAGGCCAGCGCCGCCGCCTGGGTCTCGGTCAGGCTTCGGCAGTCGATGCCGCCGTTGAAGCAGACGGCGAACCCGGACATCTCCCGGACGCGCTCGCCCCATGCGGGCTGGCCGAAGAAGTCCTGGTCCAGCAGGAACAGCCGCTTCGGGTGCTGCGCGCCGCGATATATCTCAGGAATTGTGGCCACCGCCCGGTTTCGACCATCCTTGACCGGCGTGACACACCAGGGGCATTGGCGCCGGCAGCCGCGCTGGGTGAAGCCGAGGCTCGGCTGCCAGTCGGGGTAGATGCCGTAGTCGAGCTCGGGCCCGATACCCAGGTCTTCCAGGTCAGTCGCCAGATCCCAGCCGGTGCCCCCGACCCGGGCCCGCGGCCAGCGTTCCAGCACCGCTTGAGCAAGAGGCCGCGAACGGTCGTACAGCAGCGAAGCGTAGACGGCATCGGGCGGCTCATCCCAGAGCTGGAGCTCGAAGTCGGCGCGCAGCCGCACCCGGCGCATCTCCAGCAGGTCACCGCGGCCCAGGTGATGCGCCGCTAGCCGCATCAACGCCAGGTTGGGGATCTTGCCATCCAGGTCGAGGAGCCAAACCTTCATGCCGTCACCTTCAGCCCGGCGGCACGGAGCGGGGTGACCACCTCGCACGCGGCGAAGCAAACTCGGACGATACCATCGCCGCTGAGCCCCTGACGCCAGTTGAGCAGCGGGCCGGTGAACCGCACGCCGCGCAGCGTAACGGGGCCCGTGGGCGCGTCGGCCAGCTCGAAGTCATAGCCCTCGAGCTCGTAGTGCTTCAGCGTTCTGAGCTGCGCCGCTGAGCCGGTCACGCGATAGGCGGCAGGCTCGCCCTGCTCGTCATAGTCCCGCTCCTCTTTGAACTCGACGCCGTAGGCCAGGCCAACGCGAGCACCCTCGCGGTAGATGATGGCGATCATCGTTTCCTCCGCCTCTCCTTGCGCGCCCGCTCGAAGCGCCGGGCCCGGCGAGCAGCCCAGAGTACCGCTGACGCAACCGTGTCGTCGCGGTACAGGTCGCGGTCGTAGCTCTCACCGCACAGCTTGCAGAGCAGGCTGCCCGCGGTCTCGTGCTCAAAGCAGACCACGCACTTCATCCCGGCCCCACCTTCAGCCCGGCAACCCGGTAGGGCCCGTAAGCGGTGACCAGGCTCACCAGCGTCACCACCACGTCATCGGGCAGGCGGTTACGCCTGAGCTCGCCGGCCATCACGTTGAGCCCTTCCACGATGCTCCAGCCCAGCTCGGCCATCGCCGAACCACCGGCCAGGATGCGGAAGCACTCCTCGGGCAGCCCCGCAGCCTGGAGCGTGACCTTGACCGCGTTCTCGGCCTTGGTGTCCGTCTCGGCCTCGACGTTGAACTCGACCGTGACCTTGCGCTTCATTCCTGCACCCAGCCCTTGATCTTGACGTGTCGGAGCGGTTGCTTGAGCCGCACCAGCGCGGTGTCAGGCCCGGTCATCTTGTAGTCGCCGATCAGGCCCGCGGCCTTCATCTCGCTCAAGAAGCCTTCGTAGTCGGCCCGCGCCACCGTGTCTCCCTCGGCCAGAGCCTCGCCGAACCAGGGCGCGCTCGGGCGACCCGTCAGCTTGGGGATGTTGTCGGCCGGGTCCACCTTCGACTCGTGCCTACTACCAACACCGCGAGCCATCCGCTCCGCCTCCACGGGCTCGAAGGGCTCGCCGTAGCACAACCTGGCATCGGCGATGAGGCTCCGCGCATCGAGCCGCCCCGCACGCACCTCCACGTCCACCGCAGCGGCCAGGCAGTCCGCACAGAGCTTGTCCCTGCCCTCGAGCACGTCCTGGCGCACCTCCTCACGCGGAAGCGCGTGCTCCAGGATCTCCTCGAGCATCACGCCCACGTCCTTGAAGAAGGCGCTCAGGATGCGCTCGGCCAGCTCTTGATGCCTACCCATGATCGCCTCCGTCGTGTTCGCATCCCTCGCGCTTGCTCATCGCCCCGCCGCGAACAGCGAGGAACGAGTTACAACCCAGCGGAAAGGCTGCGCGAAGCTCAGCAGCACCGTGCAGTCCAGCGTGTCTCGCAGCGGATCTAAGCGGGCCGAGACATCGCCCATGATCATCGCGTGCCGAGGCACCCAGGCGCAGTCCGGCACCTTGGCTGGTATCTCGCAGCCCATCTCCCGCAGTTCACCGGCCGTGATGCAAGTCGCGGCGTCATAGTCAATCATCGCTTCCTCCGTCGTGTTCGCAGCCCTCGCACACCTCCTCGCAACCATCACAAACCCCGGTGACCGAGCGCCAGCGGATCGCCATCTCGACGCCGACGCCGGTTCCCATCGGCGGGAAGCTCAGGTCCACCAGACCGTCCAGCCCGCAGCCCTGGCAGACGATGACGAGAACGTACTCACCCGCCAGCGGCCGGTCAGCCGGAGCCGGCAGCCCCCACTGGCGCCCGCAGCCCTCGCAGGGATGCGTGACGTGCGCCATACAGCCGGGGTGAGAGCAGGGGCCTCGGTCGCCGATGCGGGTCGGCACGCTGTAGAGCTTGAGCTCGAGGATGGGCTGTTTGCAGGCCGGGCACCACTCGCGCGCCAGGTGCCGCTCGAGGGTCTCCGTGGTGATGGGCTCATCGGGTCCGAGGATCATCAGCGCACCTTCCTTCGCCAGCCGACTTGATCATTTGCACCACTCCCGAACTCCGCCTCGAGATAGCTCAAATCAGATAGATCGCAGCACCACCGCTCCCAGTATCCCGCCGCCACGAGACCCCCCTCCGAAGATCCAATAAGAGACAGCTCGCCGCGAACTTGATCGAGGCACTCCCTCCGAAAGATCCTCCTGCTGCCGAAGGGCCGCTTGCCGCGGCTGCCGTAAGGCTGGGCGTCGAGCCGATGCGGGCGCCCATCGTCCGTGTCATAATACTCGGTGCCATCGCACAAGCTTCCGTCAAACCGTCGTCTCACGGCTCGCACCTGAGCCTGCCCGAGAGCTTGCAGTCGGCACAGATCACCACGATCTGAGCCGCGCCAGGCACGGGCTGGTCGAGCGGGAGGGGAACGCCCAGGATCGAACCGAGAGGCGGGATGGAGTAGAACTCGAGCACCAGAGGGTGGAAGCACCTGGGGCAGAGCTCGCGCCCGATGCGCTTCTCCAGCGTCTCAGTCGTGATGGGTTCGCCTGGCTCAAGGATGATCACGATACCCGCTCCAGCTCCCCAGCGCAGATCCGCGCGTGCTCGGCCAAGGCCTCGCTCTCGCGCTCCGCGGTCGTGCCGATGGCCGTGTTGCAGCGGGGGCAGCGCCAGACCCGCGGCTCCCAGGGCCAGTGCGGATCAGGATCATCGGCGAACAGCGGGTTGGGAGGCCTCCGCTCCACTTCATCCAGCATCTTCCGCATCCAGGCCTCGTGCTGAGCTTCCCCGACATGGTGGTCGCGGAAGAAGTACGTGGCATATAGCTCGTCCATCCTCACCCGGCTCATAATGAACCGAGGATCGATTCCGCACGCTTCGCACCACATTCGCGCCCGATCCTGGAGCTCGCGGGTGTAGCGGGACGCGTGCCCTTCGATGTAGACCTGGCATCCTTCGCTGGCCGCGACCACGGCCTCCACCAGCATCCTCCAGGTACGGCCGCTCCGCCGCTCACCCGGCACGCCCATCTTGCTCCAGGGCTTGAGCCCCAGCTTCGCCATCACCTCGAGCTCGGTCACAGCTTCACCACCTCGCCCGAGGCCATGTCGGCCCAGCCGACGAAGCGGTAGCGCCAGCCCAGCCCGGCCTGGGTGTCGGCCGGGTACTGCTCGGGCGGGGTCGTGTGGCTCTGCTCGGGGCCCACGGCGAGGAATTGAAGGTGCCCGCAGTTGGCCGAGTCGAGCGCCATGTTCTGGTAGACAGCCCACCGGGCGCCCTCGCCCAGCTTCCGCGTCTTCATCACTTCCAGGGCTTCGGGACTGATCTTCTCGTTCATGTCTCAGACCTTTCTCTCCCAGCGCACCTTGCGGCACGTCGGGGCTTTGTCGGTTCTACCAGCACGAGCTGATTCACAGGAGCTCTCCCGAGGCGAAACGGAGGGGGAGCTCGACCGTGACCGTGATCTCCCAGACACCGACCGACACGAACTTGCCCAGCTCGCGGTAGCTCTTGGTGCAGACCGCGGTGCGGAAGATGTCTCGCGTGAGGTCGGGGAGCGCCGCGATCTGATGAGACACGTTGACCAGGGCGTGAGCGTAGAACTTGGCGATGAGCGTGCCCTGCTCGCAGGGGGCCGCGGTCCGCTCGGCCAGCATCGTCACCTTGCTTGCGCCCAGGTGCGCCTTGAACATGCTCACGATCTCGGCCTTGCGCGGGTCCGTGGACTTGATGGGCTTGCCCGGAACCTTCTCGCCTTCCAGCTTGCTCAGGGTCAGTGGGTTCATCAGAGTCTCCTTTGGTGGCCGAGGCCTACCTCTATCTATACCCGCGCCGCCGGAGTTTGTCAAGGGGATGTTTCAGGGGTGCGCCACCTCGAAAGAGGCAATGGCCCCAGGGCCCTTCAAGAGGAGCTGGGCGCCGAGCGCCACCACCCGGCCGAGGGGCTGGGGCTGGGCCACCGCCTGATCCTCACCGAACATCAGGCGCAGAAGGTCCGCATCGATCAAGAGGCTGGTCACGGTCGGCTCTTCGCTGTCGAGGCCAGCCACCATCTTGCCCGTGGGGGGCGCGCAGTCTGCCGCTGGGCTCACCACGCAATGGGCCGCGCACGCGGTCGGCCTGAGCGCGTAGACCGCGCAGCGATGGTCCTGGAGAAAGGCGCAGGGCTCTTGCTTGACGAACCACACGTCCGCGGCCTCGGTGTGAGAGAGCTCGGTGTAGAGCTCGGCCTGCTCCTCACCCTGGCGCATGACGGCCTCGAGGAGCTTGTTCTGCTTCGTCTGGATCAAGTAGTTGGCGAGGAGCGCCCCTTCCCAGAGACCAGCCGCCACGATCTGGTAGCAGCACCAGTCGCATCCGGGTCGGCACGAGATCCGGTAGCCGTTCACCACCTGGCGGTTCCACCGCTGGAGCGCCTTGCGCCTGGCTTCCTTGGCCTGGCGGAGGAAGCGCAGAAGGTCTTTCGAGGTCATCATCTCCCCCACGAGTTGCGGCTCTGGTCGGGTAGCCAGAGCTGGCCGCGATCCAGGTAGAGCTGGCGGATGTCCTCACGCGAGGCCTTCTCCCCCTCGGGCAGCCGGAGCCAGTTGACCGCGGCGGCCTGGAAGGTCTCGCACGGGATGAGCTCACCGGCCCGGTCCCGGTGATCCACCTTCCGCACACCGCAGACGCAGAGCTTCCGCTTCATCACTCGTACCTCGGCTTGGTCTTCGGCCAGTGGCGCTCGCCCGGCTGGGCCTCCACCCCCACCACGTACTCGCCCTCGCTCAGCACCGAGCTCCTGGAGCGCCGCCCCTCGTTGCTGTACTCACCGCCCTCGAGCTCCGCGGCGCGGGCCTTGGCGGCCTCCTCGGTGGGCCACACCTCGCACCGGATGAGCTCGCCGCAGTCGAACCACCACCCGCCCTCCTCGGGCCCGCCGTAGCCCTTGTCCTCGAGGTAGACGTTGACGAACCGCACGCCCTGGTCGTTGTGGAGCTCGAACCGCTCCTCGAGCTCCGGGAGCCAGAGCTTGTCCTTGTCCGCCTCGGCCCGCTCGCAGCTTCGGCACAGCGGGTTGAAGGGGTGATCATTCGCACCACCGCACCGCTCGCACTCGCTCAGGGGTTCCACGTCCTCGGGCTGCATCGCTTCCTCCTAGAAGGCGAAGGCCAGTTGCTCGGCCTTGGTTTCTTCCTTCGGGGCCACCACGCGCCGGAGCTCGTTCTCGGGCGCCCACATGCCCCGCTTGTCCCCCTCCAGGTCCAGGAGCTTCACCCGGTCGGTCCGCGGGTCTCGCTCGGGCTGGTCGGGAAGAAACCAGCACTTGCCCTTGTAGCGCACCACCACCCCGCCTGCGTCCTCCTCGAAGTGACCGATGGTCCACCGCACGCGGAGGCCTTCGAGCTCGTCTCTCAGGCCCGCCACAACGGACTCCTGGAGCTTGAGCTCCTTCCAGAGCTCCGCCTGCCCCACCCCGTCACCGTGCTTCGCCTTGCTGTGCTCGCGGCGGAGCGTCCGGCAGTAGTCCTGCTTGTCCCACAGCGCGCGCTTCGTCTCGAAGATGGTGTGCTCCAGCTCGGTCCGGGTCATAGTGTTGTTCTCGTAGGTGTACGCCACCGTGATCTCGGTGTCGTCGGGGAACCCAGCCAGTGCCTTGATCAGCTCTTTCTTTGTCACTCCTCACCTCCAGTCCTATTTATTTATAGTTGATGGCGCGGAGTTTGTCAAGGGGTTCCCTTCTTCACCCGGTCGCGCCAGGCATAGGCCTTGATCTCGGGGTACATCCGAAGGCACTCGGGACCGATCACCTGGCCCCCCATGTCGCCCATCTCCTGCCCCGCGGCATTGAGCTCGACGGCCTCGGCCTCGGTCACGATGGATCCGCCCCCGTTGTGGACGTGGACCCACCAGGTCTTGTGGTTGAGCTTCACCGCTCGCCCGCAGACCACGCACGGCCAGGCGGTTTCACTCGTGCTGTCGCGGTCCTGGTAGTTGGCAGAGGTCGGTCTGTCGATCATCGCCCGGCCTCCGCGTGAACGACCACCACCCGGCGCCCCTTGGCGCGCCACTCCGCCATGTAGTCGGCCGGGTTGGAATTGAAGTGTTGAGCTCGCCACTGGGGGCCCAGGTGGAAGCCCTCCATCCACCAGATGATGGCGAAGTGTCGGCGCCCCCGCTCGTCGGGCTGGCCGTAGAGCTCGAACGTCACCACCTGCTTGTCCTGGGTGTAGCTGCTCGGGATCATCGGAAGCTCACCGGGCTGTAGAGCCACGCTGACCAGGGGTTCGTCTGGCGCTTGAGCCCCATGCTGTGAAGGATCACCCGCGCGTGCCGGAACCAGGCGAGGGTTCCCACCTTCTCCCAGGTCGGACCGCACCAGATCCGAAGCGTGTGGCCGCGGAGCAGCCACCCGATCACCGGCGCGGCGTGCAACTGGCAGAACCAGCGGCGGCAATACGCGCTCCAGCAATGGTCGAGGCCGATGTGCCCGCAGTCACGCCCGGGCTCGGTCGCCAGGCCAGGGCCCTTGTTCCGCTTCGTCCAGACCGGCCTCATGTAGCCCGCTCCTGGGCCCAGGTGGAGGCTCAGCCACTTCCCGTCGGAGCTCCCGTTGCCTCTGTCGTAGGTGAACCGCATGTCAGGCCTCCTTTCCCTCGGTCAGCTCCTCGGTCACACGGAAGGCCGGGCAGCCAGCCTCCCAGGCGCCGATGGTCTCGTTGAGGTCGATCAACGTGTCGTGGTAGCAGGACCAGATGCCCTCGAGCTTGGCCATGCGGACCGCCTGCTCGGGCTTGGTCGCCTTGATCACCTCAGACACCTGGGCGAGGCGATCCGCGAGGCGCTGGCGAAGGGCCTTGAGGTCGCTGATGAAGAGCTCGGGCCGGGCCATGGTGCCCGCGTACCGATTCATCTCAGCGACGATTTCAGCTTGGGTCATCGGGAGTCTCCTTGTGGCCGAAGCCACCGTCTACCCTTTATTTATACTCCGGGGTGCGGAGTCTGTCAAGCCCTATTTGGCTCGGCCCGCCTCCCGAAGTTGAAGAGCAGGGGGCCGTACCTCCGCGCCATCGAGCGGATCTCTCCCGGCTCGAGGTCGGGGTAGAGCCTCGCCAGCGTCTCGCAGAGCTGGGCCGCAGCGAGGTCGGGGTCTTTGCTCCCCGGACGTGGCCGAAGGGTCACGTTGTATCCGTTCTTGGTCAGCACGAGCAATGCTTCCACTACACCGCATCGGCCAGCCTCTCCAAGAGAGCTTCCTCGAGCTGGTAAGCCCTCTGGCGGCTCACCTGGAGGGACGTTGCGAGCTCCTGGAGCGTCCAGGGTCGCTGAGCTGTCAGTCGCACGTTCAAGATCAGCACCTCGCGCTTGTCCAGCCCCTCGCGTACCTTCTTGATGGCTTTCGCATCCAGAGTCAAGAGGGTTTCGCGCAGAGGCACCTCTTTCCCCTTCCGTTTCTTCCGGGTCTTGTGCCGCTCCACCGCGGCCTTCACTGTCTTGTCCGTCGTGCCCAGAGCCTCCGCCGCTTGGCGAAAGCTCAAGCCCGACGCCACCATCTTCGCCGCCTGGGCGTCGTCTGCCAGGGTCATCCTCATGGTTCCCTCCCACCTTGGGATCATCCCTCATAGTGTAGAGGGAGCTTCGGAGTTTGTCAATCGTGAGAAAGGATGCCCCGCCCGTGGCATGTCGGGCAGAGCTCGCAGCCCTCGGCGAGCCGCCACTCCCCACGGGCCGCGGGCTCGATCAGCCCCGCCACGCGCATCGTCGCCAGCACAGAGTCGAGCGCCCTGCTCGGCGCAACAGGATCCCAGCACAGCACCCTCTTTAGATCAGTCTTGGTTGCTGGCCCATCCGCCAGCCGTTTCAGAACTGCAAGCTCGGCCTTCAGGAAGCGCGCCCCTGCCATCAGTTAGGGGCCCCCATCGCGGCCTTCGACTCTTCGCCCCCCTCTCCACCGTGCTGGTTCAAAGCGATGATCTCGGCCACCGAATGGTAGTTTCCGCACAGGCACAGAAAGCCCGCATGGACCACTACGGCCTGGCGACCGTCCGCGAGGTGAGGCGCCGCGGCCAACATCGCTGAAGCAATAGCCCCCTCCATCGTGTCGCCCACCGCGCTCAGCTCGCAGAGCGGACGCCCATCTTCGACCAGAATAAAGTCCACTCGGCACTTCACGGCAGGTTCCTTTCCAGCACAGCGAGGCCCGCATCCGAGAACTGATAGAGCGTCTTCCTCCGCCCGAGCCGGGTCATCGCGGGCTGCCGTTTCAGGAGCCCCTTCTTGTAGAGCGCCTTCATCGCGCACCCGATACCGGCCCCACTTCCCCACCCCAAAGACTCGACCACTTCCATCGCGGACCACCAGCGGCGCTCAGAGCTGTTACCCTGCTCACCTCCCATCAGCTTCAGGATCTCCACCTGATTAGAATTCAAGCTTACCATTTCTCCTCACAATCGATAAGGCATCACGATCCCGGTGAGAGGCCCATCGATCATCATCAGCGGATCCAGCCCGCCGGTCTCGGATGGAGAAAGATAGACCGTCACCTCTTCCGAGGTCACCAAGCCGAACATCGGAAGCAAGAGCGCCGCAGAGAAGCCGATCCTGCCCTCGGGAACCTCCTTCTGGCCCTCCACATTCCGGTAGGGCACGCTCGAAACAAATCCAAAGAGGCTCTGCTGGCGCTCGCCGTCCACCTCCGCGGTGAGGCGCCCCTGCGCCACGGCTAGCGTCACCTCCGCGTTGGAAAGCTTGGCCCGCTTGAGGAGCTTCACCACTGCCTCTCGATTCACAATCATCTGCCCCTGATCCTTGGCCCCCTGGATGATCTGCCCGGCCGGGGGGAACGCGGCCTCGTGCAGGTTGGCCACACGAAAGCCCTCCGTCCCGCCCTTCTGCGAAGCAATGAAAAGCTTGCCCCCTGCCTTCGCCAGCCACCCTTCCGCGGGAAGCCCCCGGAGCACGGGCGCCGGAGCGATCACGTCCGGGAAACCCCTGACCCCCAGGTCGAGGCGCATCATCGCATGGCCGTTCGTCGCCTCCACCGAACCATCCGGGTTGAAGTGGATCCCGCTCAGGTGCCGCCGTGTCTCATCCGCCGAGACACACCAGTCGAGCGAGGCCACCCGGTCCAGGCCGGGAACGAACAGCCACTCCGCATCAGAAGCGGGGCGGTGAAAGGTCGGCATGTCACCGATCTTCACCCCCTCCACCCGCGCCGTGGAGCCCTCGCCCTGGATCGTGAGGCGATAGTTCTTTTCCACCTCGAGCTTCGACTCTTCCCCCACGGCCTGGAGCGCCTTCAGAAGCTTCTTGGCAGGCACCGCCACAGAGATGTTGAGGCCCGGCGTCTTCACCAGAGCACCCCCCTTGGGCCCCTGGGCCCAAAGCTCGCCCTTGTCGAAGACGACGTGCGACCACTGAATCACCGGGCTTGTTTCATCGGCGAAGCCCGCCACGGCCTTCACCGAGTCAAGGATGCTCATGTCGCCTCTCCTATACGTTTGCTCTGACAGGACGGACAGAGCGGGGTCAGCTTTCCGTTCTTCTCGAGGCCAGTCCCCTTCGGGATGACCTTCCCGCAGGCCTCACAGCGGAGCTGGAGCTTCAGGGCATCCCGCTCCTCGGCCGCCGCCTGGAACCACTCCAGGTGCTCCTCGAGCGCGTCTACCATCGCTCGGGCCGCGGCATCGGCCTCCGGCTCAGAGCCCTCGCCGGGCAGGTGAGTCACCTCCGAACGGAGCTTCCGCAAGAGGCGCCGGGTATCGTCAACGCGCTGCCACGTCTTCATCTCCTCGCGGCTTACCCCTGGCATCGGTTCCGCTCCTGGCGCACGTAGAGGCGGAGCTTCTGGCTCCCCGTCTCCCGCAACAGCCCCTCAAGAATGCCCACGGCCAGGCGGCTCTCGCCGCGCTCACCCCGGAAAACCCAGTGAACCTTGTCTTCCTCGAGCGTGTAGCCGTTCTCTTCCATCACCTGGGCAACAGTGATCTCGTCGCCGACGTAGCGGATCATGGCTCACTCCTCTTCGCGCTTCACCCAAGACTCGGCGATGAGCTTGTCCACCGCGGCCTGCGGGTCGATGCCCCGCACCGCGTAGATCTGCATCCCCGAAATCAGCCGAGTCCCGCCCGGATCGACGTGGCCGTCCTTGACCTCATCCATCTTCCAGCCCTTGTCCTCCAGGAGCTCGACCACCGCGGCGGTGAACCGCGCGGAGCGCGCCTCGTGCTCCCTGGCCCACTCGTCGAGGAAGGTGGCGTCCCCGTCCGCCGTCTCGCTCTCCCACACCACCGACCAGATCTCGTCGCGCATCATCACCACCTGGTCGCCCCCATCGATGGCGAAGATCACCTCGAGGTCCCTCACCTGAGCACTGGAAACGGCCTTCAACGCCCAGCCCCTCCCCAGCGCCCAGTTGAAGTAGAAGTCCAGCGCCTCGCTGATGCTGATCTGGTTGTTCTCCATCCGGTCGGACGCCCACTCGAGGAGCTGGCTCAGCCGGAACCTCGCAAGCTGAATCACCCTCATCACGATCTCTCCCTCTGGCCCAAGAGCCGGGCCGCGCTAACGGTTTCGGGTATGTTGTTCCAGACCGGGAAGCCCCGCGCCTGGACGTGATACTTGACGCTGCCTGCCCAGCACCACTCCGGGTCTGGGCCCACTCCGCAGGCCAGGGCGTTCGGCCTCGATTCGATCAGGCGCCCGAGCTCGACCAGAGCCCAGCACGGCTCATCGTCGAGCCACGCCATCACCGCCGGAGCTACGCTCAGGAGCTCCTGGAGCAGCGAAGCGAGCTGAAGGGGGTTCACTCGCGGCCCCGTAGGCTCATCTGTCCGGCACACGCACGCAAAGCTCTTCTCGAGGTCGCGCGCTGCCTGGGTCTGCCACCCCCCGCTAGAGCCGATGAGCATAACGAACGGCTTGTTAGGATCGGGTAGTTGGTATGGGAGCCTTGCGATCAAGCGGCCTCCTTCTTTTCTTTCCGCCGCACCAGAGCGACGTGTTCGTCCGTTCCGCTTCGCGGATCATCACCGAATCCCGAAACGCCATCCCTCCCCTTGTCAGCCTCCCCATCAGGAAGCCCGCCACCGCCTTGAACTCCGCCCAGCCGCGCTTCACCAGACCGTCTCTCGTGCTCCGGTGAATCACCTCCGCCTTGAAGAAGATCCAGATCGGACCGAGAAGAAGCAAGGCCTCCCAATGCTCTGTGTAGAGGTAGATCTCCTCTTTCTGAAACGTCAGGAGCCATCCCCGCTTCTTCCTCTTCATTTCACCGCGGCCAGGCGTGCCTTGGCGATCCTCACGTACTCCTCTTCCTTCTCCACCCCCACGCACGCCAAACCGAGCTTCTTGCAGACCACAAGGGTCGTCGCCACTCCCGCGAAGGGATCCATCACCCGATGCCCCTCGACGGTATGGCGCCGCAACAGGCGCTCGATGATCCAGATCGGCTTCTGGGTCTCATGGCCCAGGCGCTCGTTGCCCTGGCAGATCGGCCCTGGGATGAGGTTGTGCGCCACCGCGCCAGCCTGATTCTCCCAGGTATGGAAGGTGTACTTCCCGCCCCTGGTCGCCCAGACGATGGCCTCGCAGGCCGGGAGGTAGACGTTGCGATAGACGGTTCCGGCGTTGCTGTTGTGGACCAGCATCCCGTGATCAACCGCGAACAGATGGGAGTCGCTGTCCACCGCCAAGTCCCACACCACCCCTCCCGGCACGACCTCAATCTTGGCCACCTTCACGGGGCAAACCCCGCCCGCCTCATCCTTGAACATCGAATTGTGGTGTCTGCTGATCTCTGGCCGGAACTCGAACGGGTAGCAGGTATGGGGGCCCCCGCCGTCCCCAGCGAACACAGAGCGAGGAGCATAGAGCTTGGACGGCCTCCCGAGCACCTTCAGCAAGATCGAGAAGTCCCGCATAAGCTCCGCGTTGGCCTGGTTGAAGCGCCACCGATGGTTGAGCTCATCCCAAGCGCCATCCGTCTCGCAGAACCCGTCAACCATCCCTTGCAAGAACTCACGCCCCCGCATGAACGTCTGAGGGCGAATCCGCTTGGTCTGCGCTGACACCCCCGCGAAGACACCCCCCAGGAACGACCGGAGAGCGTCGTTATGGGCGTACAACCGGATACCTTGGCCAGACCCGATAGGGCCGGGCGGGTCAGTCGTGTAATCACGATCCTCGAACCGGCCGATCTTGGACTCGAAGAACCTGGGCAACGCCTCCTCGAGGAAGCCCACCGTATTGGCCTTGGCTCTGGACAGGTAGAACTCGACGCGAGATGCCCGAGACGACGAGAACCCGCCATCGCCGAGCCAGATGCCCGCGATGCGCCCCAGCTCGCGGTCTTCCTTGTACC
>Ga0315292_10000894_pt1 | contig 15094 bp, 9 predicted proteins | sample YL17G13_0_MG_FD_204029 | JGI IMG/M metagenome (GOLD analysis project Ga0315292, IMG submission 204029) | Sediment microbial communities from Yellowstone Lake, YNP, Wyoming, USA - YL17G13_0 | ecosystem: Environmental > Aquatic > Freshwater > Lake > Sediment | place: USA: Wyoming | collected... | reverse complement strand
CCGTAGATCGAGATATCGACGACGTCGCCGGCAAGGGTGCCGGTGAAGCGGGCCACCCCCCACGGCTGCGGGACCACCGGCTCGACGTGATCGACGTCGAGGCCGAGTTCCTGCACCGCGACGACGACGTCGCTCGCCGCCGGCAGGCCGGTCGGCGAACCGAAGGCGAGGTGCAGCCCGGCCGCCACCCCCCAGCCCACCGCCAGGCTGGCGAGCACGCTCAGGGGCAGGCCCGATCCCTGCAGCACGGCCGACACGGTCGCGAGCAGCACGAGGGTGAGCACGAGACGGCGGGCGGTCCGACTGAAGTACGGGGCGACCGTGCTGGCCACGGCGACCGCCACCGCGATCCGCGCCAGCGGGAACCCGAGATCGATGCCGTCGAGGGTGGTGGTGCTCGGTCGACCGCCATCAGCACCCAGCACCACGGCCAGCAGGCCGCAGATGCCCCAAGAACTGGCGACGGCGACGGCGAGCTCGAGCGCGAGCCGGAACCGCCGGGCCACGAGCGCCACGACGACCACCACGACGGTTGCCCCGATCGAGCCCAGGAACCACAGCGCCGTCACGAGCCAACGGATGGTGTCCGGCGGCGGGCTCAGGGCCTGGGCCACGTCGCCCTCGACATCCAGCCCCTGACGCATGAGCAGGGTTACCGCGATCAAGAAGACGACGGCGCCGACCAGACGCACCGCGTCGGACGCGCGGCGACGAGTCGATCCGTCGCCCGTCGGGGCGAAGACAACGGTGCGCCACGGCTGCGCTCCGACCCCTGGTCGGCGGCGCCCGACCCGCCGTCGGCGATGCCCAGTCCGATCCGAGACCTCGGCCGTCATGGCGTCATCAGATCACATCGACCCGGCCCACTGGCCCATCACTGGCCCATCGCCCGTTTCTCCCTACCGGTTTGTCGCGCTCAGCGCGACAAGCGGACGCCGAAACGGGGGGCGTCAGAGGCCGGCGGCGGCGGCGAAGGCGGCGAGGTCGACCTCGGGCCGGGCGCCGGTGTGGCTGATGACCTCGGCGGCGGCGAGGGCGCCCAGCCGGGCGCAGTGCTCGAGATCGTGGCCCCGGCTCAACCCGTGCAGGAACCCGGCGGCATAGAGGTCGCCGGCACCGGTCGTGTCGACGACGTCGGCCGGGTGCGCCGGCACCTCGACACGGCGACCATCGGCGGTGATGATCACCGAGCCCTTCTCGCTGCGCGTGAGGCACGCGATCTCGCAGTGGCCGGCGACCCGCTCGGCGGCCTCGTCGAACGAGTCGACCTCGTAGAGCGAGCAGATCTCGTCCTCGTTGGCAAAGAGGATGTCGACGCGGTGCTCGGCCAGTTCGAGGAACGCAGCGCGATGCCGATCGACACAGAACGAGTCGGACAGGGTGAAAGCCACCTTGCCACCTGACGCGCGGGCGATGTCCATGGCCGCGGCCAGGGCGGCCTGCGCATCGGGCAGGTCCCACAGGTAACCCTCGCAGAACACGATCTCGGCGGTGGCGACGAACGACTCGTCGATGTCGGCGGGCGAGATCAGGCTCGAGACCCCCAGAAAGGTGTTCATGGTGCGCTGCGCGTCGGACGTCATCAGGATGAGGCACCGGGCGGTGGGCGGACCATCGGTGGCCGGAGGCGCCTGGAAATCGACGCCGGCGGCGCGGATGTCGTGGGCGAACACGTCGCCCAACTCGTCGTCACGGATCTTGCCCACGAAACCGGCCCGACCGCCGAGCGACGCGATGCCGGCCGCCGTGTTGGCCGCCGACCCTCCGGACATCTCGATCGCCGGGCCCATGTCTGCATACAGGAGCCCGGCCGTCGCCTCGTCGATCAACTGCATCGACCCCTTGACCATGCCGTGGGCATCGAGGAAGTCGTCATCGGCCGATGTGAGCACATCGACGATGGCGTTGCCGATGGCGATGACATCGAGGGACTTGCCGGGCATGAACGTCTCCGGATTGAGCGCGGACAGGACAGATCTTGCTAGCACACGCGTCCGGGCCGCCGTCCATTCCCGGCGACCTCGTGGGATCGGTACGCTCGCGGCACCTCGACCCGACCCCGGAGCAACACCGTGCCCGAAGCGACGTCCACGCCCGCCACCGACACCTCGGGCGCCGACCCGTACCGCCTGCCTCGCCGCGTCGTGCCGTCACGCTACGACCTCGTGCTCGAGCCCGATCTCGCCGCCTTCACGTTCCGTGGCACCTGCGCGGCGACGATCGCGGTCAGTGAGCCGACCGACACCATCGCGCTCAACGCCATCGAGCTCGACGTCACCAAGGCTTGGGCCGTCTCGGACGGGGGGGCCGTCGTCGAGGCCGACCAGATCGAGCTCGACCACGAGACCGAGCGCCTGACGCTGCACTTCGGCTCGGCGATCATCACCGGCACGTGGTCGCTCCACACCGAGTTCACCGGCATCCTCAACGATCAGCTCCACGGCTTCTACCGCAGCACGTTCACCGACACCGACGGCATCGAGCAGGTCATCGCCACCACCCAGTTCGAGTCGACCGATGCCCGCCGAGCCTTCCCGTGCTGGGACGAGCCCGACTTCAAGGCCGTCTTCGGCATCACCCTGGCGATCGAGGCCGACCTGACCGCCGTCTCGAACGCGGCCGAGCTCAGTCGCGAGGCACGCGCCGATGGCCGCCACGTGGTGCGGTTCGCCGACACGATGGTGATGTCGACCTACCTCGTGGCGTTCGTCGTGGGCCCGCTCGACATCACGCCTCCGTTCGACGTCGACGGCACGCCGCTACGCATCGTCTACCCGCGAGGCAAGGGCCACCTCACCGACTACGCCCTCGAAGTGGGCGCCTTCTGCCTGCGCTTCTTCGCCGACTACTTCGGCGTGCCCTATCCCGGCGACAAGGTCGACCTCGTCGGCGTGCCCGACTTCGCCTTCGGCGCCATGGAGAACCTCGGATGCATCACGTTCCGTGAGGCGCTCGTACTGGTCGACCCCGACGAGGTCACCCAGCCCGAGCTCCAGCGCGTCACCGACGTCATCGCCCACGAACTGGCGCACATGTGGTTCGGCGACCTCGTCACCATGAAGTGGTGGAACGGCATCTGGCTGAACGAGGCGTTCGCCACCTTCATGGAGATGCTGGCAACCGACGCCTTCAAGCCAGAGTGGGACCGCTGGGCCGACTTCGGCCTCTCGCGCACCATGGCGTTCGACACCGACGCCCTCAACGCCACCCGCCCGATCGAGTTCGACGTGGTGTCCCCGGCCGATGCCGAGGGCATGTTCGACGTGCTCACCTACGAAAAGGGCGCGGCGGTGGTGCGCATGCTCGAGCAGTACCTGGGCGCCAACCCGTTTCGCGAGGGCATCCGCCAGTACATCCAGGCCCACGCCTACGGAAACACCGAGACGACCGACCTGTGGGACGCCATCGAGAGCGTCACCGACGAACCGGTGCGCGCCATCATGGACAGCTGGATCTTCCAGGGCGGCTACCCGCTCGTCACCGTCGACCTCGTCAACGACGGCGAGGTCCTGCGGTTCGGCCAGGAGCGGTTCCACTATGCCGGTGACCTCGGCGAAGGCGACCCGGCCGCGATCACCGCGCTCGATGCGCAGACCTGGCAGGTGCCGCTGATCTTCAGCCAGTCGACCAACGACGTGGTGACCTTCGAGAAGCTGCTGCTCGGTGGCGGCGGACTCGATGTGGCCATGGTCGAGGCCGTCGACTGGGTGCTGGCCAACACCGAGGCCACCGGTTTCTACCGGGTGGCCTATGCGCCCGGGCTCCGGGCGGCACTGGTCGCCAAGGCACAGACCGACCTCTCCCCGATCGAACGCTACGGGCTCGTCGACGACGCCTGGTCGGCGGTGCTGGCCGACCGCATGACCTCGCTCGACCTGCTGCACCTGATCGAGGGCTTCGCGGACGAGACCGACCTCTCGGTCTGGCAGCGCATCGTCGGCACCCTCGGCTCGCTCGACCGCCTGGTCGACGGCGACGCCCGCGCCACGTTCCGCCGCCGGGTCGAAGCCCTGGTGGGCCCGGCCCTCGAACGCCTGGGCCTCGAGCCGGGCGGCGACGAGACCGACCGCGACCGCGAACTGCGGGGCGTGCTCGTCGAGGCGCTCGGCGTGCTGGCCGACGACGGGGCAACGAAGGAGCGGGCCCGGGGTGTGCTGGCCCGGGCCGGTGCCGACGCCGGTGCCGACGATGCGCCCCTCGATCCGAGCGTGCTGGCGGCATCGATCGCCATCGTCGCCGCGACCGGCGATGCCGACGATTTCGACGGCTTCGTGCGCCGCATGACCGACGCCTCCACCCCCCAGGAGGAACTGCGCTACCTCTACGCGCTCTGTGGCTTCACCGACGCGACGCTCATGGCCCGCCTGCTCGCCATGACGATCACCGACGAGATCCGCACCCAGAACGCCCCCTACGTGATCGCCCGGGCCATGGGCAACCGCGACCAGGGGGCACTCGCCTGGGCCTTCGTGACCGACCACTGGGACGAGCTCAACGAGAGGTTCCCGAGCAACAGCATCGTGCGGATGCTCAGTGGCATCCGCACGCTCACCCGGCCCGAAGTCGCCGATTCGGTCTATGCCTTCTTCGAGACCCACGAAGTGCCGCAGGGCGACAAGCAGCTGGCCCAGCACCTCGAGCGGCTCGAGGTGGGTGTGGCATTGCGGGCACGCGACGCCGAGGCCTTCGCCCACCACCTCACCCACTGACGTCGTGCACCTGTTCGGCCGACGGGCCGCCCCCTGGGTCTTCGCCGTCGAGCCGACCGGCATCCAACTGACCTGGTCCGAACAGGGGCCCGATGTGGCGCGGGCCCGGGCCGGGGCCACCGTCGTAGACCTCGATGACCGGAGCGGGCCCGGGTCGGTGGAGCTCGGGTCGCTGCCTGCCGGCTCACTGATCGAGGTCGCTCTCGAACGACGTGACGGATCGGTCGCCTGGCGACAGGCGGCGCGCACGCCGGCCCCGCCGCCCGGCGCTGAGCTCTTCCGGTTCGCGACGATCAGCGACATGCACCTCGGCGAGAGCCACTTCGGCTACCGGGGCACGATCGTCGAGGAGCAGCCGCACGACGAGGTGTACTCCGTGCGGGCGGCGCGGGCCGCCATGGTGGAGATGACCGACTGGGGAGCCGCCCTGATCGTGGTCAAGGGTGACGTGACCGAGGGCGGCCGAGCCGAGCAATGGGACGCTTTCGGCGCGCTCGTCGATGCCGCCGTACCGCCGGTGATGGCAACACCGGGCAATCACGACGGCATCGAGGACCTGCCACCATCGCGCTGGCGCCGCCTGCTCGAACCGTCCGAGGTGCCATCGATTCGCGCAGGGATCACCCCATCCGAGGGCCTGCAGCGGGTCGGCCTCGGCTCGGCCGGTCGCGTGCAGGTCCGTGACGTGCCCAGCCTTCGGATCGTGTTGGTCGACACGACGATCACTCATCGGAGAACCGGTCAGATCGCCGGCATGACCGACGAGATCGTCAGCGCCGTCAGAGACGCCAGAGGCCCGGTCTGGGTCGGCCTGCATCACCAGCTCCAGGACACCTGGGTGCCCCGGTACCTTCCCCCCGGCATCGCCCACAACGAGTCCCGCCGCTTCCTCGACCAGCTCGTCGCGGCCAACCCGGCGGTGCTGGTGACTGCGGGCCACACCCATCGCCACCGTCGGCGCCGGCACGGGACAGCGGTGCTGACCGAAGTCGGCTCGACCAAGGACTACCCGGGGACCTGGGCGGGCTACGTCGTCCACGAAGGTGGCATCCGCCAGGTCGTGCATCGGATTGCGGCTCCCGACCTGCTGGCCTGGACCGACCGGTCCGCCGATGCCGCCCTCGGGCTCTGGGGCCACTGGTCACCCGGGTCGCTCCACGCCCGATGCTTCTCGCATACGTGGCCGACGACCGGCTTCTGACCCCCGGTTTGTCGCGCTGAGCGCGACAAACGGACGCCGAAACCTGGGAGGAACGACCGCGGCGGCGGCCCCACCTACACTCGCCGCCGTGAACCTCTGGCCCGGCCAGCCGTTCCCGCTAGGGGCGACCTACGACGGCAACGGCACAAACTTCTCCCTGTTCTCCGAGTCCGCCGTGCACGTCGAGCTCTGCCTGTTCGGCGACGACGGCATCGAGACCCGGTTGCGGTTGCCCGAGATCACCGCCTTCATCCACCACGGCTACGTGCCCGGGGTGCAGCCCGGGCAGCGCTACGGCTTCCGGGCCCACGGGCCGTGGGCCCCCGGACAGGGCCTGCGCACCAACCCGGCCAAGCTGCTGCTCGACCCCTATGCCAAGGCGGTCGAGGGGGAGGTCGCATGGAAGACCGACGCCCCCTTCGACTACACGGCCGAAACGGGCCCGGACGGCCCGCCCAACGAGGTCGACAGCGCGTCGGCCACCCCCCGGGCCGTGGTCACCACCCCGTTCTTCGACTGGGGCGACGACCGGCCGCCGCGCATCCCGTGGCACGAGACCATCGTGTACGAGACCCACGTGCGAGGCCTGACGATGCGCCATCCCGACGTGCCCGACGAGCTGCGCGGCACCTACTCGGGCCTGGCCAGCGAACCGATCGTCGACCACCTCGTGCAGCTCGGCATCACGGCCGTCGAGCTGATGCCGGTGCATCAGTTCATCCACGACAAACGCCTGGTCGACCTCGGCCTGCGCAACTACTGGGGCTACAACTCGATCGCCTACCTCGCCCCCCACAACAACTACGCGAGCTACGGCCAGCGGGGCCAGCAGGTGTCGGAGTTCAAGCAGATGGTGAAGACGCTTCACGCGGAGGGCATCGAGGTGATCCTCGATGTGGTCTACAACCACACCGCCGAGGGCAACGAACACGGCCCGTCCCTGTCGTACAAGGGCATCGACAATCCGGCGTACTACCGCCTCGACCCCGACGATCTCCACCGCTACGTCGACTACACCGGCACGGGCAACAGCCTCAACATGCGCCATCCGCATGTACTGCAACTCATCATGGACAGCCTGCGCTACTGGGTGAGCGACATGCACGTCGACGGCTTCCGGTTCGACCTGGCGGCGACCCTGGCCCGTGAGCTGCACGACGTCGACAAGCTCTCGTCGTTCTTCGACCTCATCCAGCAGGACCCGGTCGTCAGCCAGGTCAAGCTCATCGCCGAGCCGTGGGACGTCGGCGAGGGCGGCTATCAGGTCGGCAACTTCCCGCCGCTGTGGTCGGAGTGGAACGGTCGGTACCGCGACGAGGTGCGCGACTTCTGGCGGGGCGCCGATCGCACCGTGGCCGAGTTCGGCTATCGCTTCACGGGCAGCTCCGACCTCTACGAGTCCACCGGTCGCACCCCGTCGGCCAGCGTCAACTTCATCACCGCCCACGACGGGTTCACGCTGAACGACCTGGTGTCGTACCGCGACAAGCACAACGAGGCCAACGGCGAGGACAACCGCGACGGCACCGACGACAACCGGTCGTGGAACAGCGGCATCGAAGGTGTCACCGACGATCCGGGGGTACTGGCCCTGCGTCGGCGCCAGCGTCGCAACCTGCTGGCCACCCTGCTTCTGTCACAGGGCGTGCCGATGCTGCTCGGCGGCGACGAGATCGGCCGCACCCAGCACGGCAACAACAACGCCTACGCCCTCGACAACGAGGTCTCCTGGTACGACTGGGACGCCGCCGACACCGACCTGCTCGAGTTCACGCGCCGGCTCACCGCTCTGCGTCGGGCCCACCCGGTATTCCGTCGCCGCAAGTGGTTCCAGGGCCGACCGATCATGGGTGAGCACGCCGACGACATCGAATGGTTCACACCCGACGGCACGACGATGACCGATCAGGACTGGCAGGTCAGCTACGCCCGTTCGATCGGCGTCTTCCTCAATGGCGAGGCCATCTCCGCCCTCGGCACCCGGGGCCAGCGCGTGGTCGACGACAGCTTCTTCGCCGCGTTCAACGCGTACGAGGAGCCCCTCGAGTTCGTCCTTCCGGACGGGCCCTACGCCGAGCACTGGCGCGTGGTGCTCGACACCACGAAGGACACCGTCGACCGGGCGTTCCCCGCCGAGGGTCAGCGGATCGAAGCCGGCCAGAAGCTGGTGGTCGCCGGCCGCGCCGTGATGGTGCTGCGCGCCACGGCTCCCGCCTGACGTTCCGGCCGGAGCCCACCGTTCCAGACCATCAACGCCAGAACGCCAGAACGATCACCCGCCGGCCGACGTCGCCACCAACAGGTCACGGAGCTGCAGGCGTTGGGCCCTCGTCAACTGATCGAGCGGAAGCAGGCTCGCGAGCAACTGGTCTTCGAACTGGTCGCGGAGCGCGGTGCCCTGATCGGTGATGGCGACGCGCTTCACCCGGCGGTCGGTCGGATCGGGCCGACGCTCCACCAGGCCCCGCGCCTCGAGTTGATCGACCAGCGTGGTGATGTGCGAGGCGTCGAAGCCCATACCCGCGGCGACATCACCCATCGACACCGGCTCGTCGAGGGTCATCAGCAGGTGACCCTGGGGCAGCGAGAGACCGTGGGCCCCGGCGACGTCGACGAAGCGGTCCTTGAACGTGTTCATGAAGCCGAAGAGCAGGTCGACGATCTCGTGGTTGAGGTTGCCGGCCTGCTTGCGCCGCAGCGTCGGGCGACCCGTGCGGCTCTCGATGTGACCCATGTCGCAGACCCTTGTGTCGGTCAATACTTGATTTCATCAACTATCGGCTTAGCCTAGCGATGTTCGCCCTCATCCGGTCCCCAGGAGCTCTCCGTGCTCGCTCGTCTCGCCCGAACGTCCTTCCGGCACCGCCGGCTCGTGTTGGTCGGATGGCTCCTCGCCCTCGTGTTGCTCACCGTGGTGTCGGGCCAGGTCGGCACCTCGTGGGGCCAGAGCTTCCAGCTGAAGGGCACCGACTCGCAGGCCGCCGTCGACCTGTTGCAGAGCCGATTCCCGGCGCAGGCCGGCGGCACGGCCGTCATCGTCTTCAAGGCCGACGCCGGGGTGAACGACCCCGCCATCCGGCAACGGCTCGAGGCGCTCTTCGCCCAGGTGGCCGAGGTCGACCAGGTGACCGGGGTCGACAGCCCCTACGCCGCGATGGGTCAGCGCCAGATCGGACCCGACGGCACCATCGGCTACGCCGACGTCCAGTTCGGTGTCGACCGCCACGAGGTCACCGCTTCGACCAAGGCCGAGCTCACCTCGCTCATCGCCGCCGCGAACGGCGACGGGCTGCAGGTCGAAGGCGGTGGGGAGACCTTTCTCAGCCGCCGGCCGCCGGGCAGCACCGAGGCGATCGGCCTGATCGCCGCCATCGTCATCCTGCTCATCGCCTTCGGGTCGGTGCTGGCCATGGGCCTGCCGATCCTCACCGCCCTGTTCGGCATCGGCGTCGGCTTTGCCGTGGTCGAGTTGTTGTCGCATGTCACCTCGGTGCCCGAGTTCGCCACTCAGCTCGCGGCCATGATCGGCATCGGCGTCGGCATCGACTACGCGCTGTTCATCGTCACGCGTTACCGCCAGGGCCTGCACGAGGGCATGGACCCCGAGCAGTCGGTTGTCACCGCCCTCGACACCGCCGGTCGGGCTGTGCTCTTCGCCGGCACCACGGTCGTGATCTCCCTGCTGGGCATGTTGTTGATCGGCATCGATTTCGTCGGCGGTCTCGGGGTGGGCGCCGCCTCGGTCGTCGCCATCACCATGATCGCCTCGATCACCCTGCTGCCCGCCCTGCTCGGGTTCGTCGGGCTCAACATCGACAAGTTCAAAGTGCCGGGCATGGGCAAGACGCGCGACCCCCGCACGACCGCCGGCTACCGCTGGAGCCACTTCCTGCAGCGCCACCCGTGGCCGTTCGCCGCCCTCGGCCTGGTGATCCTGCTCGCCCTGGCCATGCCGGTGCTGTCGATCCGCCTGGGCTCGTCCGACGAGAGCAACACGCCCACCAGCGAGACCACCCGCCGGGCCTACGACCTGAAGGCCGAGGGGTTCGGCGCCGGTGCCAGCGGGCCGCTCCTGCTGGCCGCCGACATCAACGGCCAAGCCGACCTGCCGGTGCTGCTGGCGCTCACCGACACGCTGCGGGTCACCCCGGGCGTCGCCCAGGTGAGCCCACCTCTGCCCAACGAGGCCGTCGACGCCGCCCGGATCATCGTGATCCCGACCACGTCGTCGCAGGACCAGGCCACCGTCGACCTGATCGCCACGCTCCGAACCGACGTGATCCCCCAGGCCACCGTCGGCACCGACGTACAGGTGCACGTCGGGGGGATGACCGCCATCTTCGATGACGTCGCCGGCAAACTCCAGAGCCGGCTGCCGCTGTTCATCGGCGTGGTGCTCGGCCTCAGCTTCCTGCTGCTGCTCGTCGTCTTCCGCTCGATCGTCGTGCCCGTCAAGGCCGTCATCATGAACCTGCTGTCGATCGGCGCCGCCTACGGCCTGCTGGTGGCGGTGTTCCAGTGGGGATGGGGCAAGGACCTCATCGGCGTCGGCCGGGCCGGGCCCATCGAGAGCTTCCTGCCGATGATGTTGTTCGCCATCCTGTTCGGCCTGTCGATGGATTATGAGGTGTTCCTCCTCAGCCGCATGAAGGAGGAGTACGACCGAAACGGCAACGACAACCGCGAGGCCGTGGCCGACGGCCTGGCCTCGACCGCCCGGGTCATCACCGCGGCGGCCGCCATCATGGTGTGCGTGTTCGGCAGCTTCGTGTTCGGCGACCAGCGCGTCGTCAAGGAGTTCGGTCTGGGCCTGGCCTTCGCCGTGCTCATCGACGCCACCATCGTGCGCATGATCCTGGTTCCGGCCACCATGGAGTTGCTCGGCGATGCCAACTGGTGGTTCCCCAAGTGGCTCGGATGGCTGCCCAAGATCCACATCGAGGGCAAGGACACCCATGGCGGCGTCGTGACGATCGGCGATCCCGATCCCGATCCCGATCCCGATTCCGATGCCGAGGCCGAGGGCGAGCCCGCCGACGGCGAGGGGGAGGGCGCCGACGCCGGTGACGATGCCGACGACCGGGCCCACCGACGCCATCCCGAGACGGTGGCCTGACACCGACCTCCGGAATAGACCTAGCTTGCTGGGTATTCCGTGCTGAGCCTTCTTCGTCTCCCCGCGTGTGCGGAGCATGGCGTAGGTGGTGAAGGACCGAACGTAGGAGGGAATGCTCATGGCCAGCGAGGGCGAGATCGCCAGGAACGCCGCGACGTTCGCCAAGACGAGGATGGAGGCGTTCAGCGACGGGGTGATGGCCATCGCCATCACGCTGCTCGTGCTCGAACTCGCCGTTCGGCCACCCGGCTCGCCGCTCGAGCAGTTCTGGCAGGCGTGGCCCTCCTACCTCGCCTACCTCGTGAGCTTCCTCACCATCGGCGCGGCATGGATCGGTCACAACGCACTCACCGACGTCCTCGACCGGGCCGACACGATCCTGCTGCGACTCAACCTGGTGTTCCTACTCGTGGTTGCCTTTCTGCCGTTTCCGACCCGGCTGATCGCGGACGCGATCTACGAAGAGGGCATCGATGCCGAACGCGTCGCGGTCGTCGTCTACGGGCTCACCCTCCTGGCCATACGACTCGCGTTCTTCCTCATGGAGACCTACGCGAGACGAGAGCATCTGTTGATCCCGGGTGCAGACGACGCCGACCTGCACGACGAACGCAAGAAGTTCGTCTTCGTCGCCACCGGCTACTCCATCACCATCCTGCTCGGCATCCTCGCTCCACTCGCCGCCGTCGGCCTCTACTTCGCACTGGCCATCGTGCTGGTCGTGCCGTTCCGATCCGTCGGTCAGTTGCTGGCGGGCAAGCAACCCGAGTGAAGCGGTGAGCCAAGCTGAAGCAGTGAAATTGGGAGGATCCGGTGTCAGTGTCTCCGAAGATCACGATGGTCGGAGCGGGCGGCATGTCGTTTGGCCCGACGATGGTCAACGACGTCGTGCACACGAAGCGGCTCCGCGGGGCGCGGTTGATGCTGCACGACGTGAATGCCGAGCGCCTGGCCCGCGCTTATCAGTTCGCGTGCAAGCTCAATGCCGCCGCCGGTGCGCCGGTGATCCTCGACTACTCGACCGACCCGGCCGAGGCGCTCGACGGCGCGAACTTCGTGCTCAGTAGCGCCGAGTTCGGCCGCTTCCGCTACTGGCGCCAGGACTACGAGGTTCCCAATCGGCACGGCGCTCGACAGATCAACGGAGAGAACGGCGGACCCGGCGCGGTGTTCCACTCGCTGCGCAGCATCAGCAACACGCTGAGCATCTGCGAGAGCATCGAGAAGTACAGCGCCGACGCGTTCCTCATCAATCTCACGAACCCCATGAGCCGCGTCACCTTGGCCATCAACCGGGGCACCAAGATCCGCAACGTCGGCATGTGCCACGAGATGCCGATGGGAATCAATCGCCTGGCCCGTCGTCTCCACATCAGGCGATCCGACATCGAGGCGAAGGCATCGGGCATCAACCACTTCACGTTCTTCACCGAGTTCCGCAACACGCGGACCGGCGAGGATCTGATCCCACGGATCCGCGACTTCTACGCGAAGCGGTTCTTCGACTTCTCGCCCCGCACGCAGCAGATGGCGAAACGGATCGACCGGGCGCTCCCGGGTGCCCTGCTGGTCGAGTTCAACTACCTCCCGCTCGTCACGGAACTGGTCCGAAAGTACGGGCTGGTGCCGTGCTCGGTCGACAGCCACATCGGCGAGTACCTGCCGTTCGCCCTCGATGCCGCCGAGTGGATGCCCACGCCCCTCGACTTCCACGAGCCCGTCATCGAGATCGCCGAGAAGGTCGCAGCGTGGGCCGCAGCCACCAAGGTGCCGTTGCCGCTGCAAGCGATGGGGCATTCCCACGAGGAGGTCGTCCCGATCATCGCGGCGATGTGGTGCGACGACCCGACCTGGATCATGGCGGTCAACGTGGCGAACCGCGGCTACCTGTCCGACGTCGCCGACGGCGCAATCGTCGAGGTCGGCGCCACCGTGGACGGCGACGGCGTCCACCCCGACACGATGCCTCCGCTCGGGGAACCCCTCGCCGGGTGGGTCGCCACGCAGGTCGAGCTCCAGGACCTCGTGGTCGAGGCCGCCCTCAAGAAGGACCCGGACCTGGCCTTCCAGGCGCTGCGTGAGGACCCGAACTCGCCGGCCGACGAAGCGTCTTGTCGCATGATCTTCGATGAGCTGATGGGCCTCCAGGCCGACCAGCTCCCGTTCTGACCCGGCCGGAGCGAACGACGACTTCGGGCCGTCGTGACCCGGTCCGTCACCCGACACGCGCGCCACTAGTCTCGACCGGTGCCCGATGCCCCATCCGCACCGTCATCGACGGCGTCTCGCAACGGGCGTTGGCTCCTCGCGGCCTTCGTGGTGCTCATCGCCTTCCGACTGCTCGGTGCCGCCTGGCTGCTCCAGGGTCACACCGAGCGCGACAACAACATCCTGGGCGGTGACGCCCGCCGGTACGACGAGGTCAGCAACAGTGCCGGCACGCCCTACCGCGACTTCGACCTCGAGTACCCGCCGGTCACCCTGGCGCTGATCAAGGCCACCCACGGCCACGACCGGGCGGCCACGCTCGAGCGGCTCATCGCCTCGCAGGTCGTGCTCGACCTGGCCATCGTCGGCCTCTTGGCCTGGGCCTGGAACCGCCGGACGGCCCTCGCCTACCTGGTGCTGAGCGCGCCGATGATCCTCTTCCCGTTCCTGTATGTGCGCATCGACCTGCTCTCGGTGTTCCTGGCCACCCTCGGGCTCGCCCTCGTCCGCAAGGGCCTGCAGGCCAGCGGCGGCGTCACCCTGGCGGTGTCGGTCTACGCCAAGGTCTGGCCGATGATCCTGCTGCCCGTGCTGCTGATCGAGCGGCGAACGAAGGCCACGGTGGCCTGGGCGATCTCGCTTGCGGTCTGCGGCGTGGCGTGGGTCGCCTGGGTCGGCACCACCGGACCTGAGCAGGTCCTGACCTTCCGGGGGTCGAAGGGCTGGCAGATCGAGAGCATGGTCGGCTTCGTGTATCACTGGTCGAACCCGCTCAGCTCGCATGTCGAAGGCGGCGCCTGGCGCACGGCGGCGGCGATCCCGTCCTACGGACGACTGCTGCTCACCCTGCTCAGCGGCCTCACCCTCGTGACGGCCTGGCTGCTGGCGTGGCGCCGCCGCCGCCAGGGCGACGACGACTCGGTGATCTACGGCCAGGCCCCGCTCGTCGGCATCCTCGGCCTGTTGATCTTCGCCCCGATCCTGTCGCCGCAGTACATCCTCTGGCTCCTGCCGTTCGCCGCCATCGTGGCGGCCCGCCGCAACTGGGTGATGGCCGGGCTGACGATCGTGGTCGCCGCCCTCACCGCCGTCGTGTTCGCCACCATCCAGACCCAGACGAAGGGCGAGTTCTGGTCGATGGTGCCGGTCGCGGCGCGCAACGCCCTGCTGATCGTGATGCTCGCCGTCGGCCTCGTGCAGCTCGCGCGGCCTGTGCCCACCGGATCGCCGACTGCCGACGCCGAGACCGGCCCCGAACTCGCGCCGGTGGGCGTCACAGCCAGCCCTTCCGCTTGAACCAGACGTAGAGCGACCCGGTCAGTACGAAGATCCAGCCGATAGCGACGAAGTAGCCGTAGTGCCAACGCAGCTCGGGCATGTACTCGAAGTTCATGCCGTACACACCGGTGACCAGGGCAGCACCGAACAGGATGGCACCCCACGAGGTCATCTTCTTCATGATCTCGTTCATGTGGTTGTTCACCACGGCCAGGTGGGCGTCGACGGCGTTGCCGAGCAGCTCACGCTGCGTCTCGAGCGAGTCGATGACCCGCAGGATGTGATCGAGCACATCCTGGAAGTACCGCTGCACGTCAGGGTGGACGGCCGTGACCTCCTGGCGCAGGATCACCTGGAGCACATCTCGCAACGGCACCACCCGGCGCCGGAAGAGCAGCAGCTCGCGACGCTGGGCGAGCAGGTCCTGCTGCAACCTCTGCTCGTCGAGCCCCTCGGTATCGAAGATCCGGCCCTCGATCTGCTCGAGCTCGTCCTCGGTGCTGTCGAGCGCATCGAAGTACGTGTCGACCACCGAATCGAGGATCGCGTAGAGCAGGAAGCCGACCGTGTTGTGCTCGGCCC
>Ga0315292_10000892_pt1 | contig 15104 bp, 14 predicted proteins | sample YL17G13_0_MG_FD_204029 | JGI IMG/M metagenome (GOLD analysis project Ga0315292, IMG submission 204029) | Sediment microbial communities from Yellowstone Lake, YNP, Wyoming, USA - YL17G13_0 | ecosystem: Environmental > Aquatic > Freshwater > Lake > Sediment | place: USA: Wyoming | collected... | reverse complement strand
TAGCCAAGGACCTCGCGGCGGTCATGCCCGCGCTCGGCCCGGACAAGGTTACCCTCCTTGTCGAGGGCAAAGGCCTGGCGATCACGGCCGCCGAGGTCATCCAGGCCATCCAGGACAACCTGGGGACCCGGACCGCCCAGCTCAAAAGTGTCGACGCCGGCCAGCTGAAAAACATCATCAAACAGGGGGCGACCCAGCTCGCCGAGCGCAAGCTCCTTCTCGCCGCGGCCGCCGGGGCCAAGACGGTCGCCCCAGCCGAGGAGTTCGACAAGGCCATGCAGGCCCAATATGCCCAGGCCGGCGGTGAGCCCGCCTTCCTCGAGGCCCTGAAAAGCGTGGGGATCTCGATCGACCACGTCAAAAAGAGCGTCCAGGAGACCTTGGTCATCAATAAGTACCTCGAGGGCGTTGTCGAAGCCGGAGCTAAAGTTTCCGAGAAAGACATCCGTAAGGCCTACCAGGAGGAGACGGCCGGAGACAAGACAGCATCCGTGCGCCACATCCTCCTGATGACCCAGGGAAAAAGCGACCAAGAGAAGGCCGGGGTGCGGAAGAAAATCGAGGACATTCTCGCGAAGGCCAAGGCGGGGGAGGATTTCGCCGCCCTGGCCAAGCAGTTCTCCGAGGACCCCGGTTCCAAGGATAAGGGCGGCCTGTATGAAAACTTCGGCCGCGGCCAGATGGTCAAGCCGTTCGAGGACGCGGCCTTCTCCGTCCCCGTCGGTCAGATCAGCGGGGTTGTCGAAACGACCTTCGGCTTTCATATCATCCAGGTCGTTGACCGCAAGAAAGAGACCCGACCCTTCGAAGAAGTCCGGGCCGAGATAGAATCGCGGCTCAAGGACGGGAAACAGGGGACGGCCGTCGAAGACCACATCAAAGAACTCAAGGAAAAGGCGAAGTTCAAGCTGATCGATTTATAGAGCGGCGCGGTCCGAAGCCGCTTGAAGAAACGATGAGAAAACGGCCCTCCCCTCACCCCTTGGGGGGGGGCGATAATCCCCTGGCGAATCCTCTTCGGAGGGGATTGCCCGAGAAGGCCTCCGCGCCCAGACTGGGAATGAGGACGCCATAGACGCGTCCCGATATCCATCAAATGCTAGGAGGCATCATGAAAAGACTTGTGACGGTTCTCGTGATCGCGGCTTTCGCGGGCCTCATGGCTCTGCCCCAGCCGGCCGCCGCCGGCGCCCAGTTCGGCCTTAAGTTCGGCGCGAACACGGCCCAGATAACCGGGGCGGACGCCGAGGACCTCGCGGGCACGCTGAGTTCCAAGGTGGGCTTCACGGCCGGCATTTTCCTGGCCTTCAACCTCGGCAAGGTTGTGACAATCCAGTGGGAAGCCCTGTACACGATGAAGGGCTCCTCGTTCGAGTTTACCGACCTCGATGACACCTACACCGGAAGCTCTACGGCAATTACATCGAGATCCCCCTGCTTCTGAAGATCAAGATCCCCCTGCCGGTCCTCCAGCCCTTCGTCTTCGCCGGGCCCTCCGTCGGCTTCCTGCTCAGTGAGAAGACCGAGATCGCCGGCGAGGAAATTCCCATGGATGAAAAGCTCCTCACGAACAACGACTACGGCGCCATCTTCGGGGCCGGATTCAACCTCGGCCGGAGCTTCATGATCGACGTCCGCTACAGCCTGGGTCTGCAGAAGGTCATCGATACGATCGAAGGCGAGACCCCGCCCGACGTCAAGAACGGCGTCTGGGCCGCGACGATCGGCTTCGCATTCTAACTCGTTTATCGTCTGAACCGACAAGGGCGCTTCCGCCGGGCGGAGGCGCCTTTTTTTTTCTTATCCTAATTCCGGGACTCATCCGACGACGATTGAAGCCGGCGCCGAAACGCCAGCCGCGGACGCTGCCTGGGCAGTGATGGGGGGTCATGCATAGACCCCGTAGCGGAGGGGGGGCCCGTCGCTTCACGATGGGGGAACCGCCGGGGCTGGTTCCCGGGGGCCGGGGGATAGGCGTGACCCCCCATCGCTGATATGAGCAGGCAGCGTCCGGTCAGTCGACGATGAAGACCCGGGCCCCTTGTTCCGAATAGCCGAGATGGGGGTTCCCCGCGTCGTCTCCGGCCTCGAAGCCCATGCCCGGACCGAGAAGGAACCGCCGGCCGTCCTTGAGGACGATCCCGAATGCGCCTTCGAGGACGTAGAGGACATGGCCCCGCGGGCACCAGTGGTCGGAGCGGTACCCCGCCGAATAATCGACGACCCTGGCCCGGACGTTACCGCATTCGAAAACCCGCCAGAAGGATGTGCCGGTCTCGCCCTTGTGCTCGACGGGCGCGATGGCCGGGAAATCCGTCACAGTGAAGGGCACGTCGGTAATTTTCATCGGCGGCTCCTCCTGGGCGGCATCAGCGGATGTACAGATAGATGTAGTGGTCTTCGCCGTTCTCGTCCTTGACCGTTTCGGTAAGCGCCTGCTTCTCCTCCCAGCCGGGGATAGTGTAGTTGTGGCACACGACCCGGCTCTTGGGCCGGAGCTGGGCCTCGAGGAGAGGCCGCATCAGGGCGTTCGATTCGGGGAGAAGGTAGAGGCTGACGACCGTCGCTTCCGAGATGTCGGCCTTTGTCGCGTCCATGCAGATGAACTTGACCTGCCGCTCGACGCCCGCGGACAGGGCGTTCCGGTCCGACTCGTCGATCATGGCCTTGTCGATGTCGATGCCGACGCCGCGGGCCCCGTACCGCCGAGCCGCCGTGATGACGATGCGGCCGTCGCCGCAGCCGATGTCGTAAAGGACGTCCTTGCTGGAGACGGAGGCGATTTCGAGCATTCTGTCGACGAAGGGCTGGGGCGTCGGCACCCAGGGGGCGAGGTCGACGGCGTCGGACCGCCCGTGGGAGCCGAGGAAAAGCTCGATCGTCGTCCCTTCGTCGTAACGGAAGGAATAGGGACTGCCCGGGTCGAGGGAGTAAATTGCGTCCTTCAGGCCCGTAGCGAACTCTATCTCGAGAGGGACGGCCGTCCGGAAACGATCGATGGCTCCCGGCGCGATATCGCGCGTCTCGCACGCCTCCGGTTTGCCGGAGGGATAGATCTTGTAAGCGACCGGATTCTCGGTGATGTTGCGGATCGTCGTCTCCCTGGCCCGGACATCGTCGGCCGTCTGCGGGGCGGCGGGGGAAGGGTCGGGCTGGCGGCGGGAACAGGAGGACGGGAATAGCGCCAGGGCGGCGAGGACAAGGGCGGTGGCGAGAACGGCGTCGTTTCTGCGCTTCATGCGGGCACCTCTCACGACCAGGATTCTATCAGAACCTCCCTCCGTCGGCAATTTTGGCTGGAACGGCGAACTTGAAAAAAAAACGGCTAGGTTGAATAATATGACGGGCTCATCTCATCGGTGGAACGCGGGAATCGGCAGGACGTCGAACCCGGTTGATCCCGCCACAGGAGGCATTGATGCATAAGCGAGCTCTTTCGAAATTCGCGGCCGGCGCCGTGATCATCCTCTTGACCGCCGGGTTGGCCATCGGCCAGGCCGGCCGGGGGGCATCGCCCGCATGGGCGGCCACGTCGCTGGCGAGGACGGGAAGCCCGTCCAGGGGGCCAAGGTGACCGCCGTTTTCGACCAGCCCGGGGGAAGCACCTTCGAAACGACCACGGACAAGAAGGGCGAATGGGCGTTCATGGGCGTCGGGACGGGGAACTGGGCGGTGACGGCCGCGGCCAAGGGCTACCTGCCCGTCACGGTCAGCACCTATGTCCGCCAGCTCGAGAAGAATCCCAAAGTCACGTTGAAGCTGGAGAAGCAGGCGGTCGGCTTGGGCGTCGTCCAGAACGAGGCCACTTTCCAGACCCTCGAGGAGGGCAACGTCTTCTTCAAGGACGGCAAGTACGACAAGGCCCTGACCATGTACGAGGATTTCCTGTCTAAAAATCCCGGAGCCTACGAGGTCCTTTTAAACATCGGCGATTGCTGTAGAGAGAAGGGCAAATTCGACACGGCGATCCAGAAGTACAACCAGCTCATCGAGCAATCCGCCTCCGACGCCGCCATGGGCAAGACCATGGGGGCCAAGGGCCTGGCCGCCATAGGGCTTTGCTTCATGAAACAGGGGAAGCTCGCCGAGGCCCAGGACTACTTCAAGAAATCGATCGAGATGGCCATCCAAATCAAGCCCGACTGGCCGGACCCGTATTATAGGGTGGCCTTAACCTACCTCAACAAGGGGGATAACGCCAAAGCCGCGGGGAATCTGGAGAAGTTCATCAAGCTCGGACCTGAGACGAAGAGGACGGCCCAGGCAAAGGCCATTCTCGAAGCCACCAAGAAGTGAAGCCCCGACGCCGGCCCCCACGGGGAGACTGACCACGCACGAGCTTCTCGTTCTTGCCGCCTGTCTGGGCGCCCTCCTTATCTATCTTTCCGTCGAGCGCGTCCGTCTTGCGCGGGCGCTTGCGCGTGTCCCGCGGCGGGTGGCCGTCACCGGAACGCGGGGCAAGTCCGGAGTCACCCGGCTCGTCGCGGCCGGACTCAGAGAGTCGGGTGTCCGGGTCCTGGCCAAAACCACCGGCTCGAAGCCCATTTTGATTTTCCCGGACGGTTCGGAACGGGAGATCCCCAGGGCCGGACCGGCCTCCATCCGCGAGCAGGTCCGGCTCGTTTTCTTGGCCGCGGCGACGGGCGCCGACATCCTCGTTTCCGAAATGATGAGCATTGGCGCGGAGTGTCTGGCCGCAGAATCCCGGCAGATCCTCCGGCCCGGCACCCTGGCCCTGACCAACGTCCGGCTCGACCACCTGGACGAAATGGGCCGGCGCAAGAACGATATCGCCCGCTCCCTCGCGTTGGCGTTCCCCGAGCAGGCGGACATCTTCATCCCGAAGGAAGAGATCTATCCCGTCTTTGAAGAATCGGCCGTGCGGACCGCGTCGAGGCTCCATCCGGTGGCCCCTTTGGCAACGGTCGTCGAGCCAAGCCCGGGCCCGCGTTTATCGTTCGGAGAGTTCGAGCCGAACGTCCGGCTCGCGCTGGCCGTCCTCGCGTCCCTGGGCGTCGAAAGAGAGACGGCGGAGCGGGGGGTCGCCGGCGCCTCGCCCGATTTCGGCAGCCTCAGGGTCTGGCGCGGCCGGTTCGGCGACCCGCCCCGGCCGGCGGTCTGCGTCAGCGCCTTCGCTGCGAATGACCCTGAATCCTCGGCCGCGGCACTTTTGAAGATCGGCGGGGAATTTCCGCACGCATTGAGACGGTGGGTCGGATTTCTCAGCCTGCGCGAGGACCGCGGCGATCGGACGCTCCAGTGGGTCCGGGCGGCCGGAGAGGGCTTCTTCCGTGAATTCGCCCGCGTCGTCCTTCTCGGCCCGCCGGCCCGAGCGGCCCTGCGGAAGATCCGGAAGTCGTCGCTCCCGGGCTGTACGGTTTTTTCTGTTTTCGATGGGTCGTCTCCCGAAGTGCTCATGAACCGTGTCGTATCGGCCGCTCCGGGCGAACCCATCGTCGTCGGCCTCGGCAACATCGTCGGGCCGGGCGAGCGACTCGTCCGTTTTTGGGATGAGAAGGGGACCCCTCATGATCGTTGAAACGCTCCTCATCGGCCTTGTCTTGGCCCTCCTCTGGGCCGAGATCACGGACCTCTCGCCCGGCGGCATTATCGTGCCCGGCTACTTCGCCCTTTATCTCGACCGGCCGCTCCGCGCCACAGCCACCCTGGCCGTCGCCCTGCTGACCCTGGCGATCTACAGGTTCCTCGCCCGCCACCTCATCCTCTTCGGCCGACGCCGCTTCGTCCTGATGGTCCTCGTCGGGGCGGTCTTTTCGCAGGTCTGGCTCCTCGTCCTGCCGCGCGTTTTCGCGGCGCCCGTCGAGCTCCGGGTCATCGGCTGGGTCATCCCCGGCATCCTGGCCTCGAGCCTCGCCCGGCAGAAGGTCCTGCCGACCCTGGCCTCCCTCGCCGCCGTGGCCACCCTGACCTTCGCCGTCGTCCGGCTGGTGTCGCTCCTATGAAACGGCCTTTCGGAAGAGGCCTGTTCGGGCCCGTCTATGCGGCCGCGGCCCTGAGCCTCGTCTTTCTTCTCCTCGTTCAGTTCCTTTCTTTCCCCGAACCGGCCCTTCGCCCGGAGATGGCCGAAGCTTCGTGGTTGATGGCCGCGGCGAGCGCGGCGATCAAGGACTGCCGCGAGAGCCGGGGCGTCAAGGTCGACCGGGAAACCGACCCCAACGGGACCGGCCTCATCGGACTCGAGACGTCGGCGACCACAACTTCGGCTGGCCGGCTCGAAGCGAAAAGGACGACGACGAACCCGAATTTCGCGGGCTTGGCCGTCTCCCTCCTCCATGAAGCCGGAGCAAGGCGGGGAGACGCCGTTGCCGTCGGCGCCTCGAGCTCGTTTCCCGCGCTCATCATCGCTACTCTTTCGGCGGCCAAAGTCATGGGCCTCGAGCCGCTCGTCATCTCCTCCCTTGGTGCTTCGGAGTTCGGGGCGAACATCCCCGGGTTCAACTGGATCGACATGGAAAATTGCCTTCGGGCCGCGGGCGTTCTCGCGATCTCACCCCTGGCCCGCGCCGTTGGCGGGGACGAGGACGTCGGACGGGACATGAGCCCGGAAGGCCGGGCGCTTCTGGAATCGAGGATCCGCGAAAGCGGCGTTCCGTTCCTCGAGGAATCCGACCTCGAGCGGAATGTTGAGTTTCGGATGAAACTCTACCGCGAAGGGGCCGGGACGAGGCCCATTAATGCGTTCGTCAACATCGGCGGCAGTTGGGCCAATATCGGCACGAACTTCGAAGTGTTGAAGCTGCGGCCGGGCCTGGCCTCCGTCGTTTTCGTACCGCCTCCGGCCGAGCGCGGCGTTCTCCAGGCCATGGCCGCGGAAAAGATCCCGGTCATCCATTTGCTCAATATCAAGGGCCTTTGCGAGCGCTACGGCCTTCCCTGGGACCCCCGGCCGCTGCCCGGGCCGGGCGAGGGACCGCTCTTTCGTCGTGCCGCTGCCGGCTCATGGCCGTCCGCTGCGCTTACCGTGCTTTATATTCTGGCGATGATCATCGTGATGGTCACGACCCGGCGGCGTTTGACCTAAATTAAAGGCGGGCGGTTCTGTTTTCTTATGGAGATTATCTGTTGCGGGATGAAGACTGCGATGAAATACCCCCGCCGCGAGAAAGAACGGGGACACGCCCTAAAGGGCCTTTACCGGGCCCTTTAGGACATGTCCCCGCTACAGCCAATAACGGGCAGCTCCCCGTCATGCCCCCTTGATTATCCGACGAAGACGCTGGCCGGATCGGTGATGGGAACCATGCGAATCCCCCGTAGCGGAGGGGCGGCAGGGAGCGGATTCTGAGAAGCGACCAGCAGAAGTGCGGCGGAGCGGCCCGGAGCCGCACTTCTGGGAAATATCTGGATAGAGTCTTGGATATCAGTCCTCAGAAGATTCGTAATATTGGAGATTCCCTGGCCGACCGCCGGGACAGGTCCCCAGGGGGGCCGGGGGAAAGCATGGTTCCCATCGCCGATAGAAACCGGCTGCGTCAGAGTTGGATTGCAGTTTTCTTATTCGAAAACGAGCTTTGCGGGATCGATCGTCTTCGGGTCCTTGAGGTAGGCTCCGACACCGTCCCGGACGACGTCGGTGTAACGGGGGACTCCGGAGAGGACCACGGCTTTCGCCGGGTTGTCGCCCGACCAGATCTCGAGGATCTGGAGGACCGTCGAGGTGTGGCGCCCGACCCGGATGTCGATGGGCCAGCCCTTCTCGTCGATCTTCTCGAAGAGGAGCCCGCGCTTTCCGGCCCGGACGACGAAGTCGTCCTTTCCGGTCAGTAAAAGCTCGCGGCCGGTCCGGCCGCGCGTGGCGTCGAGGAAGGGCTCCGGGGCCTCGAGGAGGAGGGCGATCGCGCCGGTTGCGTCCCCGATCTCCCGGTGGGACAGTCCGTGGAGGGCCTTGGGCGAGTTCTCGACGCCGATGGCGAAGCCCTCGACGCTGCTGATGAACATGGACGCCGCGGCGGCCAGGTCCGCGCCTTTCTGGTGGGCGACGATGGTGCTGATGACGGGGTATTGGAGCTCGGCCTCGTGGAAGTCGATGGCGATGTCGACCTTCTCGCGGCGGATGAGCTCGGTGATGGCGTAGCACGTTTTTTCGGTCACGGTCCCGTTCGGCCGTCCGGGGAAGGCCCGGTTGAGGTTGCGGATGTCGACGTAGGCCAGCTCCTGGCGGGTCGGGTAGTGGAGGTAGACCTCGGGGTCGGGCCACTGGTCGAGCGGGTTCGACCAGCGGTCGCCCATGCGGAACTTCTGGCCGCCCCAGGCCGTGGGGATAGTGAAATCCGGCGGATAGGCCCCGCCGAGGCGGGTCACGGTCGATGCGCTCCGGTTGGCCGTGAGGATGACGAAGATCCGGCCCTTGGCCACTTCGGCGTTCTCGGCGAAGATCCAGGCCGCAAGCCGGCCCGCCGGCTCCTCGGGGTGGGTGCCGCCGAGGAGGAGGATCGTCCCGCCGGGCTCCTTCCCTTCGAGGACATAGACGTTGAGGTCGTTCACCGTGCCCTTGATGGGGCCGAAGTAGTCGCCGAGCTTGGCCACCCGGGACACGCCCGGCCCCGGCACGACCGGCTCCCGGAGATGTCGGCTTCGGTAGAAGCTCAGTCCGGCGAAGAGGGCCAGGGCCGCCCCGAATGCCGCGATGACGGCTTTCCTCGTCATTTCAGCCTCAGCAGTCTCAGGACAAACGGGATGAGGACGATGATGTAGAGGACCTCGTCCTGCCATTTCTTGTTTTTCAGGAAATCCGCGACGAGGAGGACGGCGACGTAGGCCGTCAGGAGATAATAGAGGACGGTCACGATCGTGTTCATGTTAAAACACCGTCAAGAAGCCCAGCTTCTTGCTGAAGACGACCATCAGTGTCCCGACGACGGCGATGAGGATTGCCGGCACGAGGCAATATTTCAGGAATTTCGTGTAGGGCTCTTTCATGCCCACCGTCGTCGTCGTCAGGCGTCCGATGATGGCTGTGGGCGGGAGGGCGTCGCCGAGGGGCCAGATGACGCTCATCCCGGCCAGGGCCACGACCGGGTTGAGCCCGATCGTGTTGAAGAGAAGGATGAGCGGCACGCCGAGGACCGGGGCCGCCCCCCACATCAAGACCGCCTCGGACACGGGCAGGGTCAGGAAGAGGGTCAGGAAGACAACCGTGACAGGGAGAGTCACCGTCGTAATGGCGATGAGCCCCCGGACTCCGGTCAGGGCCATGACCTGGACCAGGATGCCCGCGCAGGTCAGCGTCCCAATGAGGGGCAGGAGCTGATGGACTGTGTCCTTGGACGTTTTGAAGAAGGCGAGCTTGACTGGGGAGAGGACGAACGCGGCCGCCGCGGCCGCGGCGAACATCAGCGGCAGGCCGAGGATGGGGAACGAAAACGGAAAAACGCGTCCGGCGACGACGAGGAGGGAAAAGACGAGGAAGGGGAAGGCGACGCGGACCCAGTTCATCTTCGGAGGCGCCTCGGGCAGCTCGGCCAAGGCTTTCTCCAGATCGACGGGTTTGGCTTTCCAGCCGAGGATGAAGATCGTCAGCAGGGCCAGGACGACGCAGGGGACGAGGAGCGGCAGGAAGAAGCCGACGTAGGGCATGTTGGTGCCTGCGGCGGTCAGCATGGCCCAGAGGTTGACGGGCGGGGCGGCGGCGCTCAGACCGGCGATGACGAAGATGATGGCCGCGACCTTCGGCTTGGGGATGTCCATGGTGCCGAGGACCGTGGCCGCCATGCCGCCCATGATGAGGACGGTGACGCTCCCGGCCCCCGTCAGCGCGCCCGGGACGAGGAGGAGGAGCGTCAGCAGGACGAAAAGGGGGGGCTTGTGCCGGTGGAAGCGGCGGAGGATGGCCCGGACGACGAACACGGCCGCCCCCGATTCCTTGATCAGGTTCATGAACAGGGTGGCAGTGACGAAGATGAGGACGATGTCGAAGTAGGTGAACGCGCCTTCGACGATGTGCCGGGCCGGGATGCCGCTGCCGCCGGCCAGGGCCCCGGCCAGGGCGGCCGTGAAAAGCGACAGCTCCGTCGAAACTTTGAGGATTTTTGCGACGATGTAGGCTGCGACCATGACGGCCAGAACGAGGGTGGCGGATGTCGTCGCGTTCATCGGGCCATCCGGCTTAGCGGCTGTAAATCGTGATCCGGACGATGCAGGTGAAGGTTTGCGTCGCGGTCATGTCGCGGCACAGCCCCCGCTCGAGGAGGAGGATGCCCCTTTCGTAATCGTCCCAGCGGTACTTGTCGGTGTCGAGGGTCTGGTGGGTGATCGAGGCCAGTTCGCTGACGCCCTCCGCGACGGGCGGGAGGCCGAGGAACTCCAGGACGTTGTTGACCCACCTGACGTCCTTGATGGCCATGTACTTTCCGCCGTTCATCAGGGCTAGGGGGAGCGGCGGGCCCGGGTCTTCGAAGATGTAGGTGGTCGTCGGGCTGCCGGCGATGCGGCCCTCCCGCATTTTGAACTTGTAGTTCCGCTTCTTCACCGGGGAGAGCTCGTTCTTGATGGCGGAGTAGGACAGTTTCTCGAGCTTAGTCTGGTTGAGGAAGTAGAGCGCCAACCCCATGACCGCGGTGACGAGGAGGGCGCGGATGATCGTCTGCATGTCGTTCTTGACGACGATGACGATGATCCAGAGGATGCAAAGCCCGAAGAGGACAAGCACGACCGTCTTGGCGGTTTCCGTGTCGATCATGGTCTGACCTCCCTTCCAACCCCCACCGACCACCTCTGTCCCGGCGGTATTGTAACACAGAAGTCCTTTGCTTTTCTTCCGCAAGGGTCCTAGAATGCTCTTTCATGTCCCGCTAGGAGGTTCTCATGAAACACATCGCCGTCGTCTGCGGCCTGATCCTCGTCATGGCCGGTCTCGCGCCCATCGGCGCCCAAGATACGCCGCCCCGGCTCCCCCTTTCACCCCCGGACATCCTCCGGGCCATCATCAACGAGGCCTCCGGGGAGCTCGCCCTTCAGAACGAGATCGTCCTCACCGGAGTCAACAGGAACCGCAAACCCGAGGAATACCAGAAGGGCTATTTCGAGGCCACGTTCATCCTCGATAAGCTGAGGGAATACGGCATCGACGAATCCACCATCGTCGATCTGCCCGTGGACGGGAAAACGACGTGGGACGCCGAGTCGGCCGAGTTCTGGATCGTAGAGCCGGATCTCCGCAAGATCGCCGACCTCAAGGAAGTCCCGGCCTGCCTCTGCTCCGGGAGCTCGTCAACGGACACGACGGCGGAATTGGTCTATGTCGGGCCCGGGAATCGCGAGGACTTTTACAAGGACAAGAACGTCGAAGGCAAGATCCTCCTCGTCAACGGTTATCTCGACGGCGCCCGCCGGCTGGGTGTGGAGAAACACGGCGCCGCCGGCCTCATCGGCTGGTCTTCGAGCCATCCCGAGTACGACCGCGACCAGGTCGGCTGGTCCGGCATCTGGAGCGGGGAAAAGGACAAGCCGACCTTCGGCTTCATGGTCTCCGAGCGCCAGGGCCAGGACCTGCGCGACGCCTTGGAGCGCGGCCAGAAGATCGTTGTCCGGGCCGTGGTCAAGACGGAGCAGGTCCCGAACTACAAGGACCAGATGACGGTCGGCCTGATCAAGGGGACCGAGTTCCCGGACGAGGAGCTCGTCTTCACCGCCCACCTCTTCGAGGGCTGGGCCAAGCAGGGCGCCAACGACAACGTCTCCGGTTGCACGGCCATCCTGGAGACGGCCCGGGTCCTGAAAAAACTCACGGTCGAAGGTAAGATGCCGCCGCTCAAGAGGTCCGTCCGGTTTCTCTTCGTCCCCGAGATCTCGGGGACCGAGGCTTATCTCGAAATGAATCCGGGCATCAAGAAGAAGATCTTCGCCGACATCAACCTGGACATGGTGGGCGAGGGACTGGTCAAGAACCTGAGCCAATTCCGTCTCAACCAAACACCCTGGTCCTTGCCGAGTTACCTCAACGACGTCATGGCCTCCTACTTTGAGTGGATGGGGGATTCCCAGCGCGATGCCCAGGAATCGAACTGGCGGGCGGGAGGCGTCCTCGCCCCGACCGGCTCGCGCGACCCTTTTTACAACCTCGTCGAACGCTATTCCGGGGGAAGCGACCATGACGTGTTCGTCGACGGGAACGTCCGCATCCCGGCCGTCCTGATGATCGTCTGGCCGGACCAGTGGTATCACACGAGCGGCGATACCCCCGACAAGTCCGACCCGACTCAATTCAAGAGGGTCGTGACCATCTCGGCCGCGGCTGCGCACTTCCTCGCTAACGCCGGCCCCGCCGAAGCCGACTTGATGATGGCCGATATCTCCGGCCGGCAGACGGGAAGGCTCGGCGCCGAAAAGGCCCGGGCGGAGCGGATGCTCCTCGACGCCGACGCCAAGACCGTCGCCGCCGCCGCCAAGGAGGCGCGGGTGCTGGTCAACCAGGCGTTCCTCCGGGAAAAAGAAGCGCTGGCCTCCGTCCGGTTCTTCATCCGGCAGGAAGGGAACCTGGAGAGTCTCCTGGCAGGCCGTCTGGACGGCCTCGACATGGTTCGGGCGGCCCACCTCAAGGGAATCGAGGACCTTTACGCGTCGCGCTGCCGGAGCTTGAACATTAAAACCGAAAAGGCGGCCCCGACGAAAGACGAGATCCGGCTTGCCGGCCTCGTCCCCGTCCGGACGGCTAAGATGGCCGGGATGATGAGCATGTGGACGGTGCGGGAGGAGCTTCAGAAACTTAAGTACCAGCCGCCCGTGTCCATCATGATGGCCGAGAGGGAGCTCCGGAACTTCATCAACGGGAAGCGGTCGATCCTCGACATCCGCAACGCCGCCTCGGCCGAGTACGAACCGCTCGACCTTCTCGACGTCGAGAAATGGGTTGGCGTCCAGGAGAAGCTCGGCCTCGTGACCATAAAGAAAAAATAGGCTCTATTTCGCGAACATCTTCTCCAGGGCGGGGATGAGGTCCAGCGTCTTCTCGAATTCGACGAGCGGGATTTTCTTCGCCTGGGAGATGACGGTGAAGCGGCCGTCGGAATTCCCTTCCTTCAAGACGAGGAGGATGGCCGAGTTCGGGGCCACGGCGTCGATGCTCTGCTCGTCGGTCGTGTCGCCGGCGGCCGCCCCCTGGGAGCGGCGCTTCATGCCCTCGATGTGGGCGCCGATGACCTTGATCCCGAACTTGCGGGCCTCGGCGATAAGGGCCGCGGCGCGGGCCAGCTCGTCCTCGATCTCGATCCCCGCCGCGCCCATGCCCTTGAGGCTGGCCCCCATGGTGATGATGAGCGATTTGTAAGGGGTCCCCGCTTTGACCTTGGCCTGGAGCGTCTCCGGCGTCGCCAGCGGATCGATGTCGTAGGCGAGTTTCAAGCGCTGGAGGACGACCTTGATCGTCGTCGGCCCGATGCTCTGGCCGCAGGACGTGACCAGGACGGGAAGCTCGGCCTTGGCCTCCTGACCCTGGCCGGGGAGTGAGGCCGGGCCCAGGGACAGGACGAGGGCCGCGGCGAGAAAAGCCGCGGAAAATCTATAGAGTTTCGTCATGGTTGGCTCCTTTCGTCGGCCCTTTCGACCGTCGGATTCCATGTTAGGCCAAAGCAGGCCCACGGTCAAGAAATCGGGGCCTGTCCGTCCTCCTCCCGCTGTGGTATATAATCACCATCCGCGATAGAAACGACAGGAAGATGAGGAGAGAAGAACGATGAACGTCCGCAGAGTGTTTTCCTGGCTTCTTACCCTGGGCGTGCTCGCCGGCCTCTGGTCCTGCCAGGGTTCGCCGGACCGGATGGAACCCATCACGGTCCGGGAGATCGAGTCCCACATCCGCTACCTCTCCGCCGACATCCTCGAGGGCCGGGCCGTCGGGACGAAGGGCATCGAGATGGCCGCCCGCTACCAGGAGGATTACTTCAAGACGATGGGCCTCGAGCCGGCCTTCGGGACGAGCTACAGACAGAATTTCCCTCTGCGAGGCTCCCGGCCCGATCCCGTTGCGGCGCTCGAGTTCGTCGCGCCGGCCGTTACGATTACGCTCGTCCCCGGCGACGAATTCGTCATCCGGACGGAAAGAGAAGACGTGCCGGCCGAAGCAGCCGGGGACCTCGTCTATTGCGGCTACCTCGTCCAGGCGCCCGAGCGGAACTGGGACGACATCAAGGGCTTGGACCTCACCGGCAAGGTCCTCCTCGTCGAGGTCAACGAGCCGGGCAACCGCCCCGGCGGCGTCTTCGACGGCGAGGACATGACCTATTACGGCCGCTGGCCCTACAAATTCGAAAAGGCCAAAGAGCTCGGTGCCGCCGGGGTCCTCATCATCCACGACACGAAGGGAGCGGCGTACGGTTGGGACGTCCTCCGGGCCTCCTGGGGCAACGAGAGCTTTTTCCTGCCCGACCGGAACCCCCGGCTCCTGTTCGAGGGCTGGGTCAGCGGCGAAACGGCTGACAAGCTTCTGAGCGCCGTCAAGCTCGATCATCAGGCCCTGCGGGCCAAGGCCGAGAGCACGAATTTCGCGCCTGTCCCGCTCGGCCTCCGGGCCAAGGTCCGGCAGAAGAGGACCTATCGCACGGTCGACGGTGTCAACGTTGCCGGCATCGTCCGGGCCAAGCATCCCGGCGCCCAAAAGCGGACGATCGTTCTCTCGGCCCACTACGACCACTTCGGCAAGGACGAAACGCTCCAGGGCGACCAGATCTACAACGGGGCCGTGGACAACTGCTCCGCCTCGGCTGCCCTCCTCGCCTTGGCTGGCTATTACGCCCAGAGGCCGGAGAAGCTCAAGGATGACCTCTGTTTCGTCGCCGTGACCGCCGAGGAGCAGCTCATCCTCGGCTCGGACTACTTCGCCCGGCACATGCCTTTCCCGAACGACACGGTCGTCGCGGACATCAACCTCGAGATGACCAACGTCTGGGGCGAAACCGAGGACGTCTTCGCCATCGGAGCCAGGCACTCGGACCTCGACGAAGTCTGCCGGCAGGCGGCCGAAAAGCTGGGCCTCCGCTACATCCCGGAACGGAACGGCGAGCTCGGCTTTTTCTACCGCTCCGACCAGCTGAGCTTCGCCCGGGCCGGGATCCCCGGCGTCTGGCTCAGCCAGGGGATCGTCGCCAAGG
>Ga0315292_10000891_pt1 | contig 15110 bp, 10 predicted proteins | sample YL17G13_0_MG_FD_204029 | JGI IMG/M metagenome (GOLD analysis project Ga0315292, IMG submission 204029) | Sediment microbial communities from Yellowstone Lake, YNP, Wyoming, USA - YL17G13_0 | ecosystem: Environmental > Aquatic > Freshwater > Lake > Sediment | place: USA: Wyoming | collected... | reverse complement strand
CGCCCTCACCTCTGGGATGAGGTGGTCGGGCAGGATCCCATCGTCCAAACCCTGCGCAATTCGATCCGCCTGGGAAAGCTGGGACATGCTTACCTGTTTTCCGGTCCCCGCGGGACAGGCAAGACCACCACTGCCCGACTTTTAGCCAAATCCTTCAACTGCCTTTCCGAAGATCCCGCCAACCGTCCCTGCGACCAGTGCCAACACTGCCTGGCTGTGAACGATAACGCCTATATCGACCTGATCGAAATAGATGCCGCCTCCAACACGAGCGTTGAGGATGTACGCAAGATGCGCGAAAAGATCGGTCTCTCCCCCAGCCAGGGAAAATTCAAGGTCTATATCATTGATGAAGTCCACATGCTTTCCACCGCGGCTTTTAATGCCCTCCTGAAAACGCTGGAGGAACCTCCCCCACACTCAGTTTTTATCCTGGCTACCACCGAGATCCACAAGATCCCGGCTACGGTGCTTTCCCGCTGCCAGCGATTTGAATTCCGGCGCATTCCGGTCAACCACATCGTCATTCAACTTGAAAAGATCGTCGAGAAAGAAGGTCTGCAGGTCAGCAACGACGCCCTGGTGCTGATCGCCCGTCAGGCAACCGGGAGTTTACGCGACGCCATCTCTCTTCTTGACCAGCTCACCTCCGGCGGGGAAGCAGTGGATCTTGGTTCAGCTCAGACGCTGCTCGGTACTTCAACCAGCCAGGCAGTGATCGATCTTGCAGCAGCACTGATCAATAAAAAACCGAACACCGGACTGGAAGTCCTGCACCAGGCTTTGGACGGAGGGTCCGATCCACGGCAGTTCGCACGGCAGTTGGTCGATCATTTCCGCAATATGCTGCTTATCAGCCTGGGTAACCCGGACCAGGTGGACGCTTCTCCGGATCAAAAGCAGGTGATGCAAGCTTTATGCACTCGCACCGATCCGCGTCAGCTTGTTGAATTTATTCGCCTCTTCAATTTTGCCGCTTCGGATTCACGCAATGCCTGGCAGCCTTCCCTTTCGTTGGAAATGGCACTCGCCCAGGCAATTGCTTTTGAACCCGTAGCGGTACCACCGGAATCCCACCCCCAGCCTGTGAGAAACAAAACGGAATTTTCCCGACCTGCCGCAGCGCCAATTCCTTCGGTATCAACCTCTGAAAGAAAGACGCCACAGGTTCTCAAAGATCAGCCGAAAGGCAAGCCGGAAGAAACCGCGGTTGAAAAGAATTCTGAAGTTGCAAATTCCGATCAAAAACCCGAGGAAGTACTTCGCGAATGGGATAAAATTCGAGCGGCAATAAAAAAGCAGCGACCGCAAACTGAAGCCCTACTCAATTCCTGCAAGGCGCGCCGAATTCAGAATAACCGCCTGGTGCTCGGCTTCGATGGTGAATTGCTTCGCTCTAAAATGGAATCCGGGGATAACCTCACAGTCACCCGCCAGGCCATCCTTGCGGTGACTGGAGTGGATATTGAAGTGACCTGCACAGTGGTGAGCGCAAAAACCGCTTCCATGCCGCAGGATCTGGGAGCTGATCCGGATGGCATTGTCAGTGCTGCGGTCAACGCCGGTGGAAAAATCGTACACAAGGAGTGATGGGTATGTCAAAAGGTTTTAACCGTCCTCAGCCCGGGGGAGGCATGGGAATGATGAATCAGATCAAGAAGCTGCAGGAACAAATGGAGGCTGCCCAGGCCCAACTTGCCGTGGAAACCACCACTGCCAGCGTGGGGGGCGGCGCAGTCAAGGTGACTGTTACCGGTGACCAGAAAGTGACCGAGGTTGTGATCGACCCGGAGCTGCTCACCGATACTGATGCGGAAATGCTGCAGGACCTTCTGCTCTCTGCAGTGAACCTGGCATTGGATCAATCCCGCGCCATGGCAGCCGACAAAATGGGTCCTCTCGCCGGTGGATTGGGCGGGCTGGGTTTTTAGGCCGAAATCCCAATGGCAATCCTGCCGGAACCTGTCCAAAACCTGATCTCGGCTTTCGAGCGTCTGCCCGGCATCGGGCCAAAAACGGCCTCGCGCCTGGCTTTCTACCTGCTTCGCGGCGATGAAGGTATCTCCTTGCAGCTTGCCGAAGCCCTGATGAAATTGAAAACCTCAACCGCCTTCTGCCCGCAGTGCTTCAATATCACCCTGGCTGGGGTGGACTTGTGCGAAATTTGCTCCAACCCCAAACGGCAAACAGGGATCCTATGCGTGGTGGAAGAACCCATTGACGTGCTGGTTCTGGAGCAGACCGGTGGATTCAACGGGCTTTACCATGTTTTACAGGGCGTGATCTCACCCATCGAGGGCATCGGTCCGGATGATTTACGCATTCGTCCATTGATCGAGCGGATGAAAAGTGCGGAGATTAAAGAAGTGATCCTTGCCACGAACCCGAGCATGGAAGGCGATGCCACCGCGCTTTACCTCAAGCAGCAGCTGGCGCCATTCAATATCCACCTCACCCGCTTGGCGCGCGGCCTGCCGATGGGCGGGGACCTGGAATACGCCGATCAGAACACCCTCCTGCGGGCGCTCGCCGGTAGGCAAGAGATGAGTTGAATTCATTTATAATAAAACAGCGGATCAACTGACCGCCGTTTTTTAATATAAACAATTTCCTAATTTGATACCCATAAAATCCCGCTAATCTCCATATAAATATCCCGCTGCTGCGGGGCGAGTGGCACCTCTCGGATCAGCCCTGCCAGGTCAGATCCCGTTCCCAAACTTGTTTGTTGGCCTTGCTCCAAAACCTGAAGCTGTTCCTCAAGGTTTTGCAAATCCTGCTTCGCGTCCTTGAGGTTGGCTGTTGCTTCTTCCGCCATGCGGTATTTGCTCACCCCCGCGGAAATACTGCGTTTGCGCCCACCGAAGAGTCCAAGAAGGACCTCCCCGCCTTTGGCCACCATTTCCAGCTGTCTTGAGGTTGCCTGCCCCTCCAGCTTTCTAATTTTGAGTTGCTGATCCTGGATACGCTGGCGAAGAGGCAGGCTCTTGCGGTCAAATTCCGCCTTGCGTTTCGCAAATTCCACACCGCTCTTCTGGGTGGCAGCCTGCTGGCAGCGGGCCAAGAAAGCCTCCTTTGTTTCCCCCGGCAGGCTGGCTAGTTTCAATTCCTCGTTTGTATAGATCGTCATCGCACCTGTGCGGTAGATCCAGTCGATGAAATCCTTTTGAAGGTCATCCATCTTATTTTTTGCAGAGATCCATCCCGGCAGCGGCGTGAACTTGAGCCCTGACTGAGGCGAGCGTGAAAGCGTGGCGGGGTCAATTTCTTTATGAACAAGATTCTCCCACTGCGGCATCCCCTGTGGGGCTTCCGTCAACAAAGCGGTTTTACGTACCACCTGGTTGACCCCGTATTGTTTGGAAAAATATCGTACCTGTGACTGGAGGATCAGCCCGGGCTGATATACCTTCCCCTGCCCGCCAGCTTCTCCAGGGAAGAAATATTCGTCCACCCCTCCCGGCACTGCCGGTCTGGCGGAGGACTCTTCCCCATTTCTATTTACTACTGCAGCACCAGCAGCAGCCTGGGAGGTGGCGCTGGTATTCAATGTTAAAGCAGGAGAATCGGGTGCCTGGCTTTTTTCCTTGCCGGACAGTTTGTTCAGCGCCGGGATCTGGGTTCGGGTCAACGGCCCGGCCAGGAAATTCAACGCCCAGCGCGAGGTGATCACCACCGGAGCCTTTGCATGCACGTTATGCAGCAGGAAAACCCGTTTACCCAGACCTGAAATGACCTTATCCGCCATCGCACGGTCAAAATTCCCGCTGGCACTCTGCAGCCCATCCAACAAGCGCTGCTTATCCTGGTCGGTTTGCAGCCGCCCGATCAACCAGGTGCCCGCGTTGGAGAGTGCTTTGTAATCCACATCCACCGGGTTCTGGGTGGCCAGCAGGAGCCCAACACCAAATGCACGGGCTTGCTTCAGTAGACGCAACATAGGAGCGTGCGATGGCGGTCTGGCTATCGGCGGCAGGTAGCCCAGGATCTCGTCAAAATAGAGCAATGCCCGAAGCGTACCGGTGCCGCGCTGGGTGAACATCCAGCTTTCCACGGCGGTAAAAAGCAGGGTGACAAAGAACATGCGCTCGTTATCGTCCAGATGTGCCAGGTAGAAGATGCTGTGCCTGGGTTTACCACTTTCAGTAAAAAGCAGACGCTGAATATCCAGCGGGATACCCTCCTGCCAGGTCTCGAACGAAGGCGAAGCAAGGAAGCTGTTCAACAGCATCGCCAGATCCATGCGGTCCTTTTCGGGGAAAAAGGTATCCACCGGGAAAGCACCGAGACGGTCGAATGGAGGTTTCTGAGTCTGAATAATTAAAGAAGGCATATCCAACCCTTGCTCGTGACTCCAGGCTTCCTCGAGCAGATTGGAAAGAAGGATGTGCTCTCGGGAGCGCAGCGGATCAATATCCTTCAACCCTACCAGTCCCAGCAGGGCCGTGATGATGCTGGCGATCTTTTCCCGCAGAATTTCCTTATTTTCCTCCCACGGCAGCGTAGGCGCCTCGAAGGAAGAAAGGATGTTGACTGATTCCCCTGCCGATGAGCCGGGTGTAAAAACAGTGAAATCCACCGAATCCGTGAGTGCTTGCAGCTGCTCGCGTCCCAAACCCCAACTACCTAATCCTTTTTTCCAATTCTCGGAGGCAACTGCACCTGCCTGTGCTGTCGTCTGCCCGGCACGCCGGGCGATCTCGGGGTCGATCCAGGGCTCGAAATCCGCAGGAAGCAGTTCGGGGAAATGAAGTAGTAAATTTGTAAGATCACCCTTTGGATCCACGATCAACGACGGGATGCCTTTGAGTGCTGCCTCTTCCATCATGGCAATACACAACCCGGTCTTTCCCGAGCCGGTCATCCCGGTCACAATGGCATGGGTGGTCAGGTCAGCCGGGTCGTAGATAACCGGTTGTTCAAGAGCCTCGCCTCTGGCGAGGTCGAATATTTTTCCAAGAAAAAAGCCTTCTGGGTTTGACATTTTATTCTCCAATTATTGCGGCGGTATGCGATATAGCTGGTAAGAGCTTCCAAATTCCTGAACGAGCTCCAACGCGGAAAGCAACTGCTCGAGTGCATCGATTTCAGCAACCGGGTGATGCGGATCAGGGTTCTCCCGCAGGAAGGTAGTACCAGCCTTATTGTGAAGGATGAATCCAAATCCCTGGTGCCTCCAGGATGCCAGGATGGATTCCGGATCCTTTAGCACAGCCAGGTCGTGCTTCCATCGGTCCAGGATCTCGTCCGGATCGCAATTGGGAAGGCAGTGAAATCCGCGCGGTTCATAAAGCAGGATGGTTTTCCCGTCCGATGGAAGATCGCGGATGGTATCCATGGCAATGCTATACCAGCCCAGGTTGGCTTCCCGGTACTGCTGCTCGGTTTGCAATCCCAAAACCACGGATAGAGCGCCTGTGCGCGCAAAGCTGATGAAAACCTCAAGCAAATTCAGCCCAAACACCAGGACGATCAGGGCCTGGATGATCCTGGCTGGACGCAAACCGGGAATCTCCAATCGGCTTATCCCGGAATACCCGTAAGCTGCCAGAACCGCAAAGGCCGGAAAAATAGAAAAATACATGCGGGTCTGGATCAAATACCCGCTGGCCTGGTTCCCGATCACCCAGACGAAGATCCCTAAACACGCGATCCAGGCAGCATTTTCAAGACCGGCGTGTTGATCAGGGTTCAATTTCCGGTGGCTAATCCAAGAAAGCGCAGCCAGCCCGAGCAGCAGGGGACCAATGGAAACACTATATCCTTCCGCGCTATCCGAACCGACCACAGTCGCCCGCCACGGCAGCAATAAAACATCCCGCCAATCACCCCAGGCAGGCAGACCCTGGTAGACGCCTATCCGAACCGCGTCCATGGCACCCCCCTGAAAAATAAAGGGGTAAACAGGATTGCCGGTGTTGACCCAATTCCTGATCAACCACGGCAGCGACACCAACAGGGCTGCCCCAGCCAAATAAAACAGGTTCTGAAAGAAAGGTGCTTTGCGTTTGAAACAGTGCCAACAAAATGCCCCGAATAGCGCAATTGAGAAGATCCCCGCGGTGTACTTGGTAGAAAAGGCGAAACCTGCAAAAGCTCCGGTCAGCAGGATCAATTCCCGGTTGCCTCCTATCCTCCACTCGTCCAGGCAGATGAGCGCAGCCAGACCAAAAAATAATCCCAACCAGTCCACATATCCCCAGGCCATTGAGACTGCAAAGGTGTACCCTGCCAGAAGGCTTAGAACAGAAACCCAGGCAGACGAATTATCCAACCGGCTGCGAACAAATCCAGCCAGGCCGAAAAGGGCGAGTACTCCAAAACACCATCCCAATACAACAGCCCCTTGAGCACCGCCGAGCGACATAACAAACGTGTAAAGCATCTCTGTTGTTTGGGGCATCCCGGTCATGACCAACCAGGGCAGGTAGCTCAATCGCCCACTTTCAAGATAAGCCAGCGGCATGCTCAGGTGGTACATGAGCGCATCGTATTTGAGCGGGGGTGCGAGCGCTGTAATTAAGCCGAGACCTAGCACTGTGAAAACGAGCACCCCACACACCTTCCAGAACCTGCCACTTTCCCGCCAGAATGCGGGCAGTGCCTGCCACAACCACCACCAGGCAAGGATATCTTTGCGGAGAAGAAGGATCAGGATAAGCAAGAACAGGGCAAAAACAAGCTGGTTAAAACCGCCCACAAGCCCGATCAGCATGACGAATAAAGCAAGGATCCCCAGGCCGAAAGCGGATTGAACACTCAATTTCACCAGAGGGTGAAAGTCTGCCAATTTGAGCAATCGATTCCCAATGCCTCCAGCGGTTCCAATCACAACCCCGGCAAGCGTAAGACGCCAGGCAGCCTGGGCAATGACTCCGGCAAGTTCCGGAGAGAACGGTTTATGGGTCACGAAATATCCCAGTGTGATAAAAAATACCCAAAAGATGGCAATTAGCCCGAGGAGGAGGTTTCGATTTTTCTTCATTATTGTGAGCTATTCTTGATTATTATTATAGATGAATTCAAATTCTTATATCCCCCGGATAACCCTGCTGGCACATTTTTTGCACTAAAAATCTAATCGCAATGAACCATGACATATCGACCAACCAAAAGAAACAGGTTTCAACTTAATGATTGATATCCATCTATCCAGCCTCAACCGCTCTGCGGGGCAGATCAAACCAGATCTTCCCGGCCTTTTTACTGCCACGCCCCCCCGACACTGCGCCCGCGGCCGCGATCGGGATACCCTGATTATCCTGCTCAGCCCGAAAGGGACTGACGAGGCTCTTTCCGCGAACCGGATCTCGGATCTGCTCAACTCTGCAGCAACAAAGTTCTATAAAAGCGCAGGATCGATAACCTCCGCATTGGGCGAGGTAGGTGATTTCCTCAATTCATATTTTCTCGATATCAACAAAAACCTGAATCCCAGCCAGACGCCCTGTACTGCATCACTAAACATCCTGGTTATTCGGGGTGATTTATTCTTCTCCGCCTACACAGGCACAGCTTTCTCTTTGCTTGGCAGGGCTGAACTCGTGGATAAACTTGGCGAGGAGCTTTCTCAATTTGCTGGGCTTGGGGTCGGCCGCGCGGTCCAATTAAGGTTTGCGCAGACCTCCCTGCTGCCGGGTGACCTTATCCTTTTTGCACCGACTTTTCCGGAGGGCTGGGGTGAAGATTTCCTAAAAGGAACTGTGCTGCTTTCCTTTGAAGATCTCTACAAACAACTGGTCCGCCAAGCCGGATCGGACGTTGCATCGGGGATCATCCGGATCTCTTCGGGAAAAGGCCAACTCATCCGCCACCGGATGTCTGTTGCCCCAGCACAGCTGGTTATTCAAGCCGCACCTGTTCCAGCCCAGACCGGTACCCAGAACCCCAACCCAAACCGTCTTCCCGAAGCTGCAACAGGCCCATTCATACCTGAAACAGCTGGAATGGGATCATCCGGCCCCTCTGAAACTGCTGAAAAAAAACCCAAACCCACAGCAAAGATAGCAGGCATCATTACCGGCATTAAAACGTCCTGGAAGGAGATGACCTCTCACCGTCCTGTCTGGATCAAAACTGCGGGGGTTAAAGCTGCCACCGCCTGGGTGGATGGTGAACCCCAGCGGCAGAAAGCTGCATCCGGATTGCGCCTTTTCCTCGCCCGCATGCTGCCCGGGGTTACCGAAAAGGCTCCCGTGATCCCCCAGAGCACGATGCTTTTTGCCGCCATCGCCATTCCTATCGTGGTTGTTGCGATTGGGATAACAATCTATCTCCGCAGCGGTCGAGGTGAACAGCATGTGGTCAACCTCGAAGTGGCACAATACTATGCGGGGTTGGCATCCAAAGAAAAAACCCGCGAATTGCAGGAGGAATACTGGACCCAGGCGGATAACTGGTTGAAAAAAGCGGAAAGTTACGGCAGCACAGATGAATCAAGTCAACTCGACAAACAAATCTCTGCTGCCTTGGATTCCCTGCAAGGGGTCTCCCGCCTAGCCATGATTCCGGCTCTTTCCTCCAGCATTCCCCGAACCTCCAAAATCACCCGCGTTGTTTCCCGCGACCAGGATGTCTATCTTCTTGATGGTCCTTCTGGGCGGGTATCCCGCGTGACCCGCAAGAACTCTGAAACCTACCAGGTGGATTTCGATTTCACCTGTGGTCCGGGGGGATACCTCGGCAAGCTTGTGGATATTGCAGCGCTCCCGCCTAACAATATCCAGGTTCAACCGGGGATAAGCGGAGGAGCTACGATACTTGCCGTGGATGAATTCGGCAACGCTGTCTATTGTGCCCCCAAAGCACACCCTGCTTCCAAACCTCTACCGCGTCCGAAGGTTAATTGGAGTCATATCCAAGCGATCAATCTTAATGAAGGTGTTCTTTTTGTGCTCGATAGCGGCAGCGGCAGGGTCTGGCGATATCGGAGCGGGGAGAAAGACCGCGCTTATGAATTCAGCCAATCCCCTTCCCAATTTTTCGACCTGGCAACGCAGAACAGCAGCGGAAAATACATCGACCTGGCGGTAAGCACGGATGATCTCTTCCTGCTTATGGATAACAACCAGATGATTCATTGTGTATACAGCCGGGTGGATTGGAAGGAATCAACCTGTACCAATCCTGCAGTCTATGAGGATATGCGCTCAGGGAGTCCTCAGGCGTTGCCATTAAATGGACTTGATTTTTCCCAGCTTTCTTTCACCGAACTACCCGATTCCGCCCTTCATATTCTGGATAGAAATTCTCCTGCACTTTATAAGTTTGGGGTGCAGCTGAACCTTTACAGGATCCTGAATGTTGAGCCGGCACAAGGGTACGATCTGCCCCGCTCCAAACCTACTGCTTTCACCGTATCTTCTGAACAGGTCGTTTTCATGGTTTATGGCGACGAACTTTATTACGCCAGGGTTCCATAAGCCAGTTGTGAAACAAAAAACTTAAATCCCTGTTCAAAATACGGGGGTTCCCGGTTTTATTGTGCCAGCTTAATCCTGAATTTTCTTCTGCCTTAATAGACGCGAAGAATTCCCAAGAATTCCCAGGTCAGGAATGATCTGCATGGTTGCTGCCAGGGCGGGGGGTAGAAATCCAAACGCAGCGAGGGTAATTCCAATCAGGTTGTACGCACCGGAAAAAAGCAGGTTCCCCCGAACAACCCGCATGGTCCGTTTTGCGATTGCCAGGGCTTCAGGTACAAGAAGCCAATCTTCGCGAAGAATGGCAATATCAGCGGCTTCAAGGGCGATATCCGATCCCGATGAGGCTAGCGCAATCCCGACTTCAGCCTGGGCGAGCGCGGGGGCATCGTTTATCCCATCTCCGATCATTACAACCTTGGAGCCCTGTTTCTGGTATTCCTTTACGATCCGGATTTTATCCTCCGGGAGTAAATCCGCACGGTACTTGACCCCAAGCGCTTTTGCGATCTCCCCGGCAGAAAAAGCATTATCTCCTGTCAGGATCTCAATATTTTGGATGCCCAATTCTTTCAACCTTTCCATAGCTGGCAGAACATCCTCGCGCATCGTATCGGTCGCGCCAAGAATACCGATCAGTTTTTCATCGCAGAAAACGAACAAGATCGTCTTTCCTTGCGCTTCCAGATTCGCCACAATTTCGGGTTTTCGGGTACCGTTCAGGGTTTTACTGCCTCCCACCCGGATCTGGTGACCATCCACCGAAGCGGTCAAGCCTATTCCCACCTGATTCTGAAAATCTTGTGGGATAAAAAGCTCAATCCCTTTTTCATGCGCTCCAACTTTCAGGGCGGTTGCCAGGGGATGCTCCGAATAACGTTCCGCCGAAGCTGCGAACCTTAGGATTTCTTTTTCATTTGATCCGTTTAAGGGTACGATATCCACCAGTTTCGGTTTTCCCATGGTTAGGGTACCGGTCTTATCGATCAGCAGCGTATCAACACCCGCTAGAGTCTCCAGCACGATGCCGCCTTTTATCATCAACCCCCGCTTTGCTGCCGCACCAATGGAAGCCATCATGGCGATAGGTGTTGCAAGGGCGATGGAACAAGAACAGGCAACTGCAAGGACAGCTACCGCTGCGTTCACATCCCGGCTGAAAATCAATGTCAGGAGAGCGATCCCCGAGACAACCGGCAGATAGTATCCACTAAATTTATCTGCAAATTTTTGAATATTTCCTTTCTGCGATTCAGCTTCCTCAACCAGGTGAACCACCTTGCCAAACGCAGTTTCCCGACCGGTGTGGGTCGCTTCCAAACGAACGCTACCCGCGATAAGAAGGGTCGCCGCATAAACCTGTGTTCCAGGACCGACCTCCACCGGCATAGATTCCCCGGTAAGCGCTGCCTGATCCACGGTGGCCGAACCGGAGACGACCTTTCCATCCACCGGTAACTTTTCACCCGGGCGAACAACCACCGTATCTCCCACCACGACCTGGGCAATTGGGATATCGATTTCCACACCCTTCCGCTCCACTCGCGCAGTTTCAGGAATGAGAACGGTTAAATCTTTTATTGCCTTGCGTGACTTATCAGCGGTGAAGCTTTCCACATAATTCCCGATGTACATCATAAAAACCAGCACACCTGCCGTCGGCCACTCTCCGATGAGCAGTGATGCGGCCACCCCCAGGGTCATTAGAGTCCGGGAAGTGATCTGTTTGTGGGTTGCTGCTCGAAAAACATCCACGAAAAGCGGGGAACCTGCAATCAGGACGATCACCGTCCCCAACCAGGGTTGAACGTTATTGGTAAGCGACTCAAATAATCCAAGCCATTCACCAATGACCGTAACAAAAAGCACCACCCCCGTTACCAGCGCGAAAACAGTGAATATGCGCCGGCTGAATCCGATCTCCATGGGTTGCTTTCCACTCTCCGCTTCAGGAACCGAATACCCCGCGGAAACAATGGCAGACCGGATCTGATTTATCCCCACCTTTCCGGGTTCAGTTTTCACAATTGCTTTTTCTGAAGAGAGCAACACCTCTACGGAAAGGACTCCCGGTATATTTGCAATCGCATGCTGGACGTGATTGGTGCACTCCATACAATCCATGCCGGAAACCGGTACTTCAATGATTTGCGTATTATCCATGCTGTAGGTGTTCCTTTGTTCGGGTGAAGAGTTCCTTTATATGGTCATCATCCAGGGAATAAAAAACGATCCGTCCATCTTTGCGGGCTTGGACCAGACGTAGATCACGCAGGATGCGCAGCTGATGAGAAACCGCGCTTTGGGTCATGCCAAGCAGCATTGAGAGATCGCAGACACAAAGTTCTGTATTAAGCATGGCAGAGATCAACCGCACCCTGGTTGGATCGGAGAGCGCCTGGAATATGCGGGCAACATCTCCGGCAAAATCCTGACTGACCAGATCGCGACCGGCTTTTTCAGCCAGATCCTCATGAATCGCATCCACTTCACAATTGGATATTTGTTCTGTAATATTCATTTCTATTTCCTTGAATATATGAGCAAGTATTCATATATTATTCTATTCCCCTCAAAGTGTCAAGGTCGGGCTTGCGGGTGTGCTTTTTCTCCACTAGAATTGAAATTGATACAAAATTTTTATTATTCACTATCTTTTTTCCGGAAAATCTAATGAACAAACTGCAACGGATTTTACGAATCAAACCTCACCGGGTGGCTCTTGCTCTCGGAGGGGGAGCTCTGCATGGGGCTGCCCATATTGGTGTGCTGCAGGTTTTTGAGCGGGAGGGCATTCATCCGGATATAGTTGCCGGAACAAGCATCGGTGCCATCATAGGTGCAGCTTATGCTGCTGGTAAACCGGTCGAACAAATGGTGGAATTGATACGGAAATCCAACTGGTCGAACATGGTGAAATTGACTTTCCCGCTCGAGCTCAGTATGTTCAATTCCAGTCCCTTGGAAGATTTCATTCGAGAAAATATCTTTGGCCTGGAATTCGATCAATTGAGCCACCCATTCGCAGCGGTCGCCTGTGACATTCTCACTGGAAAAAGAGTTGTTTTAAATACAGGTTCGGTAGCGGAAGCTGTCCGTGCCAGTACCGCCGTTCCCGGAATTTTCTCACCCGTGGAAATGGGCAATCAAATGCTGGTGGATGGTGGTGTCGTGGATAATTTGCCAACAGATGTCGCCCGGGAAATGGGTGCGGATTATATCATTGCTGTAGACTTGAGTTCTCCAACCACCCTTCTACGTCCACCTAAAAACATGGCCGAACTCCTGTTTGGCGTTGTCGGTTTAATTTACATGCGCTCCCAACCCGATCCCCTCACCATCGATTGTTTGATCCATCCCGATTTATCCGAATTCAACATGTGGTCGTTCAATAATAGCGATATCGATGAAATGATGTCCCGAGGCCGGATAGCAGCAAATCAGGTAATTCTAAAATTGAAAAAGGACCTGCATGTCTGATCCGGTATATCGCAAACCGGAAAATTCGTTCGCACGTGGTTTCACCGGAAGCCATCCTGTCAGGATCCCGGATTCTGAGATCGTATTTGAGGCGGTGCATGCCTCCGGACCAGGAGGCCAGAATATCAACAAGGTGGCCACAGCAATACGGTTGACATTCGATCCTTCCAATTCCTCCATACTTGATGGTCCTACCCGTGAGCGGTTGATTATGCTGGCAGGCTCACACGCTAGCCTGAATGGTGTGATCACCATCCTCGCCCGGCGCTATCGCAGCCAGGAAATGAACCGGCAGGACGCATTGAACCGACTGAAAAGGATGATCGAACAGGCAATGATCATACCTTCCCATCGGTACCCCACCCGTCCGACCAGATCCTCACAACTTCGAAGATTGATGAAAAAAACCAATCGTAAGAAAACCAAAGAACTTCGCCGAAAGGGAATCCACGAGGATTAATTCGCGATTTCTTAAACGATGATTTCGGTAGTTGATGGAGATTGTTTGTACAAATTCTATACAATCAGGTGGAATGGATATAATCTTATAAGAAATTGTTCAAGAGATACAAAAATGGCAACACATGAAAAAAAGAAGGTCATCATCGCAGGGGGTTCCGGCCTCATCGGCAGCTATCTTGCGAAGGCACTTATTGACAGGGATTATGAAGTAGTCGTCCTGACTCGATCCGCCTCCACTGAAAATTTCCGTTCGGAAAAAATCCGGGTAGCCCAATGGGATGGTCAGAATTTGGGTAACTGGACAGATCAAATTAATGGCGCATATGCGGTCGTAAACCTTGCCGGGGTAAGCATTGCCGGGGAAAATCTTCTTTCAATCCTGTTTAACCGGTGGACGAAAAGAAGGAAGGAATTAATCCGACGAAGCAGGGTATCTTCCGGGAAAATTCTTGCTGAGGCAATTGAAAAAGTGGCCAAAAAACCTGAAGTATTTATCCAGGCATCCGGAGTAGGTTATTACGGGTCAGAATCTTCATCGCCGCTGGTGGAGGATGCACCTCCCGGGAGTGATTTCCTGGCTTCTGTTTCCCGGGATTGGGAGGCTTCATCTGTCCGCGTGATTTCCATGGGGGTTCGCCATGTGATTGTCCGTTCCGGGGTGGTTTTAAGCACTTCTGGAGGAATCCTCCCGATGGTCGCCCTACCGATCCGCCTATTTTTGGGAGGCAGGCTTGGCAATGGGAAACAATATTTTCCCTGGATACATATTAAAGACGAAATCAATGCAATCCGGTTCTTGATGGAAAACAACACCAGCTCAGGTCCATACAACCTAGTTTCCCCAACATTGATCACCAATACCCATTTCGGTCGGGAACTAGCCCGGGTGCTTCACCGCCCCTTCTACATCCCTATTCCGGCATTTATATTGAAATTCGTCCTGGGAGAGAAATCGGTCCTAATCCTGGAAGGACAGCAGGTTGTCCCCGACAAATTGATAAAACAGGGGTTTAAATTCAAATATCCTGAAACCTTATCCGCGCTTACAAATCTATACCCCGGACGCTAACCCAGACGCAGGTTCTCATAATATAAGTTTGTCAAACACACCATCCTGCGGATCTCTTCCGGGAAGGTTACATTATGCTGGTCGAGTATGATCCGGAAAATATTTGGCCTTTCTGGAAGTTTATAAAAATGGTTCTCGGGTTCATTGAGATGTATATCAATCAAGTTTACCGGCTTGGAATCCAGTCTTGCTACGAAATACCCCGGGTCATAAAACGACCCTCCGCCATCGCGATAAACTTCCCCATTCAACATAGTTGGTTCTATGTATGAATTCATGCTCGCCCCGGCAAGCAAGGCAGTGATTATCGGAGCACGGACCACCTGAATGTTATATCCCTGGAAGTGCATTTTTCTAACAGGTTCAACTGAACCCATGAACTCAGGAAAGCCATCCTGTCTGGCTGCCATTACAACAAGCGGAAGATGAATGTCGTCAAATGTGAGTTTCTCTGAATCCTGAATCCCGGTGTACTTCGCCAGGCAACTGATCAGAAATTCCCGGAATGGTTCCATATTGAACCAGCCCTGCCAAAATCGCCTTGGATTAATATTGAATTTCATGAAATTCCCTGGAGTCATCCCCGAGATCATGATTTCCAGGTCATTGAGCGCGTTGTGAGCGGAAGGGGTATAAATCTCGGGATATTTTTGGGCGGCAATTTCGACTGCATGAAA
>Ga0315292_10000886_pt1 | contig 15124 bp, 13 predicted proteins | sample YL17G13_0_MG_FD_204029 | JGI IMG/M metagenome (GOLD analysis project Ga0315292, IMG submission 204029) | Sediment microbial communities from Yellowstone Lake, YNP, Wyoming, USA - YL17G13_0 | ecosystem: Environmental > Aquatic > Freshwater > Lake > Sediment | place: USA: Wyoming | collected... | reverse complement strand
CCTCCCCTTGGGGGGTCGCTCGGGCGCCTCGTTGGACCCTCGCTGGGCAAGGACGTTAATTGAAAATTTTGCACGATAAGGGGGTCAAGGGGGTTCCCCTTGGGGTGCCTCCCCCTCTTGGGGAGAGAGGGGGTCAACCTCACAACAACTACAGAATACTTATTACACAATTCATAAATTGAGGATTTCTACAGAGCTGAAAAATCGCCATCTCTAAAAAACCTGTCACCTCCCGCCTCTTTTCAAATCAGCCTGCAAATCAAAAATTATTTCGAGTTCAAGGGATTTACCATATGCTTCGCTTGCATCAGCAGTTCTTCCAAGTTCATCGAGGCACACACCCTTGATATACCAGGCAGAGGCATCATTCCCGTTCAGGGCCAGTGCTCGTGTGCAGGATTGTACTGCATCTTCAAACCGACCGATATTATAGAGGGCATATCCCTTTTTTGACCACGCATCAGCGTAATTCTGGTTGAGTGAAAGTGCATGTTCGCAGTCTTTTAACGCTTCTTCGTTTCTCCCGGTCTCGATAAAAGCTGCTGCACGGAGACACCATACTTCAGGATTGGAAGGATCGAGCGCCAGCGCTTTTTCATAATAGACCAGCGCTTCCCTGAATTTTGTCCGGGTGGCATATGCACGCCCCTTCTTTAGCAGGTATTCCACTTCTTTTGTCGTCACGGACATCTACCCTGTAATCCATCACCCTGGCTATTCATGGGTATCCCATTTCCTGATCGAACGAGGATTTTTCAATCAGGTCCCCGAAGATCTTTTTTAACGCCCCAAATTCATATTCTGCTTTTTTTCCCTGGGCTTCCTGCAGGTGTTTTGTCGTTTCCCAGACAAACCAGCCCTGCATTGACATATACGAGATAAAATGATTGGTCATATTCATACCAATCTGGTAGATATCATGGAAATAATCAAGGCCAGGTTCTGCATTCCAGTCAATGTTCTGCAGGTGTTTTTCCATAATGTCAAGCATGGCATCACCAAATATTTTAGACTGGTACCATGAGGTATGGGTCCAGCGCGTGGTTAGCATCTCTTTTACTTCAAGGTGATTGAATTTTTTCATCTGGGGGATATTGATGACTGGCATCAGTTCATCTGCCGGCAGGATCTTTGCCAGGTACAGGTCACGGGCATAAAACATGGATTTGCTGAGCACAAAATAACGTCGTGGAATGATCTCTTCATATTCCATCATACTATCCATGTCCATTTTCCCCTCTTTCATAAGATAGTAGAGCTGGGTTTTTCGAATCTGCGGAATTCGGTGATAGACAATGGCATTGGTGATCGGGTTCCAGGGAAACTCGTTGATATCATTATTAAAATTGGTATAGAGGATATTGAGCATCCGGATAAGTTTTTGGACCGGGAGTTTCTTTGCTTTTTTCGCTTCGTCTTTCAGTGCATCGATATAGATCTGGTGGATCCCCTTGTACACTGAATCTCCCGTAAAAGAACAGACCAGGTACCGGGATTTTTTTGCTGCCGCTCCCTTGATGAGGAGGTTTACACAATGCCGGGCGATGATAAAATCTTTTAACAGGCCGGTATAGTGTGGGGGGAAAAGAATGACATTTTTTTCGATATTAAATGTATATACATCCACCAGCGTCCCGTTCTGGTCTGCCTCAGGATTGCGGAGGAGGGTAATTTCTGTGTCCAGGAGTTCTTCAGCCTGGTTGACAAAGAGCCGTATGGGTCTTGACAAGGGCATGTCAGTCTTCATTATACCCCATAAAAAAACCGTTCACTCGTATACGCAAAGGTTCTTTCTTGTTCAACGTGCGATATATAACCTGATATACCTGATGACTCATACGGGGCCAGAAGTGACTATGACCGAAGGTCGGCTGTTTTTTTAGCCTGCTGGAATGGTCGGAATAAAAGATCGACAGATGATGGTGTCAATGGGGAATCATGTATCACCGGAAATTACCCGGTGACTTCTCTTTTTTACATAACGTCGTGCAGATATCCTGTGAAAATCCATTCAATAAATTTATCTGTTTGACATCGTAACAGTCAATGAGATTGTTATGGCTGACATGCTTACCGATGTGTTAATTTACATCAATATCGGCATTATTACCTTTGCCATCGGAACAATTCTCGGTTACCAGCTCCTGATGATGTATTATAACCGCAGGTTCATGGAAATCGCCCAGCAATGTTCCGATGCAGAGTCTGTGGTACCCATTATTGACGAACTTGCCCGGGAGACATAACTAAGGAGTGAAGGATTGTGGTTGACCCGGTAAATTATTTCCTGATCAGTGTTACGTGCTTTTGTTTCGGGCTGATTGTCAGTTTCCAGATGGCACACATCAGTTATTGCCGCACGCTTACCCGCCTCGTGAGACGATCAATATCCACAAAAACAATCGCTCCCGTCCTTGTAGAATTCGAAGAGCGAAAACTGAAAAAGTAATCTTTTTATCAGTTTTTTTACCGGTTTTTTGTCTGACGTACCCGTTTGTCGGACTTATCCAGGTACACCGATATTGTACAGATTTATTGCTTTTTTTGTGTTTTTCGCTCTTCCCTATGCATGGAAAAGGTAAAAGATATGATGAGCATCATGTTCATTCGTCTGCGGTATAATAGTAGAACTCGCCCGATGCTTTCTGTTCACGGTCAAGGAACGATCCGAGCTTGTTGATCCTTGGTCTTCCGCTCTGATCCCGGCGGAAGGTAACGTCAAGTGCCTTGAGAAAGCGGTTCATTCCTTCCCGCATCTTAAATGGTCCGGCAGCTGTTCCCTGCCTGCCAGGTTCACCTTCAAAGACAAGGATTCTCTCGCTGATCATATCGATTAAGTAAATATCATGATCGATCACCATGATGCCGACTTTTTTACCCTCGGCATGGTGCTTGATCATACTGGTGACTTTTACCCGTTGCTCAACGTCAAGATGTGCACTGGGTTCGTCAAGGATGTAAAGATCAGCATCCCGTGAGAGACATCCTGCAATTGCAACCCGCTGGAGTTCTCCGCCACTTAAGGTATCAACAGGTGACTGGAGGATTACTTCCAAAGAGAGCGATTCGATGATTTCATGCTGGTAGAGCGAAGAATCAAACTTTGTCGTGCGCTGGCGGAGATACATTTCGACCGTATCGGAAGTATCTGCCCTGATGTACTGGGGTTTATACGAAATCCTCAGGGTTGTTTCAATGTTCCCGCTCGTTGGTGTTTCTACACCGGCGAGAAGTTTTGCAAACGTGCTCTTGCCTATACCATTTGCCCCGACGACTCCCAGCACCTCCCCCCCCTTAATCGTACCTCCGTTCACGGTCAGGTTAAAGGTTTCATAATTCTTGGTCATTTCAGGGATCGAAAACATGTCTTCACGGTCTGAACCAATGTCGTGAGCCCGTTTTTCAAAAACTACCTGTGTATCCCGGAAGCGGACGTTTTCTTCAACCAGGAATCCTTCAAGATACTGGTTGATCCCGACACGGACCCCCTTGGGGCGGGTGATGATACCAAAGACTGCCGGCTTGCCATAGCCTACATGCACCGTATCTGCGAGCATATCAAGAATTGCAAGGTCGTGCTCGACAAGCATAACGGGACGTCGTGTGGCAAGGTCCCGGATAAGTTTCGCTGCTGCAATTCTCTGGTAAATATCCAGAAATGGGGTAATTTCATCGAAGAAATAGAGGTCTGCGTCGCGGGCAAGGCATGCGGCAATCGCTACTCTCTGGAGTTCTCCCCCGCTTAGTGTGCGGATGTCATGATCGAGAATTTCATTGAGTTTCAGAACCGGCAGGATCTCTTCAAGCTTATTGCGTTCATCAGTAGTCTTTAACAATGCCCTGACTGAGCCGGAAAAAACGTTGGGAATAAAATCGATATATTGCGGTTTTGATGCAATTTTTACGCTCTTTTTTGAAACGGTCTGGAGATAATCAAAGAGCTCGGTTCCTGCATACCGTTTGAATATCTCTTCCCAGGAAACTTCGAGATCAAAGTTCCCGAGATTGGGGCGTATCTGCCCGGCAAGGATCTTGACAGCCGTGCTTTTACCAATACCATTTGCACCTAATATCCCTGTTACTTTTCCTTCAACAGGTATGGGAAGACCGTACAGGGCAAACCCGTTCCTGCCATACCGGTGCGTGGGGTGCTCAAGTTCTTCTGGCAGGCTAACGATATCAATTGCATCGAAGGGACACTTCTTGATGCAGATGCCGCACCCGACACAGAGCTCTTCTGATATCAGGGCCTTGCCATCTTCACCGATGACAACGGTTTCATCCCCGGTCCTCACCCTGGGGCAGTAGAGTATGCATTCAGTACCGCACTTTTTTGCATGGCACCGGTCTTTGTGAACAATCGCTATTCTCATCGTGGATCACAAAAGAGGAATAATCAGTTCATGGCCGGCGGTAACGAGGTCAACAGGATCGTCCATGTCATGAACCAGAAGGCAAATGTCATGAACCCCTGGTAGAGCCAGTCTTTGCCACCCATTTTTGTGGAACCCATGCCAAGAAGGATAAATATGTGCTTCTGGATTACGATACAGGCAAGCATCAGCATAAAGGCAAGAAGTCCCGAATCTTTTGAAAAATATATGCTGATGTAATATGACAGAACGCCAACTAAAATTCCTAATATGCTTGCAATGAGCGTCCGCTTGATACGGGCAATATGCTCGGCCTGTTTATCTGCCCTGGTCTTCTCTTTTTTTGTCAGGGCAGGTTTTTCTTCGATAGTAATTTCACTCATCGCTCTTCACCAGTAGTCTTATTTTTTAGTGTCCAAGCCATATCTAATTTGGTCTGGTACGTTAAAGGAAATATTCAGGGATACACAGTATTTTACTATTACAGGAATACTGGATTTTTTTGGTTCTCAATAGTATTGGGAGAGTGAGGTTAATAAGCGTAATACCTTCATACCGGGACAAAACAAAAAATGTATTGAATGTTTGAAATAATTACTTTCCTCTCTGGTATAATTTCGTCATTAAAAAAAATTTCCCCTCATTTTTCTATAGAAATATATCGGCTCTTGTTTAAAAAAACCGGAATGGATCGAAAAGTATTAATAATATATAAAATATATAATCAATTCGTAGCGGGAAAAAACCCATAAAAAGTGTTATTTGGCAATTCGGATGCGGAGTTGATTGAATTCTTACATGAGGATCATCACTAAATTATTAATCTTACTTTTTATTGGCGTCATTGCCGTCGTTCTGTTAAACGTATTGATAAATGTCAACGCAGAAAATTTCCTGATACAAACCGATGACACTAACGGTCCATCATCGGTATCGGCAAGTCCGACCCTTCTTGCCCCGATTCAGGAACCGGACGCAGGTACGGTATCTGGCCAGAACTACAATTGTGTAATATACTTATTAGGGCTTGTCGGGTTTATCGGGATTATGGCCATCGGTATCAATTACATGAAGCGGAACTGATAGCAACCCAGGGAGACAAATCCTGTTTGTTATGATAGATAACCCTCACCATTTCCCAACCATTTCCATAGCTTTTTAGTATCAGGGTTCTTTATTCAATCACTCTATTGGATCATTACGTCTCTACAATCAATCCGTCGCCCGTCTATTGATTATGGATTTCTCATGTTCAGGTTATGAATTAATTAATTGAACCATCAATGATCTGGTACAAAAATGGCATCCGAACAGGGAATGAGCGGGATCGACGTTAAAGCGATGACATCAGAGCTGTGTGCAAAATTACCGCTCTGGATCGACAAGGTATACCAGTTTGACTCCCGTACCCTGGGTATCCGGCTTAACGGCGAAAATAAGGCACGATACCAGATGATCGTTGAATCGGGAAGAAGGGCACACCTGGTAAAAGACATGCCCGAGCCGCCGAAAAACCCACCCCAGTTTGCCATGTTCCTGCGAAAATATCTTTCGGGTGGCAAGGTACTTGCCATCCGTCAGCATGGGCTTGAACGTATCCTGATTTTCGATATTGGTAAAGGTGACCTTATCTTCCGGCTGATCATCGAACTTTTTGATGAAGGGAATGTCATCCTGACCACTGAAGATTACACGATTATAAAACCCCTCAGGCACCATCGTTTCAAGGACCGGGAGATTGTTCCAAAAGCAATCTATATGCTGGGGCTTGTCGATCCGACATCTTCTCCCGATGCGCTGGCTGCCCTGCTTAAAAATGATGACCGCGATCTCGTTCGTTCTCTTGCAATAGGCTGCATGCTTGGAGGAATATATGCAGAATATATCTGCGGGAAAGCCGGGGCTGATAAAATCCAGGTTGCCAGTTCTGCTGATCCTGGCAGGATCTTTGCAGCACTACAGGACCTTTTTTACCAGGTTGTGCATGCACAAAAGGCAGTAATTTCCGGCAGGCACTGCGAAGCGGTAGATATCTGGAATGACAGGGATGTCCAATACTTTAAGAGTTTCTCAGAAGCCCTTGAAGCATTCTACCCGCTGACAAAAGCCGAGAGAAAAACAGCAGATGCAAAATCAACACTCACCAAAGAAGAGCGGATCTTAAAATACCAGAAATCAGCGGTGAAAAAATTCGATGAAAAGATCGAAAAGACCGAAGGTATTGTTGCTGCAATGTATGAGAATTACGCGTTTATCTCATCCGTGATCAGTTCCCTTGACCATGCCAGTAAAACCCTGTCATGGCAGGAGATAGAAAAACTCCTCCGGAATACCGATACACCGGATGCAAAAAAGATTGTAACCTTCTATCCCGATGAAGCAGCGGTTGAAGTTGATATCGGTAAACGCGTGAAAATATTTGTCCATGAAGGGATAGAGCAAAACGCGGGCAGATATTATGATATCATCAAAAAATTCCGCCGTAAAAAAGAGGGTGCGCTCAAAGCGATGAAAACAGTCCCGTTAAAGAAAAAAGAACTGAAACGGGATTTTATACCTATGAAAAAACTGTGGTACCACCGTTTCCGCTGGTTTTTGACAAGCGACGGCATTGTTGTGCTTGGCGGACGGGATGCATCCCAGAACGAAGAACTCGTCAAAAAATACATGGGCGGGCAGGACCTCTTCATGCATGCTGATGTTCATGGTGCAAGCGTTGTTATTGTCAAAGGAAAAACAGGGCATATGGACGAAGTAGCCCAGTTTGCCGCATCCTATTCCGGGGCTTACCGGAGCGGGCACTTCTCTGCGGATGTGTATAGTGTTCATCCCAGCCAGGTGAGCAAGACTCCTGAGTCCGGTGAATTCATCTCGCGGGGTTCTTTTATTGTCCGGGGGGAACGCACATGGTACCGTAATGTACCACTCGCCGTTGGCATCGGGCTCATGCTCGAACCAAATGTTGCGGTAATCGGGGGTCCTCCTTCTGCGGTCCAGAGCAAGGTAAAAGCCTATGCCGAACTCAGGCCCGGCCGGTTTGAATCCAATGATATTGCAAAAAAAGTACTGCGCATCCTGAAGCAAAAAGTATCTGAAGAGGAGCAAAAAGTCTTAAAGGGCATCCTGAACACGGAGCATGTTGCGGCATTCGTGCCGCCCGGTGGTTCTGATATTGTAGGACAGCATGAAGGCTGAATACGGTGAATTAAAGGACAGATATGGCGAAATCCGGTTGTTTCCGGAGAATATTGATGATCTCTGGCACCTCCGGCACCTCATTGAACCTCACGACCTGGTATTTGCAACAACGTTCCGGAGCGTTGATACAGCATCGGATAAAATCCGGCCGGAGAAGCTCGAGAAAAGGCCGGTCCGGCTTGGCGTCCGGGTGGAGCGGATTGATTTTTCCGAACATGGCATGCGACTCCGCCTCACCGGCATTATTGAACATGGTCCTGATACCGGCTCGTTTCATACGATCAATGTGGAAACGGGATTTGAAATTTCCGTCATCAGGCAGTGGCGACCGGTCGATCTTGAGCGGGTAGAGCGGGCAGTAAAGGCTTCGGTGTACGGTGTCATTCACATCCTGACGATTGAAGAGGGGGAAGCAGAACTCTTCAGGTTGCGGCAGTATGGTCCTGAAAGTGTAATGACGCTTGTTGCCGGGAGCGGAAAAGGTGCTGAAACTGATACCCGTGCGGGTTTTTTTGAACACGTGCTTATGCAGGTCAATGATATTTCCGGACCGCTGATCATTGCAGGTCCCGGGTTCATCAAAGATGATTTTATCAGATTTGCTAAAAACCGGTCCAGTGCGACTGTTGAGCGGGCGATTGTAGTTGAAACCCGGCGCACCGGTCGCGGTGCGGTACAGGAGGTAATCGGCAAGGGAGCGCTGGATAAACTGATCGATGACCTCCAGCTCTCCCGCGAAGTGAAAATGATGGACGAAGTGCTTCTCAGGATCTCGCAGGGGGGTGCTGTTGCATACGGGAGAAAGGAAGTCAATGAAGCGATCGTGCTTGGGGCTGTTGACCAGGTACTGCTTGCTGATACACTCCTGCGGGACGCAGAAGTTATGGACCTTGTTTCAAAAGCAGAGTCGATGCGGGCAACTGTCATTGTGCTCTCATCGGCGTTCGAACCCGGGGAACGACTGGTTGCACTCGGGGGAATCGCGGCCCTGTTGCGCTACCGTATCATCACGTGATCTATGAATCGGATGAAAACGCCCGTTTATGATTATTTTTCCGTTGTAATTCCCCCAAATTTACCGGGGGCTCTTTCCGGTTACTACAGGATTTTCCGGGTACGATGACCATTCGGAAAATCCTCCTTCGTACATGAGGACATCCGGGTATCCAAGGTAGAATTTCAGAACAAGGAAAACAACAGTTGCTGTCCTTCCTGTGCCACAGGAGCAGATGATGGTTTTTTCCGGAGTAACTCCGCACGAGAAGAGAATCTGCCTGATCTCGTCTTCTGTTTTTAAGAGCGTGGAATTTTTTTCATCCATGAATCGGGTTGCCGGCAGGTTGACTGCTCCTGCTATATGGCCGGGTTTTATCCATGGCCCCTGTCCTTCGTACCATGTGGCGGGACGGGTATCCAGAAGGACGGTATCGGGATTATCTTTCAGGGAAATACATGCTTCATACCCTGCAAGAAAATCGATCCGCATATCAACCGTAAATGAAGAAGGCCGGGAGATGCCGGGATCCTGGGTTAATGGCCTTTTCTCTCCTTTCCATTTTGAAAGGCCACCGTCAAGAATCAACACGTTCCTGCACCCAAACCGTGCTAGGGAATATGCAACCAGTGATTGTTCCAGACCATCACTGGTTATACCCGGTGATGCTGATCGGGGTTTGCTGTCCGAATATACTACAATCGGACTATCCTGTTCAAAACCAAGAATAGAAAATAATATCTCTGCTGCCAACGGCGAGATCCACTGAAGCGGATTTTTTCCGATATGCATCCGCAACAGTCCTTCATGCAGGTAAATAGCGCCTGGAATATGCTCATGGAAATAGGCATGCGTCTGCTGACGGCAATCGACGATAACAAGAGGGATTTTGTCAAGATGATCTTCCAGCCATTCGCATGATACCCAGGAGATAACGCCATTATCCGGCTTTACCGGTTCTGCCTCTTTCATTTCGTTCATTCAGCCAGTCCACTACCATCAATTAACGGGAATGACAGGGTTTCTTACTACCGCCGTTTTGCATATAAGATGATATATATTGTGCCTTTTGCTCTAAAAAAAATTAGAAAAAAGCAAACCTGGATCAGGGACCGGATACCGGTTTTAACCATTCCATGAGCCTTACAAACTCTTTAACGGAGTACTGCCCGGCAGCAGTTGCAGTTCCAACATGACAGTATACCATCTCAGAACCAAACAGCGGAAGAATGGCACGGGCATACCGGAACGGTCCCCCCATAACACCGGTACAGAGTGGTTTTTTCACGGCATGGGTAAACGCGATAAGCTCAATAATATCTTCTCTGTTTTCCGGCGTAACAATGATCTTTACGATATCCCCGTACGCACGGAGTTTCCGCTCTTTATCAAAAAGTTCGGGAAGCTTCATCATATCGCCGCAATGGTGGGAGGCAATAATCGTCTTTTTTGCTTCTTTTACAAAACAGGCAAAAGGTTCAAACTGCTGTTCGATATCCACTACATCAACAAGGGGTACCAGCGGGCGGATCTTCTCGAACCATGAAACCGTATCGCCAAAAAACTGCCCCCCTTCCCGTGCAGAGCGAAGAGTGGCGATTATCGGTAATGAACATGCTTTTTTGCAGATGCTCACACTGCTCACCGGATCACCTTCAATCAGGTCAAAGCGGAGCTCGACCATGTCGGCACCCTGTTCCTGTGCCAGCGAGCCAAGAGCCGGATCCGTGAGCGCAGCGACGATTTTCATTGTAATGATCTCCTTTTAGCGTGCCGACAAAAAAAAGATACGCTCTGGTCGTTTGAGAAATAGCCTTCAGACACAACAAATGGCAAAATTCACCTTTTTTATCCCGTAATATTCCTGTCTTTGAAGATACCTGTTTATCCTTTTTTATACAATACTTCTATGACCAGCATGAAATGCAGCCCACTCCCCCCATATGCGCAAAACCTTGTTGTAGCAATCAGCAAAGGTATCGTACTGGTAGTTGTGCTCCCTCTTGTCGCTGCAATCATATTCGCACAATCTTCTGCCGCTACTATTACACTCATCACGAGTACGCTGGTCATTGAATACGGAGCCGCTCCTATCGGCATCGGTCTTGGCCTTCCTCCCGGTTTTGTCCTCTTTGTCATGACCTGTGTGGCACTGGGGATTACCCTGGCTCTTTTCGACCTGTTCGATACCCTGGGCCGGCATTCCGAACGGGTAGCACGGTTTCTTTTACGATCAGAAGAGAAAGTAAAAGAATCAAAACTCATATCAAGGTATGGAATATACGGGTTGGTTCCCTGTGTCCTCACCCTTGGGTTCTACGTATGCCCCCCGGTCTCATGGGCCCTTGCATGGCGCAGGGACTATTGCATTATCCTCATAATGGGAGGTTTTATTGCTATTTCGGGAATTCTGATCCTTGTTACACTCGGATTGTTCAGCGTTATCTTTCAGTAAGAGGAGATCTTTTTGTCCGGCCAGCGAAAACATCCTGCGAAAAAACCCCTTCCCGAACTTCTGGCACCTGCCGGGTCCCCCGAAGCATTCAGGGCAGCAGTTGCAGCAGGAGCTGATGCAGTTTACCTGAGTGGAAAGAGGTTTGGTGCCCGGAAATTCGCTCATAATTTTACGGACGAGGAGATAGAAGAGGCAATCAATTTTGCCCACAGCAGGGATGTTTGTGTCTATGTCACAATTAACACCCTGATCTATGACCGTGAACTGGCAAATATCGGAAAATACCTCCTCTGGCTCTACTCAATCGGTGTTGATGCAGTCCTTGTACAGGATTTCGGCGTTGCTGCTCTTGCAAAAAGAATTGTTCCTGATTTACCCATTCATGCCTCGACGCAAATGACCATTCATAATTCCGGAGGTGTCTTGTGGGCTGCAGAACAGGGTTTTTCCCGCGTTGTGCTGGCCCGCGAACTCTCCCTCGGGGATATAACCCGTATTGCTGACGAAACGGCAGGCTCCGGTATCGGTCTTGAAGTATTTGCCCATGGTGCACTCTGTTATTGTTACTCGGGCCAGTGTCTGCTCTCTTCAGTTATCGGGGGAAGAAGCGGGAACCGGGGCATGTGTGCCCAGCCCTGCCGTAAACCCTACTCTCTTGTGACCGGGCAACCGGATAAATTTGGCAGGCCAACCAGATTGCAGGACCTGGCATTATCCGATCGTTTCTTACTCTCCCCAAAAGATCTCTCTACCTTTGAGAACCTGCGTGAACTCGTCGATTCACCCGTAATATCATTAAAGATAGAAGGGCGTATGAAATCCCCGGAATATGTCGCTATGGGAGTCTCAAAATACCGCATGGAACTGGATGCGATCGGCAATGGGGAACCAGGTGATACCAAAAACGCACTCCAGGATCTTTACCTTGCCTTTAATCGCGGTTTTACCAAAGGATACCTTTTTGGAAAACGACACACCGCTTTGATGGGGAGGGACGCTTCAGACAATCGCGGGTTGTATATTGGTGAGGTTACCAGGTATGATGAACGATCAAAAAACGTGGTCATCAAATCAACCGGCTCCTATATTCCTGCTCCCGGTGACGGGCTCCTCTTCATACTCCCCCAAAATCCCCGGGATGAGTTTGGTTTTGCCCTTAACACGCTCCCCCGTAAAAAAGATGGAGAAATTATCGTTAACGTCCCTCGCCCGTTTGCACCCGGAACGAGAGTCTCCATCACCCATTCATCAGACTATGACCTGCGGGCACGTCAGATAATTTCCCCGTCATCGATTGGTCTGCGGCACCCAATCCCGATTGATCTCAACATTACCGTTCATCCCGGTGGCAATGTGGTGCTTGAAGGTATCCTACATACAAGGAATGGAAGGGAAATTCCGGTTGGATATCGATCAGATCCCATTTTTGTTCCTGCCCGTTCACATCCTCTCACCAGGGAACAACTGGAGCAGCAGGTGAAAAAAAGCGGAGGTACCCCGTTTACCATTCGCACATTTACCCTCGACTATAACGGGAATTTGTTTGCACCGCTTGCAGTGCTGAATCATGTGCGCAGGGAATTCCTTTCCCGTGCTGAAGAGGTGCTGGTTGCTGCATCCCGCCCCTCTGCTCAACATCTTGAAGAATCCGCGGAACGGTGGACTGCTGTTGAACCGGAGGTCAGAATTCATGCGACTGGTAACAGGGAGAATCTCCCGTCATCCACGCTAAGCCTTGCTCTATGCACTGATTCAATAGAAGGTGTGCAGAAAGCAGCACTGGGTGGATGCGACACCATTTATTTTGAACCGGCATTCATCACCCCGGCGTGCAAATGCATGTATGGTCCCCATCCGTTCTCTTATGAATCACAGGTTATGGCAGCATCGGACCTGTGCGACACTGCCGGTGTCCGGTTTGTGGTGAAATTACCCAAAATCACCAGCAACGAATTTCTTGATGCAGTTCTTCCGGTTATAAAGAAATTATCCGGCAAGAGTATCAAAGAGGTTATGGTTGAACATTGTGGTGCGGCCCATGCGTTGATGCAGGTGGATCCGGTACCTGTATTGTCCGGTTCTGCCGGGCTCAATATTTTCAATCATGTTACGGCACAGAACCTCTCGTCATGGTGTTCCCTGATGACACTCTCTTCTGAACTTTCACGCGATGAGATATCCGTCCTGGTCTATGCGGCACGGTCGCATGGGCTTACAAATTCTTTTGCCCTTATTGTGCAGGGCTATAGTGAAGTGATGGTTTCTGAGGATTGCATTCTCCAGCCCCTGGCCCGGTGTCATGGTGCAGATCACGATATACTTCATCCGGCATTCTTTGGCATCAGGGATACGACAGGGCATATCTTCCCGGTGCGGACCGATGGTGAATGCAGGTCGCATATTTACAATTCTGCAGAGATTTGCCTGATTGATTATCTCCCGTCAATACAAAAAGCGGGTATCAATGAAGTGATAATCGATGCACGGGGCAGGCCTGAAACCTATGTTCTGGAAATGACCCGTCTTTACCGCCAGGCAATCAACCTGTCAGGACACAAAACACCCAGCCAAAGCCACCAGCTAAAAGAATTGAAAGATGCAATTAAAAATCTGGTTTTTGGTGGAATCACTACCGGTCATTTCATCCGCGGGCTGAAAGAATCGTAACTGTCAACAAGTTTTCATCACGTACAAAAATTCATCATAACTGAACCGAAATGGTGTAACTAAGCCAAAAACAACAAAACCACAAGGGGATTACTATGCCATCGCCGTTAATTCTTATCAACCTGAAGACGTTCCGGGAAGGAATGGGTAACCGTGCCCATTTTATTGCGAATGCTGCGCAACTTGTTGCGCACGAAAGCGGGGTAACAATCGGGATCGCGCCTTCCCCTATTGATCTCCACCCCCTCTCCCATCACTTTGCCATCCCGGTCTACGCACAGCACGTCGACGGGTTTGAACCCGGGGCTCATACCGGGCATCTTACGGCTGATGCCCTGAAAATGGCAGGAGCTGTCGGATCACTGATTAATCACTCTGAGCGACGCCTGACGCTTGCCGATATCGAAGCGTCGGTGAGGGTATTGCAGGCACTAAAACTTATCCCGGTGGTCTGTTCGAATAATGAATCTACGAGTGCCGGGGCAGCGGCGCTCGGGCCTGAATATGTTGCCATTGAACCCCCGGAACTTATCGGGAGCGGGATCTCGGTCTCCAAGGCAAACCCGGATATTATCAGGAAATCTGTTGCTGCAGTGCGTGCAGTAAACCCAAAAGTGAAAGTTCTGACCGGTGCCGGTATCCAGTCCGGGGAATGCGTGAAGATCGCTGTTGATCTTGGAACCGATGGGGTTTTGCTGGCATCCAGCGTTGTAAAGGCTAAAGATCCCGGTGCAGTGATGCGGGAACTTGTATCAAAACTATGAGATTCCCAAACTTTTTTCTTCATGGTTTTTTTAGTAAGAGCACATAACCTCAATCATTACGGTGGCGATAACCACCGCCGCCCCCGATGGGGCGCCCCCGCGGCGGATCAATGAGAAAAATTGAGAACCTCCCTTCCCCGTCGTGCCTCGGAGAAGCACTGAGGTGGGCGAACCTCGCAATAATAATAGTTTCATGACTGATTTTTTCACTTCCCATTTTTTTAAGATACTAAAAGATGACACCTCTCTCGCTTAAAGGGAGATACTAAAAGAGAAGAATCCCCTTCGACCCTCTCACTATTTCTCCCTTTAGGTAAAATGGAATTTTTTATCATTTTTCACAGATTCTCTTTTATTTCTAAAAATCTATTGACTGCACCTATTATCGTCATAATTTCAGGGTATTTTGGGATTGACCTGCCGAATTGTGATAATCTCATTATAACACCGGTTATGAAAAAACCAAAAAAAATCTCAAATTTCCTGATTCAGACAATCAGCGATATCAGGTCGTGCTTGGTGATGACGCCCTTGACAATCCTGCCTTCTACTACCAGCACCGCATGGTTCTGCTGGAGGATATTGATCACCGTCTCAACATCCATATCGGGCGGCACCGAGGGAAATCCCGGCTCCATAAAATCCCGCACAACAAACAGATGGGTCTTATGTA
>Ga0315292_10000882_pt1 | contig 15147 bp, 13 predicted proteins | sample YL17G13_0_MG_FD_204029 | JGI IMG/M metagenome (GOLD analysis project Ga0315292, IMG submission 204029) | Sediment microbial communities from Yellowstone Lake, YNP, Wyoming, USA - YL17G13_0 | ecosystem: Environmental > Aquatic > Freshwater > Lake > Sediment | place: USA: Wyoming | collected... | reverse complement strand
CACCGTGAACTGCCAGTAGGTGAAGGCGGCCAGCATGCCCGTCGCCCCGTGGGCGAAGTTGAAGATGCCCGTCGTCGTGTACGTCACGACCAGGCCACTGGCGATGATGGCGTAGATGGCGGCCGTGCTCAGGCCGACGATGGTGAAGACGAGGAACTTGTCCACGGGGTGGAGGTCCTAGGCGTTACTTGATGTCGGCTTCGGTCTTGCCCACATCGGCGAGGCTGGCCGCCCTACCGTAGTCGGCCTTCAGGTCCACGATGTTGGCCGGATTGCAGTTGAATACTCCGTCGTCGCTCTGCCAGTTGATCAGCGAGAACCCGTCCGCGGTGGCCTTCTGGAACGAGATGCACGCCGGCGGCTGGGTCTTCTGCGACGGGTTGGCCAGGGCGCTGAGGCCACCGCCTTCCCACGTCGTCGTGGTCGAGCCCTTCTGCAGCAGGCACGCGCGGGTCAGGTCGGCACCGCAGGCCTTGGCCGACTGGGCCCAGAGCAGCCAGGCGGTGAAGGAGTTCAGCCCGAGGGCGGCATCGGGCTTGGCGCTCGGCACGTACTTGTCGAGCAGTTCCTGGTACTGCCTGACCGCCGGAACCAGGTCGGCGGCCAGGAACGGGGTGACCGCCGTCTGGGTGTAGACGGTATTGGTGCTGAGGCCGGCCCCGGCCGAGTCGATCAGGCTCTGGTCGTAGATATTGCCGGCACCCGCGACCCAGTCGAGCCGGTAGCCGATCTGGTCGAGGGCGGCGAGCAGCTTGCCCAGGTTGGTGGGCTCACCCACGTAGAACAGGCCCCGCACACCCTTGTCCTTGATGGTCTGGGCGAAGGGCACCCAGGTCGGCTCGCCGACGGCGTTGTACTGGTCGTCGTAGATCACGTTGAAGCCCAGGGCGACACCGGCCTCCTGGTACTGGTCCTTGTTGGTGATGATCGACGGCACGTTGCCGGTGATGTAGCCGACCGAGTCGACCGAGTCGGGGAACTGGTCGCTCAGGTAGCGGGCCAGGCCAAAATTGATGGCGCCGAGCGGGAACGGCAGCGCCGACACCTGCAGGGCGGCGCCGCGGGCCCGAGGGGTGACCGAATAGCCGGGGAACTCGGGCAGCAGGCAGCTCAGCCGATCCTCCTGGCCGGCATCGTCGAACACGCCGCCGCCGCCGACGAGGGCGAAGTCGGTGGCGCACGCCTCGAGGATGCGCTGCTTGTACTCGGCGAGCTTGGCATCGAGCTGGTTGAGCTTGATGGCCCGGCCGTTGATGCCACCCAGGCTGTTGCACCAGTCGGCGAAGGCATGGCTGGCGTCGAAGAGCTCCTGGTTGAGACCGGGGGCCCCGACGTAGCCGGTGTCGGAGATGGTGCCGATCGAGATCGAGTCGGCGGTCACGCCCAGCGCTGACGCCGTGTTGGTCTGACCAGCCGGAACCGGGCCGCACACCGGGTCGGTCAGGGTGCCGAACTGGCCGTTGCCCGGCGCCCCGCTGCTGGTTGCGCCACCACCCTCCGGGGCCGAGGTGGTGGTTGTGCTCGCCGGGTTGCTGCGGGAGCAGGCGGTGAGCCCGATCAGGATGGCGGCGACCGTGACGGCCACGACGCGACGGGTGTTACCCACTGTGGTTGTCCCCCTTGAGAACAGCTGACTCCGACCCCTGGCCGGACGGCGTCCGGTCGGGTCGGCAAACTCTAGTTCCTGACGGGTCATCAGGCGTACAGAAGGGAACGAGTTCTCGCGCTCTGGGTCACTTCAGATCGGCCATGGTCTTGCCCACGTCGGCCAGCGCCGCCGGCTGGCCGTAGTCGCCGGTGAGCGGCACGATGTTGGCCGGGTCGCAGTTGAACACACCGTCCTGGCTCTGCCAGTCGATCAGCGAGAACCCTGCGGCGGTGGCCCTTTGCAGCGAGATGCAGGCCGGCGGCGTACCGGGGCTCGACGGATTGCTCGTGGCCTGGATGCCGCCACCGGTCCACGACGTGACCGAGAGCCCCTTCTCGAGCAGGCACTTGCGGGTCAGGTCGGCCCCGCAGGCCTTGGCCGACTGGGCCCACAGCAGCCACGACGTGAATGAGTTCAGGCCGAGGGCCGCCTCGTTCTTACCGCTGGGCAGGTACTTGGCGAACAGCTCCTCGTACTGGACGATGGCCGGCACCTTGTCGGCGGCCAGGAACGGCGTCACGGCGGTGCCAGAGTAGACGTTGTTGGTGTCGAGGGCGGCACCGGCCGAGTCGACCAGGCTCTTGTCGTACTGGTTGCCGGCGCCGGCGATCCAGTCGAGCTTGTAGTCGATCTGGGCGAGGGCGGCGACCAGCTTGCCGAGGTTGACCGGCTCACCCACGTACCAGAGGCCCTTGACGCCTTTGTCCTTGAGGGTCTGGGCAAACGGCACCCAGGTGGGCTCACCGGTGGCGAGGTACTGGTCGTCGTAGATGGTCTTGAAGCCGAGCGTGGTGGCCGCGTCCTGGTACTGCTTCTTGTTGACGATGGTGGTGGGCACGTTGGCGGTCAGGAACCCGGTCGAGTTCACCGAGTCGGGGAACTGAGAGGCGAGATACCGGAACTCGCCGGCGTTGAGCTTGTCGAGCGGGAACGGCAGCGCCTGCACCTGCAGGTCGGCCCCGCGGGCTACCGGGGTGACGACGAAACCGGGGAAGTCGGGCAGCAGGCAGCTCAGCCGATCGTTCTGGCCGGTGTCGTCGAACACGGCGCCGCCGCCGACGAGGGCGAAGTCGGTGGCACAGGCGTCGAGCATGCGTGGCTTGTAGTCGAAGACGGCCGCGTCGTGCTTGTTGACCTTGATGGTGCGACCGTTGATGCCCCCGAGGCTGTTGCACCAGTCGGTGAACACGTCGGTGGCGTCGAAGAGCTCCTGGTTCAGCCCCGGGGCCCCGGTGAAACCGACGTCGGAGAACGTGCCGATGGTGATCGAATTGGCGGTCACGCCCTGGGCCGAGGCCGTGTTGGTCTGACCGGCCGGCGCCTTGCCGCACACCGGGTCGGTGATCGTGCCGAACTGACCGTTGCCCGGCGCGCCGCTCGAGGATGCACCCGCACTCGACGTGGTCGATGAACCGGCGGCGGTCGTGGTCTTGTCGCGGGAGCAGGCCCCCGACGCGGCCAGGACGACGACAAGCGCGATGGCCACGACATGACGGGTGTTCCTCACGAGATTTCCCCCTTGTGGGCAGCTCGACCATGGGTCGGGATGCGAGATGTGGTCGTCGGTCCGATTCCCCCGAACCCGACCGACGAGACGGCGGCGCCCTTCACCTTCGGCGGTGCTCCGGACGAGAACCTGCGTACCGTAACCCCTGACGAGTCGTCAGGCTGACCGAATCACAGAGCGATCACATCGCGGGCCGCGCCGCTCAGGTAGCCGCTCAGGTATAGGGGTCGTCGAGGACGGGCTCGTTCCACCATTCGGCGGAGGCGGGAGTCCAGTCGGGGTCGTCGTAGATGCAGTCGACCGGGCAGGGGTCGAGGCACTTGCCACACCCCGAGCACAACTCGGGGATGATGATGACATCCATGTCGTGGTTGAAGATGGCACCGAACTGCGGCGGGCAGTGACGGATGCACGTGTCGCAGTTGATGCAGATCGACATGTCGATGATGAGGGGCGCGTGCTGCCACTTGGGATTGCGCTCGTGGGACACGAGTCGGGCCTGGCGCTTCGATGCCGGCTTCGCCACTGCGGGTGCCAAGGGGTCAGCCACGCTCCCGACCCTACCCGGCCCCCGCGCGCAGTAGGGTGCGCGGATCAGCCCCCTCGGTCCGCAGGGGAGATCTCAAGGAGTGTCCCGTGACGTATGAATTCCTGACCGACGAGTGGCTCACCGAGGCCAAGCGCCTCACCGACGAGGCGGCCATGCCGGCCAACTCCCCGGCTCATGTCATCCGCATGAACCAGGTCATCACCGACGCGCCGTTCAAAGACAACGAGGACATCCTCGTGCACATGGACACCACCAGCGGCAAGGTCGTGCTCGACCTCGGGCACCTCGAGAGCCCTGACCTCACCGTCACCATCGACTTCGTCACGGCCAAGGCCATCTTCGTCGAGCAGAACCAGCAGGCGGGCATGCAGGCCTTCATGGCGGGCAAGATCAAGGTGCAGGGCGACATGACCAAGATGATGGCGATGGGTCAGACCGCCCCTGACCCGGCCGCCGTCGAGCTGGCGCAGAAGATCAAGGACATGACGGCCTGATCGCCGCCGGTACCGAATCAGGTACCGGCTGACGGCGCCACCTGCCGGGCGTCCCAATCCCGTGCGGGCACCTGGGCCATCGAAGGTCGCCGCGTGTTGCGCACGAACAGGGCCAGCACCGACCCCACCAGGGCGACCCCCGCACCGACGAGATAGGTGGCGTGGTAGGACGCCGCCACCCCGACGACCGGCTCGCGGGCGGCCTGCACCGTGAGCAGGATCTGGATCCCGGCGACGACGCCGACCTGGGCGACCATCTGCTGGGCGGCGCTGACCACGCCGAGGTCCTTCTCGTCGACCGAGTTGGCGATGGCGGCGGCGAGGGCCGGCGAGGCCGTGCCCATGCCGATGCCCGACAGCGCCAGGGCACCCATGACCGCCAGGTCCGACGTGCCGGCCCCGACCCGCGACAACGCCACCATCGACGCCACGATGAACAGCGCCCCCGCCACGGCATTGGTGCGCTCCCCCACCCGCACGGTGACGTAGCCGGCGATCGGGCCGGCGATCGAGAAGGCCAGGGGACGGGCGATCGACAACAGCCCCGAGTGCGTCGCACTGAGCCCCAGCACGTTCTGCAACAGGAACGGCGTGATGATGAAGCCGCCCATGTAGGCGAAGTTGGTGAAGAACTGATTGACGATCGGGAAGGCGAAGTTGCGTCGCCGGAAGTACGCCAGCGGGATCAACGGGTAGTCGGTGGTGCGCTCGACGTGGACGAACCACAACAGCAGCAGCGGGGCCAGCACGAACATCGCCACGACGAACGAGTTCGACCAGCCGAGCACCGGGCCCCGGTTGAGCCCGACCAGGGCGGCGCCCACGCCGCCACCGAGCAGCACCGATCCGGCCACGTCGAACGGGGTGCGCTCGTGGCGGTCGGTCTCGGGCAGCACGAAGAACCCGACGGCGAGGGCGATCAGGGTCATGGGCACCTGGGCGATGAAGATCCACCGCCAGCCGTACGCCTCGACGATCGGCGCGCCGATCACCACCCCGATCACCGGTCCGCCGGCGGCCACCAGCGACCAGTAGCCCAGGGCCTGCGCCCGGCGCTCGCGGGGAAACAGCTTGTTGATCATGGCCAGCGATGCCGGCCCGGTGGCGGCACCGACCCCCGCGCCCAGCACCCGGAACAAGATGAGCGACCAACCCGACCAGGCCATCGCCGTGAGCCCGGCGAACAGCGCGACCCCGACCAGGCTCCACAGGTAGACCCGCCGCGATCCGAGCACATCGCCGATCTTGCCGGCGGCCGGGCCGAGCACGGCGTAGGCCAGGATCGGTCCGGTGATGACCCAGGTGAGCATGCTGACCGGGGCGTGCAGGTCGTCGGAGATGACGGTGAGCGAGTTGCTGAGGATGGTGATGGTGAAGCCCACCGAGAACAGCCCGAAGAGGGCGGCCGACACCACCATCCACGGGTAGCGCTCGTGCCGTTCGATCTTGCGACCCACTCGCTCCCGCCACAGCAGGGGCCACGGCACCACGGCGACCTCGGCCGCTCCGGGGGCGTCGATCGCCAACTCGGCGTCGCCGAGCAGGTGGCGGTCGGGTCGATCGCCGTCGGGGCCCGAGACGTCTGTGGGGGGAGGGGCCATCGGGGCGACGATACCGGACCGCCGCGCGGCGGCCCCAGTTGCCTACCCGGTGATGATGGTGACGGCCGTGCCCTTCTTGACCGAGGAGCCGGCCTTCGGGTCGGTGCCCGACACCGTGCCGAGCGGCGAGCCCTTGACACTGCTCACGGTGAGCCCGGCAGCCTGCAACCTGGTGGCGGCATCGGTGACCGAGAGCTTCGACACGTCGGGGACGATGATCGGTTGGGGGCCCTGCGACACCACGACCGAGACCGTCGACCCGCGGGGCACCGACGTGCCCGACGTCGGCTTGACCGAGATCACCACGCCGATGGCGACCGTCTCGCTGTAATCCTGGGACGAGCTGGCCTTGAGGCCGACCTGCTGAATGGCCGCGACGGCCGTGGCCTCGTCGACGCCGACCAGTCCGCCGGGGATCACGCGTGGCTTGGGGCCGTCGGAGACCACGAGCGGCACGCCCGCACCCCGCGGGAGCTCGGCCGGCGTGCCCTCGGCCACCGCCATCACGACGTCCCTGGCGATCTTCTCGTCGAACTGGCGCGAGACGTCACCGGCCCGCAGGCCGGCCAGCTCGAGCTCGGCCGTCGCGTCGGCCAGCGACTTGCCGACCAGGTCGACGGGCACCGCGATCGGCGGCGGTCCGCTCGACACGGTCAGCTGAAGCGTCCCGCCCTCGGCGAGGGCGGTGCCCGCCGCCGGGTCCTGGGCCAGGATCTGGCCGACCGGCACGAGATCGCTGGCCGCGTCGGTGCGCTCGACCGTGAAGCCCATGTCGCCGATGGTGGCGTCGAGGTCGGCGACGTTCGTGTCGACCAGCACCGGAACCGGGTGGGTCACGACCCGGACCTCGCGGTACCAGTACCCGAACCCGCCCGACGCGATCGCGGCCACGAGCAGCAGGGCGAGCACGACCGAGGGCCAGCGACGACGGTGCCCGGCGGCGGGGCCGGCGGCGGTTGGAGGTGCGCCGCCGGCCGGGTCGTCGTCGCGGGCGTGATCGAAGACCCCGACCGATTGCGGGTCGGCGATGACCCGGATGCCGTCGGTCGTGGTGCCCGGCTCGGCCGTCAGCAGGTCGGCCTGATCTGGGATGACCCGGATGCCGTCGATGACGGTGCCCGGCGGGGCCGACATGATGTCGGGCTCGGCCTCGGGATGGCGCAGCACGGTGGGGTCACGGTCGGGCACCACATCGTGGTGGTGCACCATCGTGCCCGCCAGCACCAGCGGCTCGGGTCGGTCGAGCAGCTCGGAGGCGGCCATCAGGAGTTTCGTGAACTCGGCCGCGTCGGGTCGGTCGGCGGGACGCGGCCGGCCGGCGGCCTCGAGGGCGGGGCCGATCGGCCCGACCGCGGTCGGCACGAGCACCGGCTGATCGATCCGGGCCATCAAGGTGCCGATCGTGGTGTCGCCGGCGAACGGCACCGAACCGGTGACCGCCTCGATGATGACCAGGCCGAGCGAGTAGACGTCACTGCGACCGTCGACCGTCTCACCCCGGGCCTGCTCGGGCGAGGCATAGCGGGCGGTGCCGAGCACGGCACCCTGCGGCTCGGTCCAGGCCGCCTCGGCGAGGGCTCGGGCCAGCCCGAAGTCGGCGATCCGCAGCCGGGCTTCTTCGTCGAACAGCAGGTTGGCCGGTTTGATGTCGCGGTGCACGAAGCCCCGGCGGTGGGCATAGTCGAGGCCTCGGGCCGATTCGAGGCCGATCACCAGGGCCTGCGCCGGGGTGAGCCGATGCTGCTGATCGAGCAGGGTGCGCAGGCTGCCGCCCCCGAGGTACTCGGTCACGAGGAAGGGAACGTCGTCGTGGCCCCAGTCGAAGACCGACATGATGTGTGGGTGGTTGAGGGCGGCCGCGGCCTGGGCCTCGGCCCGGAACCGGCGCAGGAACGCGTCGTCGCTGGCCAGGGCGTCGTGCAGGATCTTGACGGCCACCCGCCGACGGAGCGTGACATCGTCGGCGAGGTACACCGAGGCCGATGATCCGGTGCCGATCGGGGCGATGAGCCGATACCGGTCGGACAGCACCTGCCCGACGCGATCGGACAGCCGAGAAAGAGTCACGAACGACAGGGTAGTAGTTACGCCCTTGTGATCCGGGACACCGATCGATCCACGGCCGAAGGTGCCCCCGCCGGAAACGTCCGGCACAATGGCCGATGTGCCTGAGAGCGGACCTGAGAGCGGACCTGAGAGCGGACCTGACACCGAATCGGCGATCGACCCCGACTTCGAGGGATCTCCCCGTCCACCGACGCGTGTGCCGGGGGTCTGGAAGCAGATACCGCTCGCCGTGAAGATCCTGCTGGCGGCCCTGCTGCTCGTCGCCGCGGGCGGCATCTTCTCGGCCAACCGGCTCACGAACGAGAGCACGGCGGTATTCGGCAACGGCACGATCCAGCAGGTCACACCGAACAACAACGACAAGATTCCCCAACAGGGCCAGGTCGGCATCAAGCTCGCGACCGGCTACAAGGCGACGCTCACCGTCAACGGCATCCCGGTGCCCGACGACCAGATCGACGAGATCGCCGCCTTCAACCAGTTCCTGTTCCAGCCCGGCTCGGGCAAGGTGGTCGAGGCGTGGCCGGCCGGCCAGAACTGCGTGACCGCGACGTACTTCCAGTACGCCACCGGCCCCAGCCAGCCTTCGACCTACACCTGGTGCTTCACCGCCTTCTGACGATCGCTTGCCGGTCGCGACGTGGCGTCGACGCGGGCCGCTCCGACTGAAAAGGCTTGCGTAGCATCCTCTGGATCCGTATCCTTTACAAATATGAGAGAAGTAAAGAATCGCCGTCGCGGCACGTCGCGGGTCAGTTCGAAACACCAGGTCACCATCCCGGCCGATGCGCTTCGCACCGCGGGCCTCGAAGTCGGCGAGCGACTCGTCGTCCACGCCGATGGCCCCGGCCGCGTCGTATTCGAGCGTGAGGTCGATGTGCTGGCCGAGTTCGCAGGAGCCTTGACCGGTGTCTACGAAGCGGACGAGCTCGGGAGACTCCGCGACGAATGGGACTGATCGTGCTCGATGCCGGGGTCGTGATCGGCTTTCTCGACAGCAACGATGCTCACCACGAGGCCGCTCACCGGGCGCTCCGCGACGCATACGACCGTAACGACCGACTGGTTCTGCCGGCGTCGGCTTTCGCCGAGGTCTTGGTCGGGCCCTCACGAGTCGGGGCCGAGGCCGTGGCGGCAGTGCGGAACCTGATCGAGCGTCTCCCCGTCGAGATCGAACCGCTCGACGCCGAGATCGCGGTAGCCGCCGCGACCCTTCGGGCTCGTCATCGTTCGCTCAAGTTGCCCGATGCACTGGTGATCGCGACCGCGATGCACCTGGACGCGGATCGCCTCGTCACGACCGACCGCGGGTGGCCGACCAAGGCCAAGCTCAGGGTCCGAACATCGATCACCGAGATCTGACGATCGCTTGCCGGTCGGAAGGCGCTCCGTAGTGTGCGGCCAGCTATCACCTCTGGGGGACCAGCCGATGTCGAATCGCCGCCGTCTCGTCGTGCCCATGGTCGCCCTGTGCGCCCTGGCCGCCGTCGCCTGTTCCGGCAGCAATTCCAGGTCGAGCGGGTCGAGGGCCACGCCCGCCCCCAGCGGCAATGTGCTGTTGGTCGGCACCTATCAGGGCCTGGCCGGCCAGTACCAGACCATCCAGTCGGCGGTCGACGCCGCCCAGTCCGGCGACTGGGTGCTCGTCGCCCCGGGCGACGAGCACGAGCAGTACGACCACACCCACCCGGTCGGCGACTACCCGGTGGGCGCCGTGCACATCACCACCCCGAACCTGCACGTCCGCGGCATGGACCGCAACGGCGTGATCATCGACGGGACCAAGCCGGGCGCCGCGGTGTGCAGCACGGCACCCGACGACCAGGACTACGGCGCGACGAACGCCCAGGGAAAGACCGCGGGCCGTAACGGACTCGAGGTGTGGAAGGCCGACGGCAGCCAGATCGACAACCTGACCGTCTGCAACTTCCTGCGCGACGCATCCGACGCCGGCAGCGGCGAAGGGGGCAACGAGATCTGGTGGAACGGCGGTGACGGCTCCGGCGTGATCGACATGGGGAGCTACGGCGGCAGCTACCTGACCGCCTGGAGCAGCTTCGCGTCGGACCACGGCGACGGGTCCTACGGCCTGTTCACCTCGAACACCAACGGCCCCGGCCTGCTCGCCCACACCTACGGCAGCAACATGTCCGACGGCTCGTACTACATCGGGGCCTGCAACGACTGCAACGTCGTGCTCGACGACGCCCACGCGCAGTACTCGGCGCTCGGGTACTCGGGCATGAACTCGGGTGGCAACCTGATCGTGAAGAACTCCGAGTTCGACCACAACAAGACCGGGTTCGTCACGAACAGCCAGAACAACGACGACGCGCCTTCACCTCAGGACGGCGCCTGCCCGAGCAACGGCATCGGGCCGACCGGCACCCACTCGTGCTGGATCTTCGAGGACAACTACGTCCACGACAACAACAACGCGAACGTGCCGGGCCACGGCAGCGCCGAGCTCGCCCCGCCCGGTGGCGGCCTCGTCATCAGCGGCGGCCGCAACAACACCGTCATCCGCAACCGGTTCGAGAACAACGACAGCTGGGCGGTGCTGACCGTCCCCTTCCCCGACACCGACACCCCACCGTCGATCGCCCACTGCGAAGGGGGCGACCCGAACGGCATCCCATCGCTCGGCATCCCCGGCTGCTACTACGACACCTGGGGCAACGAGATCGCCGACAACTCGTTCAAGAACAACGGCGGGTTCGCCAATCCGACCAACGGCGACATCGGCAACATCGCCGGCCAGCACGACCCGGGCAACTGCTTCCACGGCAACACCAACCCGGCCGGTCTGACCACCGCCCCGGCCGACCTCCAATCGACTGCCGGCACCTGTGGTCAGCCCAACGCCGGCGCCGAACTGACCAGCGACCTCACCATCCAGGTCATCTGCGCCACCGAAGCGTTCGGGCCGTGCCCGGCCTCGCCGGGTCAGACCTACCCGCGTCGCACCACCGTCACCCTGCCGGCCCTCACCCCGCAGCCCACGATGCCCAACCCGTGCGACGGGGTTCCCGGCAACGCCTGGTGCCCGTCGGGCGCGCCGGCCACCACCGCCGCGCTCGTGTTGCCGCTGCCCTTGCTCGCGATACCACTCGCAGGCGCCGCGTCGCTCCGGCGTCGTCGGCGGTCGCGGCAGCAGCTCGCCCGCCGCTGACCGGGGCGACACTGACCAAGCCGACGCTGCGTCTCGACCGGGTGTGGCCGAGATCGAGGCGCGGTCAACCTCGGTCAGGGTCGCTCAGGTAGCTCCGCCGCGCGTCGGCGCGCCGCCGGATCAGGCGCAACCCGACCCGGTGCCCGCCGTAGAACGCTCCGATCGAGACCACCGCGGCCAGTGCGACCCCGCCGGCGAAGTGGGTGGTGGGCAGTCGATGACTCAGCCCGGCGGTCGACAGCACGGACCAGAGCAGCAGGCTCGGGGTGATGACGAGCACGCCCAGCAGGGGCACGACCCCGTAGGGGACCAGGATGAGCGCCGTCCAGCGCACGATCATGTGGAACCAGTCGCCGCGGTGCTCCCACCGGAAGCGCAACTGCCGTGGGTGATACGGCCAGATGATCCCCACCCAGGCGGCAATGCCCAGCGAGCCGAACGGGACCACCGCGATGGCGGTGATGCTGAGGATCGTGGGGGGCCAGTCGTGCTCGAAGTAGCCGATGACGACGGCCACCAACGTGCAGAACGGGGCCACGAAGCACCACAGTGCGATGTTCTTGGCATAGAGCAGGCGACGAAGCATCGCCGGTTGGTCGAACGCGGCCAGCACCCGTTCGCGGTCCGGGGCCAGGACGTTGGTGGCGGGCACGTCGGCGTACATCCACCCGGCCAGCACCATGGCGAAGGCCAACGGTCCGTGCAGCGTGAACAACCAGTCCTGCCACGCCACCGGCAGCAGGAACCAGGCCCCGGCCATGAGTAGCGCGTTGAAGGTGACGACCGACGGAACCGTGTAGGGAGGGCGAAGCGCATCGCGGAGCTCCACCCTCACCGCGGCGCCCAGGGATGCGGGGAGCTCGACAGACAGTGTGGTCTCGGACACGTGCACATCCTCGCGTCATCTCGGGCTCGTCTACGCGATCGCCGAGTCGGACTCAGGGCCGGACGACCGGGCGAGCGGGCGGGCTCAGGGCCGGGCGAGCAACTCGTCGAGCCGGGCGATCGCCTCGCCATGGTGCGATTCGACGAGGATGCCGTGCAGGCCCAGCGCCTCGGCGGCAACGACGTTGCCGATGTAATCGTCGAGGAACACGGCCCGGGTCGCCTCGATGCCACCGAGCTGGTCGAGGACGAGCTCGAAGATGCGCGGGTCGGGCTTGCGCATGCCGACCTCGCTCGAATCGATCACCACGTCGAACAGGTCGTCGAGCGGCAGCATCGCGCGCCAGTACTCGCGGAACTCGGCGATGTTGTTCGTGATCATGGCGGTGCGGTAGCCGTCCTGCTTCAGCCGGCGGGTGCGCTCGACCATGTCGTCGCGCACCACCGAGCCGGCCATGGCGCCGAGTACCTCGAACAGGTCGAGCTCATACCCGGCCGACCGGGCCTCGTCGAGGATGTGCTCACGCACGGCGGCCAGATCGAGCTCGCCCCGCTCGGCCTGGTGCCACGGATGATCGGTGTCACGGTCGTACGGGCCGAACACGGCGAGCATCGACTGATCGGGGTCGAGGCCGACGACGGCACCGGCAGCGGTGACCGCCTCGAACGGCGAGGCCGTGAAGACCCCAGCGAAATCGAACACGACAGCGGCAATGGTCATGACGGAACCTCTCCAGTAGCGAGCAGGTGAGCGAACCCGGCCTCGTCGAGCACCGGCACCCCGAGCTCCTCGGCCTTGGTCACCTTCGATGCGCCGGGGGAGTCGCCCACCACGACCGCCGTCGTCTTCTTCGAGACGCTGCCCGGCGACTTGCCGCCGTGCGCCTTGATGACGGCCTCGGCCTCGTCGCGGGTGTACCCGGCCAGCGTGCCGGTCACCACGACCGACAGCCCGGCCAACGTCGGTGGCGCGTCGCTCGTCGTCGGGCCGTCGAAGTTGACTCCCGAGTCGCGGAGCTTGTCGATGATGACCTGGTTGGCGGGATCGCCAAACCAGTCGGCGACGCTCTGGGCGATGATCGGGCCGATGCCCTCGACCGCCGCCAGCTCGTCGACCGACGCCGCCTGGATGCGATCGAGGTGGCCGAACGCCCGGGCCAGCACCTCGCTGCCGGCGCCACCGAGGTGGCGGATGTTCAGTCCGACGAGCAGGTTGGCGAGCGGGCGCTCCTTCGAGGCCTCGAGGGCGGCCTCGAGGTTGGCGATCGAGGTCTCGCCGAAGCCGCCCAGCTCGGCGAGGCGGTCGTAGTCGAGCCGGTAGACGTCGGCCACGTCGACCAACATCCCCATGCTCTGGAACAGCCCGACGCGCTGCTCGCCGAAGCCCTCGATGTCCATGGCGCCGCGTCCGGCGAAATGGGTGATGGTGCCGGCCACTCGCGCCGGGCATGTCTCGTTGAGGCAACGATGGTCGGACTCGCCCTCGGGCCGCACCAGCGGGGTGCCGCACACCGGGCAGTCGGTCGGGAAGACCCACTCGGCCAGGCCCTTCGGCCGCTCGGCCAGCACCGGGCCGACGACCTCGGGGATGACATCACCGGCCTTGCGCACGATGACCGTGTCGCCGGGGCGCACGTCCTTCACCCGCACCTGGTCCTGGTTGTGCAGCGTGGACATGCCCACGGTCGACCCGCCCACGAACACCGGCTCGAGCACGGCGAACGGCGTCGCCCGACCGGTGCGGCCGATCGACACCAGGATGTCGAGGAGCTTCGTCGTGCGCTCCTCGGGCGGGAACTTGAAGGCGATGGCCCAGCGCGGGGCCTTGGTGGTGGACCCCAGCTCGTTGCGCATGGCCAGGTCGTCGACCTTGACGACCACCCCGTCGATCTCGTAGACGAGGTCGTGACGGTGCTCCTGCCAGAACATGCACCGCTCGTAGACCTCGTCGAGGGTGGCCACCCGCTGGACCTCGGGGTTGACCGGGAAGCCGAGCTCGGCCAGCCACGCCAGCGTCTCGTGGTGTGTGGTGAAGGTCGGGCCGCCCACGACCTCGCCGAGCTGGTAGCTCCAGAACGAGAGGTTGCGCGTGGCAGTGATCGACGAATCCTTCTGACGGAGCGAACCCGCGGCTGTGTTGCGAGGGTTGACGTAGAGGCGCTGGCCGGCCTCGACCTGCTCTGCGTTGAGCCGCTCGAACTCGGCGATGGGCATGTAGATCTCGCCGCGCACCTCGAGCACGTCGGGTGCTCCCGCGGGCAGCTGGTCAGGCAGGACTCGGATGGTGCGCACGTTGGCGGTGACGTCCTCTCCGGTGCGGCCATCACCCCGGGTCGCGGCCTGCACGAGCCGGCCGTGCTCATAGCGGATCGACACCGCCAGGCCGTCGATCTTGAGCTCGCACACGAACCCCACGGCGTCGGCCGAGTCGCCGATCTCGGCCTGGCGCCGGGTGAGACGATCGCCCCAGGCGGTGAGCTCGTCGGCCGAGAAGGCGTTGTCGAGCGACATCATCGCCACGGCGTGCACCACCGGCGCAAAGGTGGTCGACGCCGGGCCGCCCACCGACCGCGACGGCGAGTCGGGCGTGACGAGGTCGGGGAACTCGTCTTCGAGGGCGAGAAGCTCGCGCATCAGCGCGTCCCATTCGGCGTCGGGGATCTCGGGCTCGTCGAGCTCGTAGTAGCGCCGGTTGTGGTGGCGGATGGCGTCGCGCAGCTCCTGCACGCGCTCCGCCGGGTCGAAGCGCTCGGGGGGAGTCGGGCCAGGCACGACGGTCACCCTACCTGCGGACCATTACGCCTCCGGCCCCGCCGATCGGCCCCCCGGGTCGATCCGTTCTTGCGGCGCTGCAGAGCGGAAAACCGCCCTCTACTGCCGCAAGAACGGGCCTTGGGGAGGCCCGATCGGATCAGGCGCCGACAGACAGCCGCACGCCGATGGCCTGATCGTGCAGGCGGGCAGCCAGGCGGTTCGTGAACTCGAGCACCTGCTCGGCCTGGGTGACGCCATGGTGGTAGAGGCCGCAGGCCGGCGTGATCATCGCCTGAGTGCGCAACCGAACCGGATCGCAGCCGCCGGCCGTGACCAGCTCGCACCAGGTGGCCGACAACTGACGCCACAGGCGGTCGACGGTCGTGCCGACGGGGCTGTCGGTCGGCACCGCTCCCCACGCCACCCAACCCCCTCTCTCGAGGAAGGCGGTCAGGGCGCCGGCCGACTG
>Ga0315292_10000880_pt1 | contig 15150 bp, 12 predicted proteins | sample YL17G13_0_MG_FD_204029 | JGI IMG/M metagenome (GOLD analysis project Ga0315292, IMG submission 204029) | Sediment microbial communities from Yellowstone Lake, YNP, Wyoming, USA - YL17G13_0 | ecosystem: Environmental > Aquatic > Freshwater > Lake > Sediment | place: USA: Wyoming | collected... | reverse complement strand
TGGCCGGCCAGAATCTGCCGTCCTTCTTCACGCGCAAGGTGGAGACGCGGATCCGGTTGCGCGACGGGGAATCGAACCTCCTCGCGGGCCTCCTGAGGGAGAACGAGCGCAAGACGCTCAAAGGTGTGCCCGGCATTTCCCATGTACCGGTCCTGAGAGACCTGTTCGCGTCGAACGACAGGGAGATCGTCCAGACCGACATCGTGATGCTGCTCACGCCCCACATCGTGCGCACGCACGAAATGTCGCAGAGGGACTTCAGTCCGCTCTACATCGGCACGCAGCAGAATCTCGGCCTGGTCGGCCCCCCCCCGCTGATTCAGCCGCCTGGCGAGGCCGGAGCGCGGGCCGTCCCGTCGACGCCGCTGCCATCCGGGGCGCCCATGGCCCTGGTAACGCCTGGCGCACCGGTCCAGGCCGGCCAGGCCCCGTCCGCGACGAAGACCGTACCGGCCCTCCAGCCGCCGCCAACGACGCCAGTGCCAGGCCTGATTCCGGCCCCCGTGCCGGCTCCGCCCGCGGGGGGCCAGGCTGCTGGACCTCCAGCGGGTGCACAGACGCCGCCACCACCACCACCTGGAACAGCGCCCGTCGCCGTTCCCGCCGGCCAGGCACCCGCCGTGCCTGCTGCGCCGGCGGGAACGGACGTCGCCCAGAACGTGCGGATTTCGCTGACGCCGCCAACGGTGCCTATGGCCGTCGCCGGCCCGGCCGTCACCGTGCCCATCTCGGTGTTCGGCGCGTCGAGAGTCAGCACGGTGACGCTGTCGCTGCGCTTCGACCCCCAGGTGATCCGTCCGCGCCTGGTACAGGAAGGCATATTCATGGCGAGCGGCGGCGGCACGGTGACCTTTGCCCAGCAAGTCGACGCCACGGCGGGCCGCATCGACATCACGCTGACGCGTACCGGTGACACGACAGGCGTAACGGGCGACGGTGTGCTGGCCGCAGTCGTGTTCGACGCCGTTGGATCCGGCGTGTCACCGTTGAGCCTGGGGGGCGTCGTCACAAACCCCGCGGGAATGCCGATGCCGGTCCAGTTCGGCCAGGCCACGGTTACGGTGAAGTAGGGAGCGCAGCCAGAAGATGCACCAGTGGGTACGCCGCGGGCAGGGCTTCTCCTTCGTCGAGCTTCTCGTCGTCGCGACGATTATCCTGATCCTCGCGGCGGCGGTCATGCCTCTCGCGCGGGTCACGATGCAGCGGCAGCGCGAGATCGAATTGCGGCGCGCGCTACGGGAGGTCAGGACCGCGATCGACAAGTACAAGGATGCCGTCGACCAGGGTCAGATCGGCGGCACCGACAACCAGTTGGGCAACGAAGGCTACCCGGAGGATCTGGAGACCCTGGTGGAGGGCGTAACCGCGGTGGGAGACGCGTCGTCCAGGAAACTGAAGTTCCTGCGGAGTGTGCCCTTCGACCCGATGACGCGCTCGAGGGAGTGGGGACTGCGTTCCTACCAGGATGCCCCCGATGCGAGGAGCTGGGGCGGAAAGAACGTGTACGACGTGCGCACCAGGAGCGAGGGAACAGCGCTCGATGGGACGAAATACCGTGACTGGGACTGATTCGAATCCGCGGCGCCGCCGTTGCCGGCGATCCGGCGGCTTCACCATGATCGAGCTGCTCGTCGTGGTGTCGCTGATCGTGATTCTGGCGAGTATCGGGATTGCTCAGTACCGCAACGGCGTCATCCGCGCGCAGGAGGCCGTCCTCAAGGAGGACCTCTTCCGGATGAGGGATGTGCTCGATCAGTACCATGCCGACAAGCAACGGTACGCCCAGTCGATCGAGGCGCTCGTCACGGAAGGGTACCTGCGGCAGATCCCGAAGGACCCGTTCACGGGATCGGTCGACACGTGGCAGCTGATCCAGGCCGAGCCGGATCCCAGCGACCCGACGGCCGAACTCGGGATCTACGACGTGAAGAGTGGGTCGGACAAGTCGGCCCTGGACGGCAGCAAGTACTCCGAATGGTGATGGATCAGGGAGCGTAGCCGCTATGACACGACGATTACTCCGACGAGACCTGCCGTGGCGCATGGCGTGTGGCGTTGGTCTTGCGGTCGGGTTGACGATCCTCGTGGTGCCCGCGTGCGACAAGATGCCGCTGGTCGCGCCCACGGGCACCACGATCACACTGTTCGCCAGCAGCACGACCTTGGGCCTCAACGCGTCGATCGAGATCACGGCGAACGTGATCGAGTCGGCTGGCACCGCGGTCCAGAACGGCACCGTGGTGAGCTTTACCACCACGCTCGGCACGATCGAGCCTGCCGAGGCGCGAACCAACAACGGCAAGGCGACGGTCCTGCTGTGGGCCGGGACCCGCTCTGGTACGGCTGAGGTCCGCGCGTTCTCCGGAGGCGCATCCACCGCGGAGGCCTTGAAGTTCAGCGTGGGTGCGGCGGCAGCGGCGAAGGTCGACCTCCTGGCGAATCCGTCGGCCCTGCCGGCGTCGGGCGGCGTCGTGCAATTGATCGCGGTCGTGAACGACTCATCTGGCAATCGCCTTGCCGGTGTCCCCGTGTCCTTCACCACCGACGCCGGCGTGCTCGCGCAGACGTCCGTGATCAGCGACGGCAACGGCGAAGCGCGCTCGTCGTTGAACACCACGGCCAAGTCCAGGGTCACCGCCTCGATCGTCGGTGGGACGGGAACGGCTGGCGCGCTGACCGCGTCGCTCGATATCCCGGTTCGGGTCGGTCCGACCGTCACGGTCTCCGCGCCGGCGGCCAGCCTGGTACCAGGCGTCGCGGCAACCTTCACCGTCACCGTGACGGCGGGCGGGGCGGCGGTTCGCACGGCGACCATCGACTTCGGCGACGGCGGCAGCCAGTCCGTGGCCACCGCCGGCGCCAGCACCGCGGCGCATGTCTACGCGCATAGCGGCACGTTCATCGTCAGAGCGGCGGCGACGGACACGGCGGGGGAAACGGCTACTGCCACGGCATCCGTCAGTGTCCAGGCCGTCGTCGTCACGGTGACCATGACGGTGTCGCCGGCCACCATCACGACCATCGCGCCCGCGGAATTCTCGGCGATTGCGACGACGACTCCGACCGGCGCAACGATCGAGCGCTATGAATGGGATTTCGGGGATGGTTCTGCCCGCACCACGTCGGGGCCCTCGACGAGCCACCTCTATACGCTCGGTGCTGGCCGCCGGTACTTTGTCACCGTGCGAGCCGTCACGACAACCGGGGCCTCAGGAACGGCCCAGCGTGAAATCGTCGTCCAGTAGCGGCACACGGCCATGACGCACTCCTCGCGCCGGCACGAGCGCGGCTACGCCATGGCCGCGCTGCTGATCGCGATAGCGGTCATCGGCGTCATCCTGGGCATCGCGATGCCCGTGTGGCGCACGGTCGTCCAACGCGAAAGGGAAGAGGAACTCATCTTCCGGGGCCGGCAGTACGCGCGGGCCATCCAGTTGTTCCAGCGCAAGTACGCGAACGCATACCCAGCGAACGTCGACCTGCTCGTCGAACAGAGGTTCCTGAGGAAGAAGTACAAGGACCCGGTGAGCAAAGACGGTGAGTTCGAAGTTCTATACCAGGGCACGCTGGCACAGAGGGCGGCCGCTCAGGCCGGGCGGGGCGGGGCGTCACTGCCCACCCTCGGAGGCGCGGGCCAGCGAGGAGCGACCTCGGGGCCGCTCGGCGGTTCGACCTTCGGAACGCAAGTGGCGGGCCCGCAGGGTGGCGTCGTCGGCGTCGCCAGCAAGAACAAGTCGAAGTCGATCCGGGTATACGACGGACGCACCACCTACAGCGAATGGCAGTTCGTCTGGGTGCCGGCGACGACGCCGCGGACCGGGCCGGCAGGATCGGTCGGCCCGGGCCAGCGAGGCCTGCAGCCGGGCGGAGGACGCTCCGGTCCGGGTCCGGGGGGTGGTGGGCCTGGGGGCCAGATGCCTCCTCGCGGTCGCGGACCGGGTGGACCCGGAGACTCGTCTGGACGCCCGCCGGGCTGACGCCCGCAGGCCCTGGATCATTCGACGACAGACCGCCATCCACGACGCTGCAGCCCCCAGATCACGAACGAGGCGGCCGCCGTTGCCGCCGCGAAGTAGGGCAGCGCCGCACCGGACGAATACAGGATCAACGTCCCCGTGCCGAAGAGCGTCGCGTAAACGAGGATCCACCCTCCAACCCAGACGCCAAGCAACCCACGGAGTGACTCGGGCGGCGGTCCGCCAGCCAGTGCCGCGACGCGGGTCCAGCCGGGACCACCTGGACGGACGCGCCGATAGAAGGCCACGAGGCGCTCGTCGGTCTCCGGCGGTGTCAGGAACGTCACCATCAGCCAGCACGCCGTCGTCCACGCGACGAGGTAGATGAGGGTGAATGGAAACTGCACCGCCGTAAAGAGCCGCAGGTACGCGTATCCGACGGCCGGCGCGATCATCGCGGCGATTTCGGACCACGCATTCACGCGCCACCAGTACCAACGAAGGATGAGCACCAGGCCGATGCCGGCCCCTGACTCGAGCACGAACTCCCAGGCCTGGCGCACGCTCTCGAGATAGAACGTCACTCCGCCGCCAGCGACCATCGTCAGCAGGGTAGCGGCGCGCGACGCCCAGAGGTAGTGCCGTTCGCCGGCGTCGCGGCGGACGAACCTGCGGTAGAAATCGTTCACGAGGTACGACGATCCCCAGTTGAACTGCGTGGCCACCGTGGACATGTACGCCGCGAAGAAGGACGCCAGGAGCAGTCCCCTCCAGCCGGACGGCAGGTAGTCGCGGATGACGAGCACGTAGCCGCTCTCCTTGTCCGCGAGCCCGGGGTAGAGCACGAGTGAAGCCAGCCCAACGAGAATCCACGGCCACGGGCGGACGCAGTAGTGGGCCACCGTGAACCAGAGCGTCGCGAGCAGCGAGTGCCGCTCGTCCTTCGCCGACATCATCCGCTGAGCGACGTAGCCACCGCCGCCGGGCTCCTGTCCCGGGTACCAGCTCGCCCACCACTGAATCCCCACGTACGCCAGGAACGCGGCAAGGGGCAGCGCCAGGGCGGCGGCTCCCTCCGCGCTCCCCGTACCGTCACCGATTCTTGGCAGAAACTCGAAGGTGGAAGCCGGGAGCTTGTCGTGCAGCCCCGCGATGCCGCCAACAGAGGGCAGGCGAATCACGAACCAGGCAAGCGCGATCGTTCCGCCCATGGCGAGGAAGAACTGGAAGAAGTCGGTGACGACAACGCCCCAGAGGCCCGACATCGCCGAGTAGACGGCGGTCAACGCGAGGCTCACCATCACGGCCGTCAGGCGGTTCCAACCAAGGGTCACGGCCAGGATCTTGGCCATCGCCAGGTTGACCCATCCCATGATCACGCAGTTGATGGCGAGGCCGAGATAGAGTGCCCGGAACCCGCGCAGCACGGCGGCCGGTTTGCCCCCATAGCGAAGCTCCGCGAACTCGACGTCGGTCATGATGCCCGCCCGCCGCCACAGTCTCGCGAAGAAGAAGACGGTCAGCATGCTCCCGAAGGCGGCACTCCACCACAGCCAGTTCCCGGCGATGCCGTTACGCGCGACAAGCCCGGCCACCGCGAGAGGCGTGTCGGCGGCGAAGGTGGTCGCCACCATCGAGGTGCCGGCCAGCCACCACGGCAAGTTGCGGCCTGACAGGAAGTACTCGTTGACGCTTCGCCCGGCCCGCCTGGAGTAGACAATGCCGATGGCCAGAGACACGGCGAAGTACGCGACGATGATGGACCAGTCGAGAGGGGTCAGCGTCACGCGGCGCGTCCTTCCAGCAGCGCATCGTGCAACGCGCGGCGGACGGCCTGCATGGGCTCGTTCGGCCCGGCCTCCGGGTGGACGCGATTGGTCAGGAGCACCGCGTAGAAGTCCTGCTCGGGGTCGATCCAGATCGACGTTCCCGTGAACCCGGTGTGTCCGACGGCCGCCGCCGACATTTTCGACCCGCACGACGAGGTGGTGCGCATCATGTCCCACCCGAGCGCGCGGGAACTGCCGGGCACCGTGGAGGGGGAGAGGAACAGGCGCACGGTCTCTCGTGTCGCGAACCGCCGTTCGGCGTCGCGGTCTCCAGACAACGCCCGGAGGATCCCTCGCGCGAACACCCCAACCGCGGCCGCGGTGCCAAAGAGGCCCGAGTGTCCCGCCACGCCCTTCATGGCCCAGGCGTTGTCATCGTCCACCTCTCCTGCCAGGAGCCGGTCGCGCCACTCGTTGAACCGCGTCGGCGCGATGCGGGGACGCCACGACGCGGGCGGATTGAACACGAGCGGGATCCCTGCGGCTCCTCCGCCCATCCAGCCGACAGCGATTTCGTCGAACTGGCGGTCGAGCGTCCGGGCGTCGATGGTCTCGAGAAGGTGCCCGAGCAGGATGAACCCGAGGTCGCTGTAGATACTCCGTGAACGAGGAGCACACTCGAGCGGGGTGGCCGCGATCGCGGCCAGGATGCCATCCCGATCAGTGTGCGCTCTCCAGAGTGGCTCCCAGGCCGGCAGCCCCGACGCATGTTCCAGAAGGTCTCGCACGCAGACGGCTGTTCGGTCGTCGCCCTGCCACTTCGCCTCGTAGTCCCTGACCGGTGCGTCGAGGGCAAGGACTCCGTTCTCGGCAAGGCGCATCGCGACCGTCGCGGTCACGACGACCTTTGTGAGGGAGGCCAGGTCGAACACGGTGTCGGTTGATACCCGGGGCGCGTCGGGTTCGTAGGCCAGTGAACCGACCTGGTCCCGCCAGGCGACGGACGCAGCGGTGCCGACCTCGACGGACGCGCCTGGGAACACGCGGGCCGCCACACCGCTTCGCAGGACGTCGATCGCACGCGAGAACGCACTCACGGCTGCGGCGTGGCCTCCTCGCCGGTGATACGGCTGGCCAGCACGCCGACGATGAACGTCACGACGGACCCAATCAGGACGTACCACTGCCACGAGGCCAGCTGGAAGCCCTTGACCGTCAGCATCACCGCGGTCCCCGCGACGATGCCGACGAACGCGGACCGCTGGCGAACGTTCGGGGCGAACGTGCCGAGCAGGAAGACACCCAGGATGATCCCGTTGGTGAATGAAGCGATGCCGAGGACTTCATCCACGACGCGGGTGGAGAACTGGATCGCGATGAGCGCCACGGAGATCTGCACGACGCCCCAGAAGGCCGTCAGCCACTTCGAGACACGCAGGTAGTGCGCGTCGGCGGCCTTTCGCGCCGGCATGTAGAAATCGGCCATCGAAGTGGCAGACGACGAGTTCAGGGACGACGACAACGTTGACATGGCCGCCGCGAAGACCGCCGCGATCACGAGGCCGACCACGCCGGTGGGCAAGTGGCTGACAATGAAGTGGGGGAAGATTCGATCGCTCTGAATGCGGCCGTTTGCCGTGAAGGCCGCGATCTCGTTGGCCCCGGGCCCATTGTAGAACACGTACAGCATCACGCCGATTACCAGGAAGAGCACGAACTGCGCGAAGATGACGACGCCGCTGGAGAGGAGCGCCACCCGCGCCTGCCGGGGCGAACTGCTGCACAGGTAGCGCTGCACCATCAATTGGTCCGTCCCGTGCGTTGCCGTGGTCAGGAATGCGCCGCCGATCACCCCGGACCAGAACGTGTAGTTCTTCGTGATATCCCACGTGAAGTCGAGAAACGTGAACTTGTTCGCGTCGCGGCCTACGCGAACCACCTCGGCCCAGCCTCCGGGTATCCGATCCAGCAGGATGACGGCAGCCAGCCCCGCTCCGACAAGATAGATGACCAACTGGACGACGTCGGTCCAGATGACCGCGCTCATCCCGCCGAGGTAGGTGTAGATGATGGTCGTCAGTCCCATCACGGCCACTGACGCCACCAGGATCGTGATCGTCGGGTTGAGCCCGGGCACCCACGCTCGAGCGGTCTCTTCGGTGCCCGGCATCGCCAGCAGCAGCGCCGCCAGCACCAGGCCGGTGGCGAACAACCGAACCCCGTCCGCCAGGCTGCGGGTGACCAGGAACAGGCCGGCCGCGAGGCGCTTCACTCCCGACCCGAAGCGCACGCCGAGGATCTGGTAGACCGTCAGCAACTCGCCGCGGAAGTAGGCGGGGACAAACACGATGCTCACGACGACGCGGCCGAGCATGTAGCCCATCACCAGTTGCAGGAATGTCATGTTCCCGGTGAACGCCACGCCGGGAATGCTGATGAAGGTCACCGTGCTCGTCTCGGTGGCGACGATCGATCCCATGATCGCCCACCACGGCACGCGGCGCCCGCCAACGAAGTAGTCCTTCACGTCGTGCTGGTCGCGCGAAAACCACGCGCCGAATGCTACCGTTCCAGCAAGGTAGGCGACGATGACGATCAGGTCGAGAAGGTGCATGGGGCGATCACCAAGCCGGCGCGTGTTGCTGGCCGAAGGCCTGCGCGCCGATGCGTGCCAGGTTGTCCGAGCCTCGGGACGGATTGACGAGGCTATCGTACGAGAACAGGATGACGCCGTCGACCCCGAGACCGCGCGCGGCCTGAATCTGCGTGAGCGTCTGATCGCCGGTCAGGCGGTAGGCACCAATCCCGGCCCACACCGGGCGCCCCCGCGCGGCGGCACGGGCATGTTCGACCTGTTGCCGGAACACGGCGTCGTCTGTGGAGTATGCCATCGGGCAGAGCACGTCAAGAAGCCCCTTGGCCATCCAGCCCGGCCAGTCCTGGAACCGGCTGGTCACGGCCGTGGCCGAATCGGGCACCACGGCCGCCGACACGAGCGCGCGCGGCCGCTTCTGTTTCACCACGCCGCGCAGCCGGTGCATGAGGGCGGTGAGTCGGAGGCGCCGGAATTCCTCCCACCGGGCGGGATATCGCTGGATCCACGCCAGCCTGTGCGAATGCTCGGCCCGATCGAGGGCGCGACGCTCCTGGCTCGGCAGGCCAGGCGCGACCTCGCTCTTGAACGCACGAAGAGCTTCGCGACTGCAGTCGAACGCCGGCCCCGGGTAGCGGACGTAGTCGAAGTGCACGCCGTCCACCTGGTACCGCGACACGAGATCCCGCACGACGCCCACGACGTAGTCCCCGGCATGTTCGGGAATGGGCGACGTGTACAGGCCCTCGACCGAAGCCGTCTGCGACCTCGTCCAGGACGCCAGCGTCGCCACGAACGCCCGCCCCCGCGGATCGCCGATGGTGGCCGCTAGATCCGCCGGCACCATCAACCACTCGGGATGCCGATTCACGACGTGCCGGCCGTTCGTCGGCACATCGCCGGCATCGGCCACCAGGTTCACATTCACCCAGGCGTGCACCTTCAGCCCGGCCGCGTGGCCCTGCTGCAGCACCTGCGCGAGCGGATCGAAGGACACCGGCTGGGCTGCGAGCGCGCTGGCGCGGGGCTCGGCGCGACTGGCGTAGTAGGCATCCCCCCGTCCGCGGACCTGCACGACGAGGGTGTTGAATCCTGCGGAGCGGGCGGCCGCCACCATCGACGTAATCGCAGCGGGGGACACCAGCGCGGTCCGCACCACCCACAGCGCGCGGACCTCCGGCGCGACGGGGCGAGCCGACGGCGAGGCGACGAGCAGAGCCGAGCAGACGAGGGCGCTGGCGAGCCGGCGTGAGTACATGAAGTCGCGCGACTGTAGCAACTCGCCCGGAGGTGTGTCAACGCGGTCGCCGCCATCACCGCAGCCCTGCGCGCCATTGACACGGACACCGCTCCCTTCCTATGCTCCGTTCGCGGAGGCTCCAGGTGCGGTACGTCATCGGCATCGATGCAGGCGGAACCAAGACAGTCTGTCTTCTGGCAGACGAGGAAGGCCATGTGCTGGCGCAGGCCAGGGCGTCGGGCGCCAACCTGCAGGCCGTCGGCGAACTGGAAGTGGAGAAGGTGCTGCACGCGGTGATGGCCGACGCCGTTGGTGATCGCGCGATCTGGCCGCAGGCCATCTGCCTCGGCATCGCCGGCGTGGATCGCGAGGACGATTCGGCGATCGTCCGATCCATCATGCGCCGCATCGGCTACAACGCCCGCATCCTCGTCGTCAACGACGCCCTCGTTGCGCTCGTGGCCGGCGCGGGCAGCGAGCCGGGGATCGTCCTGATTGCGGGCACGGGCTCCATCGCCTACGGGCGGAACGCGCAGGGCAGGGCGGCACGCGCGGGCGGCTGGGGCTACGTCCTCGGTGACGAGGGCAGCGGCTACTGGCTCGGGCGGCGCGCGCTGCGGGCAGTGGTGAGGCAGAGCGACGAGCGGGGAGCACCAACGCTCCTGACGGGCAAGCTGCTCCAGCACTTCGGCATCAGCAAGCCCCAGGACCTCGTGCAGGTCGTGTACTACCGGAACCTCCGGCCACCCGCGATCGCGGCGCTGGCGACCCACGTCAACCAGGCGGCGGTGGAAGGCGACCGGGTGGCGCGCGACATCCTCGCGGAGGCCGCCGACGAACTCGTCGGCGTGGCCAGGTCCGTCATGACGAGGCTCGGCGTTGCGCAGGACCCATTCGCCTGCGTCCTGGCCGGCGGCATTTTCCAGGCCGTGCCGTCCTTGTCAGAGGACGTGACCCGGCGGTTGTTGGAGCTGGCGCCCCGATGCTCCGTCACTCGACTTGCGACCGAGCCCGCGACAGGTGCCGTCCGGCTCGCGCTCGACGAACTGCACGGCGGCGCGATGATTCCCGTCTACTTGTAGGCGCCGTCACACGGAGCGCGAGTCCCGTCCGTTCGCCGCGGGCCCCAGCAACTGCCGCAGGCGCGGCTCGATGTCCTCGCCCACGGCTTCGCGAACCACGCCATCGGTGTGTCGCAGCCGGGAGAGGGCCTTCGGGTAGGGCAGGCCGGACTTCTGCATCACGATCGCCACCTTGGCATTTCCGTGGGCCCGCTGGAGCAGTCCGCTGGCCTCTTCGTAGTCGACCCCTGTGGCGATGATGAGGATGCGCAGCGCGCGGTCCTTGAGTTTTTCCGAGGTCGACTGCACGTCGACCATCAGGTTGCCGTAGGTCTTGCCGATTCGAATCATCGACCCGGTCGTCAGCATGTTGAGCACGAGTTTCGTCGCACTCCCGGCTTTCAGGCGTGTCGAGCCGGCGATGACCTCCGGGCCCACACCGAGGGCGATCGTCAGGTCGACGAATGTCTGCAGGTCCGCCGCCGGATCGCACGTGACGAAGATGATCCGCGCACCGGCCTTGCGGGCGGCCGCGAGCCCTCCACGCACGAACGGCGTGATGCCGCTGGCCGACACGCCCACGAAGACATCGCGCTTGCCGGCCTTCATGCGGGCGACGGTGCGGGCTCCTTCGTCGTACCGATCTTCGACGCCCTCCCGCGCCCGGAACACGGCGCTCTTGCCGCCGGCCATGATCCCCTGCACGAGTTCCGGAGCCGTGCCGAAGGTGGGAGGGATTTCGGCGGCCTCCAGGACGCCGAGGCGGCCGCTCGTGCCTGCGCCGACGAACACCAGGCGCCCCCCTTTGCGCAGCGCCTGAGCGATAATGTCCACAGCGAGGGCGATGCGTTCGCGCTCCCGGCTGACCGCGGCCAGCATCTTGCGGTCTTCGGCGAGCATGACGTCGATGATCTCGGTCGACGGCAGCTTGTCGATGGCGAGACTGGCGGGATTGATAGCTTCCGTGGGCAACTGCTGCCACTTGGACGTGAGAGGCATGGGACACCCCGTGTATGCGAAACAACGACGGCAGATACTAGCGCCGGGGGGTACCCCTGTCAAACGCGCCGTGGCGGAAGCCGCGCCGCCTGCTGGCGAGGATGAGAGGATCCTGGACGAATACCTCGATCACCTGCGGGTCGAGCGCCGCCTTGCCGTGAACTCGGTGAACAGCTACGAGCGCGATCTCGCCGGGCTCGCTCGGTTTGCGGCAGCAACGCATGCGGGCCTCCCCGCGCTCACGAGAGGGCAACTCGAGGCATTTGTCCGCGAGTTGCTCTCCGAAGGTCTCTCCCCGCGCTCGGCGGCGCGTGCGGTCGCGAGCATCCGCGGGTTCTACCGCTACCTGGTGCGCGAGGGACGCATCGCCGCGAGTCCGGCCGAGGACCTGCAGGGGGCCCGGCCCTGGCCGGCGCTGCCGAGATACCTGTCGCCGGACGACGTCGATCGGCTCATCGAACGGCCAGACATCGGGACGCCGCTCGGGCTGCGCGATCGTGCGATGCTGGAAGTGCTGTACGCCACGGGGCTTCGCGTGTCCGAGTTGGTGGGCCTGCGCGGCGCCGACGTCAATCTGTCGGCGGGATACCTGACCTGCACCGGCAAGGGCGACAAGCAGCGCCTGGTGCCCCTCGGCGATCGCGCCGTCGCGTGCGTGCGGGCGTACCAGCGTGACGGCCGGCCCGCGCTCGCCAGATCGGCGTCGTCGATCCGCCTGTTCCTGAACGCGAGGGGCGGGCCGCTGAGCCGTGTGGGGTGCTGGATGGTGCTCAAGGGCCACGCGCGAACAGCGGGCCTGCGCCCGGACGTCAGCCCCCACGTCCTGAGGCACTCCTTCGCGACACACCTGCTGGAGCACGGCGCCGACCTGCGGGCGATTCAGATGATGCTCGGGCACGCCGACCTGTCCACCACGCAGATCTACACGCATGTACTCGAGACCCGTATGCGGACGATCTACGATCAATTCCACCCGCGCCCGTAGGGACGTGAACCGTTGAGGCATTGGCTCGCGTCCGTCGTGCTCGTGCTGCTGGCCTGGCTCGCCTGGGCCGGCCTCACGCTGCCTCCGGCATCCACGCCCCTTCGCCTGCCGGCGCGGCAGGCCGGTGACCCGCCCACGATTCGGGGCGCGTACCACGTGCACTCGCGCGCGTCCGACGGAACCGGCACGATCCCGGACATCGCCGCGGCGGCCGCCAGGGCCGGGCTGCAGTTCGTGATCGTGACCGACCATGGCGACGGTTTCCGCCGACCCGCGCCGCCGCGGTACATCGGCAGCGTGCTGTGCCTCGAGGCCGCCGAGATCAGCACCACCGACGGGCACTATGCCGCCCTCGCCATGGAGCCCCCGCCGTACCCGCTAGGCGGCGAGGCACGCGATGTTGTTGAAGACGTGGCGCGCCTCGGCGGCTTCGGCGTGGCCGCCCATCCGGACTCGACGAAACGCGAATTGCGCTGGGACGCCTGGGAGACGGGATTCGACGCCATGGAGTGGTTCAACGCCGACTCCGAGTGGCGCGACGAGCCGCGATGGCGCTTGCTGCCGACGCTCCTGCATTACCCCGCGCGTCCGGTCGAAGCCGTGGTGTCCCTCTTCGATCGGCCGGCCGGATTGCTCCAGCGATGGGATCGGCTGACTCAGCATCGGCGCGTCGTCGGACTGGCGGCGGCCGACGCGCACGCCCGCATGGGCCTCGGAGGGAAGGCCGATCCGTACGACGAGCGCGGGTACATCCGGGTGCCGTCGTACGAGGCAGTGTTCCGCGCCTTCTCGCTGCGGGTTGAACTCAGCCAGGCCCTGACGGGCGACCCGCTGATCGACGCAGGACTCGTGGTCGCCGCGGTCAAAGCGGGTCATGTGTACGCCGCATTCGACGGCGTGGCAGGTCCCGCGGCGCTGTCGTTCTCGGCCGAGTCGGGAGGCGTCACGGTCCGCCAGGGAGACGACCTCGCTCTACGCGGCCCGGTGAACATTCACGCCGCTGCCAACACACCACCAGGGGGCGGCATCGTCCTCATCCGCAATGGAGCGATCGTCCACACGTCGCCGGGATCGTCGCTGGCATGGGTGGATGATCGGCCCGGCGTCTATCGCATCGAAGCGTCTGCCCTCTCGGCGCCGGGGGAGCCGCCGCTCCCATGGCTGGTGAGCAACCCGGTGTACGTCGGCATGGAGTTCCGCGACACGCGTGACCCGGCTCCGCCGCCCGCATCGGCCCGCCTCGTCCTGCCGGGAGGCTCCTGGCACATAGAGAAGGACTCCGCATCCACGGGGAGCTTCGAGAACACGGAAGGGCAGGGCGACGTCCATCGGCGCTTCTCGTTCCAGCTCGGCCGCGGTGGGGCGAGTCCCTATGTGGCCCTGGCAACCTCCGACGTGGGGCCGTTGCGCGACGCCACCAGGCTGGCGTTTCGCGCGGCCTCGACCAGGCCCATCCGGCTGTCCGTCCAGGTGCGCACCGTCGACGGCAGCACCCAATCGCGGTGGCAGCGGTCGGTCTATCTCGATACAACACCGCGTGACATCACCGTGACGTTCGCCGACATGCGCGTGGCCGGCACTGCCGAGCGGCGGAGGTTCGACCCCGCGCGGATCGAATCGCTCCTGCTGGTGGTCGACACGACCAACGCGAGACCTGGCGATAGGGGAGCCGTGTGGGTCGAGGGTCTGCGCACCGAGCGCTGATCCCATCCACGTTCAGGTGCGGACGGTGAGGAGCAGGTAGGCCGCCGCGGTGGCGAAGAGAATGTTCGGCGCCCACGCGGCCAGAAACGGGTGGATCACCCCACTTGCGCCGATCGCGCCGAACACGCTCATCGTGATCCAGTAGACGAGGGCCAGCACGATCCCCAGGCCGATGCCGTACATCGCGCCGCGCCTGCCCGTCGTCACCGCGAACGGCACCGCGATCAGGGTCATGATGAGCGTGACCCACGGGAACGACACCTTGCGGTGTAGTTCCACTTCGTGGTCGGTCACGTTGATGCCGCTGGCGCGCAGTTCCACGATGTACCGCTTCAGCTGCTGGTACGTCATGCGCTCGGCATCCACCTGTTCCGTCATGAAGTACTGCGGCGGCTCGACAAACAGGTCCGCCTGGTCCACCGACCGGTAGCTGCGCTCCTCGATGAGCCGATCGAACTCCCGCACCCAGCCGTCCCGCGCCTTCCAGGCGACCGTCTGCTCGAAGCCCGTCGCCTGGCCGGCGAACCCCACCGTCCTGTAGAAGTCCCGGCTTTGCAGCCGCCACGCTTTCGGCGCGAAGCGGAACACCGAGAACCCGCGCAACTCGGTGCGCCGAGGATCGAAATAGACGTAGTTGTAGATCTCGCCCTTCCGCCCGAGCACCCACCTGCGGTTCAGGATGTCGAAGGTCCGCGGCGCGCCTCCGCGAATCACGTGCCGCAGAGCATCCGCCCGCCGGTTTGAATAGGCCAGCACGTTCTCCTCGAGCAGGAACAGGACGCCGCCGGCGACGGCCGCGAACAGCAGCAGGGGCGCGGCGGCGCGGTAGAGAGAAATGCCGCA